>Ga0307421_1000872_pt1 | contig 19141 bp, 15 predicted proteins | sample SalMarWE160270MG_FD_202163 | JGI IMG/M metagenome (GOLD analysis project Ga0307421, IMG submission 202163) | Salt marsh sediment microbial communities from the Plum Island Ecosystem LTER, Massachusetts, United States - WE1602-70 | ecosystem: Environmental > Aquatic > Marine > Intertidal zone >...
CTTTAAAATCCGCATATGCCACAAAAGGACCGAGGTCCATTCCCAGGCGGTTTAGCTCAGAGGCTATCTTTTCCTGAACCTCTGAAGGTCGGCTCATCAAGCTGTTATCGAAAACTGCCCTGAATCCCTGGTCAGCAGCAAACTTTAGATTGTCCACCGGGTCTTTTCCCGCATGCTCCCGGAACATCCCCAAAGAGGGGGCGTATTTGAGCTTAAAGCCCGCTGAATTTTGCCCTGTGGTTACTTTGGTCGCTCCGGCTTTGAGAGGCGCTATTGAAAATGACGCCAGAGATGCAGCCGCAGCCCCCATAAATGTCCGGCGGGACAGCCCTTTTGATTGAAGAGAGTTTTTCTCACTCATTATTGCTCTCCTTTTAAATATTATTTATCACCTTTTTCCTCATATAGAAGATTGACTTCTGACATCTTTTATATATATATTACTAACAATGGGGAATAAAGACAAAGCAATTAAATGCCCTCAGTGTCAATCTCCTATTCCTGATGGCCATCAATTTTGTGACAAATGTGGATTTGTTTTAAAAGAAAAAGCAGAGACGCTAACTTATTCAACTCCTTATGAAAAAGAAGCGACGGACGATCTCTCGTTTTCTCCCGGTGAAAGATTCGGCCCTCGATACCGGATCATTGAAGAGATTGGCCGAGGGGGGATGGGATGTGTCTACAAGGCAGAAGACACTGAACTCAATATAATTGTCGCCCTCAAAATGATCCGCCCTCTCTATTCCAAAGACCCCCAATTTATCCAGAATTTTAAAGAAGAGACCATCCTGGCTCGGTCCATATCCCATGAAAATGTGATACGAATACATGACCTTGGTGAAGTGAATAATATTAAATTCATATCTATGGATTATATCAAAGGACACGACCTCAAAGACCTTATTCACACATCCGGGTCACTCAGTGCTGAAACCACCATCTCTATTGCCAAACAAATATGCCTTGGACTCAAGGCAGCTCACCAGAAAAATATTGCCCACCTGGACCTAAAACCGCGCAACATCATGATCGATTACAGTGGCCATGCCTACATTATGGACTTTGGAGTATCCAAATCTCTGAAAGCTCGTAAAATAGACCGGGAAAAGAAAGTGATAGGGACCCTTCCCTATATCTCACCTGAACAAGCAAAAGGTGAAGGAGTCGATCAAAGAGCAGATATCTACTCAATGGGGATCATATTATTTGAAATGCTCACAGGGAAACTTCCATTTGAGGCACGCACACCAAAAGAATACATTCAAAAACATCTCCAGGAAAAACCCCCTCCCATAACCGAGATGAAGTCTGACGTGCCCCCCACCCTTCAAAATATCATTTTAAAGTGCCTTCAAAAAAGTCCTGATGACCGGTATCAGAATTGTGACGAAATCCTCAAAGAGCTGGAATCTATTGGATTGGATATCAAATCCGTAAAGTATAAGAAGCCTCTTAGCCTTTTTCAAAAGCCGTTCTTCTATCTTGCCCTTGTCCTGGCTGTCTCAGTGACCGCATACTTCCTGTTTTTTTCAGGAAAGGAAAATAAAGCCGTAATTCCAGGTATGACCCAAATGACCATGTCTATTCTTCCTTTTCAGAACAATTCTGGAGATGATTCTCTGGACCATTACAGAAAAGACTTCCAGGAAATGATCATAACTGACCTGGAACAGTCCAAATATCTGCGTGTCATTCCCACTCTTCAGTTTGATGCTCTTTTAACAAAAATGCAGCACAGATCCGAAGAGGTCCCCACCAAGAAAGTACTGGATAAAATTGCCCAGAATGAAAATATCCGGTATTTTGTGCAGGGAAATTACAGCAAATTTGGGGATATCCTTCGTTTCTCCATAAAAATCGTCACACCTTTTAGCTATGAAACGCTGAGCACCAGAATCATCCAGGTCGAAAAAGGAGAGGAAGGAGACCTTTTAGACAGAATCGACGACCTCACCATATGGATAAAAACAAACCTAGGATTCAAACGCTACGAGATCATTAACGATTATGATGAGAAGATCAAAAACTTCACCAAGTCTGAGCAAGCACTCCGGCTCTATTACAAAGGCAAAAAATCTTATGTGGAAGGTAAATTCGAAGAAAGCAATCAATTCCTCACAGAAGCCATCAAACTGGACCCTGAATTTGCTATGGCCTTCCGCAGCATTTCCATAAACTATGCTTACCTGCAGGATTTATCTAAAGCTCAAGAGTACAGCCAGAAAGCACTGGCCCTTGCACGTGAAGGTCGCGGGTCTTTAAGGGAAAAGCTATTGATTGAAGGATATGCTCATTATTTGCTGGAAGGTTCTGTGGAAAAAGCCATTTCTAAATACGAAGAAGTGCTTAAAATCTATCCTTACGATGAGGACGCCCATTCATTGTTAGGAGCTATTTATAGAAATATGGGAGAGAACGACCTTGCTGAACAACATTTTTTAAAAGCCCTCCTGTATTTCCCTGATACCGCTCATTCCAATCTGGTCTGGATCTATTTGCAGAAAGGCCTGTACACCAAAGCGGTCGATTTACTGGAGGACAACAAAGACATTATCAATCCAAAGGTATACTACACACATCTAGCTGAGGCCTATTTTTGCAAGGGAGAAGTGGACACAGCCTTAAAATTTGCCTTGAAAGTTGAGGAAATCTTTCCAGAAGATTATCAAAACAAAGAATTTTTAGGGAACATTTATCAGGTAAAGGGAGATATGGAAAAGGCAAGAGAGTATTATCTGGCTCTTTTAAAAGACCACAGCACCATTGACTCGAGTCTCAAATGGCAGCACTATTTGATGCTCCAGGAAGGAAGATTTTCTGACTGTGAAGAATTTATTTCAGAACACATCAGACAGTTCAGAAAACTAAACGAAAAATACAATGAATTTGATTTTCTGTTTTTGCTGTCATTTGTTCAATACATCAATCATGAATATGTGCACTGCCAGCAGACCGTTGAAGAGCTTCTTAAGGAAATTGAATCCATAGAGGAATATTCATCTATTTGGTATCCTATATTAGGCCAGTATGTCTTCGGTCTGGCCTCTGCTGAGCTCAACGATATTCCCATAGCTGAAAAAAAAGCGGAAGTCATGATGGGACTCATCAATGAAATCCAAAGTCAAAGCCGGGGGCAGTTTCAAAAATATTATCATCATTTGAAAGGAATGATCGCACTTAAAAAAGGAAATTATTCCACAGCTATAGAATACTTGAATAAAGGATATTCATCACTGCCTTTTCAAAACGACTCTTTTGACGAACATGCCCTGTTTCTCAATTCCCTGGCCCAGGCCTATTATTTTTCTAGAGAAACTGATAAAGCCCTTAAGTGCTTTAAGGACATCCAGACACTGACAACCGGAAGACTTTCCTGGGGAAATTTATATGTTTTAAGCTATTATTGGCTGGGCAAAATCGAACTGGATAAGGGAAACTCAGAACAAGCACTTAAACATTTCACACGTTTCCTCAAGAATTGGGAAAATGCTGATCCAGAGCTGCCGGAAATCTCAGAAGCTAAAAAATTCATAAGCTCTCTTCAGAATGAGTGATACCCGGGGTACTGTCCTATTCAATACGAATCGATCTGACTCCAGAAGGCCTTATTCTCTTTGGTAAAAATCCGCCTGATCTCACACACCCATTGTGGTATTTTCCACATTTCACAGCTTCCAAAACAGGCAGCAATAGGACAGAGTGTGCACCTGAGAAGTTCTAAACATCTTATGCACGAAGTCTTATCCGTATGACACCTGTCCAGGCGGATCTGAGAATAATTTTCCCTTATTTGTGGATAGATCACTTTATAGTGTTGGATAAAGTCCTCAATTGAACCAAAACTATAAGCCTTTCTTAAAGACTTATCTCCTTTAAAACTAGCATAGTCAAACAAAAGGAAACAGCCCCAGAGGGAATCATCCGGAACAAGGACCATATTCTCCTTACCCCCTTCACAGACCGATATTCCGTAGGAATCCGATTTGTTCAAAAATTCCACTGGAATATTTCCTTTCCTTTCATAATGCTCTAAAGCCATTTTTCGCAGTTTTTTCGATTCCTGTTCAAAACACATCAAATCCCTTTGATCCCAATGACTGATGTAATCCAAATTTAAATCCACGGATTCGACTCCCATGTCAACGATAAACTCGATGGAATCTGAAAGAGAACTCACTGTTTCCGGAATAAAGATACTCTGTGTGGTCAATTCAATATGGGGATAGGTCTTTATGGTTTCAATGGCATTCACTAATTGCTTAAAACTGTTTTCTTTCCTGGTTTTGTTTTGAGAATATCCGTCAAAACTCAACAGAAGCTTAAAGTGGAATTCATTTAAAACACTCAGTATATCTTTGGTCAAGAGGCTTCCGTTGGTGGTCAATGAATAGTTTATGGTTCGGTTCGGATGAACATTCTTTCTTAGATAGTGGAGAGTTTGTTCAATGGTGTCAAAAACTAAAAGAGGTTCACCCCCATAGAAACTGATATCAACTTTATCCGTGAAATAAGGAATGAAAAAATCAATAGTTTTTTGAATGGATGAAATTTTTAGTCTGCGTTTTCTTCTGTTCTGGTAGCAGTAGGAACACGCAAAGTTACACTCTTCAGTAACATAAAAAGTGAAATTATTGAATTTGAACGTTTTGTCTATGTAATCGATAGAAAGGCTTTCCCTTTTAAAAATCGGTATTCCGGCATCCTTTGTTACTTTTTTTCTAAAGTCCTAAATGGCGGTGGATATTTAGGGATATCTCCAATGCACCAGGGAGGTCTCACCCTAATCATCTGGCGCTCCACTAGAAATTCGATAATCTTTTTTAAATCTTCAATCAGATCATTTCTATGAATATCCCAGTCAGGATCTTCGATAGGGACTTCCTTAATAAAGGCACAAATTTCATCGACGATTTTTTCGATTTTTTTGTCTTGCATTTTCCCTCCTTTTGGACTAGAAAAGTAAATTCCCCTTATCTTGGTCCAAATTTTGCTTATTTTTACTGATTCGATTTGAATATATAGAACAAATTTCAAATTGTCAACTTGCCCTTGTTTGACAAATCAGAAAAATCCAATAGACTAAAGGATATTTTTTTGATTCCTCTCTTTTTGATCCGGCAGGAGATGAGAGGCCTTAAAGATGGAATTAAGAACTTACGATAACCGAAAACTGAAGGGGGTAAAATGAAAAAAATTTTAACCTCTATCATGGTTCTTATGGGAGCTTCTGTTTTTTTAATCAACTGCAGCAATAAGGCTCAGGAAGAAGAAGAATATAAAATCAAGGCCAAAGGGATGGGAGATGTGATTGTTAGCCAGGCTCAAGGCTGTATCAGCCAGTCCAAGGCGTACCGCACAGCCTGGGAATACGCAAAAGTAACAGAGATGGATTTCGATTCAGCCGTAAAAGAAATACTATCCGGAGATATGGAAGCAAACAAACAGATGATGGTTGAGAATAAGGCCAGGATCGATAAGATGTTGGAAGGACTGGAAGATGCCCCTGAAAAATATGAGGAGGCTCACAAAAATCTCAAGGAACTCTATGATACCTACGTCAAACTTCATAAATTAGCGCTCAAACCATTGAAAGATATGGAGAAACACGAGGCTGCTGTCAATGACCTGGCCTCGCAGATATTAAAGAAAAAAAAGGAACTGGATGCAGTCCTACTTTGAGTTCCAGGCTTCCTGGGGCCTGACCAAACATATGGGAGGTCTGGATGCCACAAGAGAGCTTATTGACGCCTGCCATATTGATAAGGACTCCTATGTTCTGGATGTGGGCAGCGGTGTTGGCATAACCGCCTGCATTCTGGCTGAGGAATACGGATGTCAAGTCATGGGTGTGGACCTTTCCGAGATGATGGTCAAAAGGTCACGGGAGAGAGCACAAAGAAAAAAGCTTGGAGACCGGATTAAATTCAAGACCGCAGATGCTCAGGACCTTCCCTTTGACGCTGAGAGCTTTGACGCTGTCATTTGCGAGTCTGTGGTTGCCTTTCCAAAAGATAAACAGAAGGTGATCAATGAGTATGCCCGGGTGACCAGGCCTGGAGGCTCTATGGGAATGAATGAGGTGACCTGGATCGAAACACCTCCTCCGGATTTAGCTTCATACCTTCACCGGGCTTTAGGCCAAGCTGAATTCCTTGATCCAGAAGGCTGGAAGCACTTTCTGCAAGAAGCCGGGCTCAAACACATAGAAGCTAGATTTTACAAAACCAATGCTTTGAGTCAATGGGCCAGTGAAGTCAAGCTGATGGATCCCAGAGACTATTTGGGAGCATGGGGGAAATTGTTTTCCCTTTGCTTTAAGAGTCCTGAAGTCAGAAACTGGATCAAAGAAATAATGGTCCCCCCTAAAAGTGTTTTCAAACTCTTTAATTATTTTGGATACGGACTCTATGTGGGGAGAAAATAGAGAAGTTTATTTTAACGAAAAATAGACTTCTTTCCTGTGACCTATCCTGATAATAATGATTATAAGCTGCTCTTCTTCCTTCTTGAATAGAACTCTATAGTTCCCTACTCTCAATCTGTAATAATTATCTTTGGCTCCCTTTAATTTCTTTATATTATTCTTAAGTACTTGAGGATTCTTAGCGAGTATCTGCAGCTTTTCTTTAATGATTGTTTGATGAGCTCTATCAATCTTTTTCAAGTCATCCAGAGCTTTCCTAAGAAATTTTAGTGAATACATCTCTAGAGCCCCAAATCTTTCCAAACCTCCTTTGCATCAATCAGTTTATCGCGCCCCTCCTCAAGGTCCTTCATCCTTTTTTTAGCTAATTTAAGATCAAGAAGGTCAAAATAAACAGTGAGAGCTTTTTCTATGATTTTGCTCTTTTTCTCACCTAATTCCTCAGCCATTGTATCAAGTTCCTTTGATACATCTTCATCCAGGGTTATATTATGTCTCACTTGCATGGTGCAACTCCTCTTTCATTCATTTATACACATATTATACACCTGTTTTGTGTATTTTCAATCGAAATAGGAAAATAAGAACTTAGTTCACATTGAAAATTTCAGGAAGGTTCTTGACTCTGTACTCCACATAGACCGGAAAGTCATTCACGGTCTCTACTGTGGATAGGCCGAAATCATAAAAAGAGGCACTGTTAAGATCTACATTTTCAGGACACTCGATCTTATACATGTATCTTCCTTGATCGTCAAAGACATCCATTTCATATTCTTTAAGACCGGAAATTCGATAAACCGCCATGTATCCATTAGGAAGGACTTTTAGTTCCCTTACAGCCATCAATTTATTCGGATAAGCTTTGAGATACATTAGTTTTCTATCACTGTCTCTTTGAAAAAAATTCTCAAGCATGACTTCTTTATCTTTTCTGGATAAGATCACATGTTCATAGGGCCTTTCAATCACATACAGATTTTGTCCCTGTATATCCTTTGCATAAATTCTATACTCTTCCTTCATTGCAACATAAATCCTTTTCATTTCCCGGTCAACCACATATTCCACATCCGGAGTGCCCCACTCATCACCGAATGCCCCACGATCTAGCTTTATCATGCTTAGATTCACTCCTTTCATGAGAACGGGTCCGTTCTGGATCTCGTGGGATTCCGTGATTCTTCGGATCATAATTTCATGAAGCCAATCTTCTCCATCTCTGGTCCTTTTTTCAGTTAAATAGTGGTTTTGGTCGATAAAATTTATCACAAAATCTCCCAGATTGAATTCCTCTATAAATTGTCCTTTCTTGTCATATTTAGCCAGTTTTCCCCTGCCGGTGACCCAAATCTGATTGTTCATAAAATGGACGAACAAGAGAGACATTCTCGTGAATTCTCCGGGACCTTGTCCTTCGCGAAACAACCGGCCTCTGTATTCTCCGTTCTTTGTGAACCGCTCTGCTTCAGATGTATTTGCATCAAATAGGATGACTTCGCCGTCACTGTCTTTAACGGCATCGAAATATTTCAACCCGACCTCTTCATGTTCGTAAGGATTGATCTCCAGCTTTTTCTCCAGTTCAAGATGGACCGTTCCCTTTAAGGGCTTTTCCGGATTCATAACATGAGGAACTCCATCAATGGTTTCAATTCGGACGGATTTTTCTTTTTCAGTGCAGACAGGAAAAATTAAAAGAATCATAAGAAACACATAAATAGGCTTTTTATTCATTACTCCCCCCAATTATTTTTTCATTTTTCTCAATCCCTTCCCTTTGTTGGTTGTATTAATCATAATATATTATAAAAATTTGATGTCAATTAATAACTAGTTATGGGGGACACTCCATAAAGTACCACTCTATATTACTAAACCTGTTGGTTATTAAAAAAATATTCTAGATTTCCTCACTTTTGAATATTTCCATTTAATATACCACCGTAATTCTACGGTTGCGAGTTCGCAGATGGAGTGAGTTCTGACGCAGTCAGAAAAAGGAAGCTTGCCTTCTAGTAGTAAGACTAGTACGTAAGTGTGGGGTTTTAGACTAGGGTGGTACCTTATGGGATGTCCCCATATTGTTTTTTTAGCTCTTGACTTTATGTTTTTTTGTAATATAATTATTTATGAATACTATGAAACGTATTATTCGTAACGTATTTTTCACAGAGGAGTCATGTCATGGATATGCTATCGAGAATTGAAGAAATTCTGCTTCTGGCTATCTGGAAACTCAAGGACAATGCTTACGGGATTTCCATAAGGGAGCATGTAGAAAAGGACACCGGAGTCAAATGGATGTCAGGAGCGATCTATGCTCCGTTGAACAGACTGAAGAAAAACGGATATGTCTGCACCTCACAGGCTAAAGGCTCAGCTGAAAAAGGAGGGCGTCCGCGTGTCTATTATCAACTCACCAAATTGGGTAAAAAAAAATTGGCTGCGATCCAACACGTCACTCAATCCGTCTGGACAGGCGTTCCGGACCTGAAAAATGAATTTGAATCATGAATCATAGTGAATTAAAGCCGCCTCGATGGATCTTCTCTATCCTGCGGTGGTTTGCTGACGAAGAGATGTTGGCTTCAATAGAAGAAGATCTGGAGGACCGCTGCACCAAAGCATCCGGGAAATACGGCTCCACTCTCGCCTGGTTTTTATGTCAAGCACAGGGGCTTTTACTCCTCTTCTCTTTCTCACTCGAATCATTTATATGGGGGATAACCATGTTTAGAAATTATATTAAGGTCGCACTGCGTCATATCAAACGAAGAAAAGTCTATTCATTCATCAATATCCTGGGGCTTACGATAGGAATGGCCTGTTTCATATTAATAGGCCTCTGGGTGAAAGATGAATTGAGTTTTGACCATTTCCATCAGAATAAAGACCGGATTTACCGCATCCTCAACAGGTTTCCGAACGGCGCTGCCGGCTCTAGTATCACATATGCCTTGGGACCCGCGTTGAAAGCCGAGTACCCGGAAGTGGAAGAAGCCTGCCGAGTTTGTACCTGGTTCGGATCTCACGTGAAATATGAGGATGAAATTTATACTGAAATGAATATGTACCTTTCCGACCCGAGTTTTTTCAAGATCTTTTCGTTCCAATTCCTAAAAGGCAATCCTGAAACAGCTCTTTCCGACAGGTATTCCATAGTCATCACCAAACAAACAGCACAAAAGTATTTCGGAGAAAAAGACCCGATCGGCCAAGCCCTTCACCTGGTTCAGCTTAATCACGATTTTACAGTCACAGGTGTTATCGAAAACATTCCTATGAATTCCCATCTCCGCTTTGATTTAATTGGAAGGATTGAATTCCTTGGAGAAGACAGACTAGCCCGGTGGGAGGAATGGTCAGGTCCTAACTACATTCTTCTTAAGCCCGGAGTATCTCCCTCAGATTTTGAGGCAAAAATCGCAGGCGTATACAAAAAAAATGTCAGTCCGGACACGACTTATGTTCCCGAACTCCAGCCGCTCTCCCGTGTTCATTTGTATGAACTGGGGCGTCCGGGACAGGTCAAAAAGGTCACCATGTTCTCAGTGATCGCCGTGTTTATACTCCTTATGGCCTGTATCAATTTCATGAACCTGGCTACAGCTCAATCCTCAAGGAGGGCTCTGGAAGTGGGTATGCGCAAGGTCATTGGTGCCCAGCGGCGGCAAATCATCCGTCAGTTTCTGGGAGAAGCCGTGCTCATCTCTTTTTTTGCTCTTATCATAGCTCTTATTGCCGCGGAGTTGATTCTCCCCTCTTTCAACCAATTCACCGGAAAATCATTAATCCTTTTATCAGGAGCCAATATCCCTATAGCTGTAACAATTTTACTTGTCATGCTGGGAACGGGAATTCTTACAGGGATCTATCCTTCACTTTTGCTCTCTTCCTTTCAGCCCGCTCAAATCCTTAAAAGCCAATTTTCTTTCAAAAACAAGGGCGGAGGCATTCGCAGATCCTTGATCATAGTCCAGTTCTCAATCTCAGTAGGCATGATTATCTGTACTCTTCTGGTCGCCCAACAGCTGCGGTATATCCAAAAAAGGGATTTGGGGCTTGACCGTGACCATATTATCGCGGCTTATGTATATCCGAATCTCATATCCACGTTTGAGACATTTAAAAATTCTCTTCTTTCGCAACCCGAGATAATAAATGTCACCTCAGCCGCCCAACTTCCCTTTCGTGTGGGTGAGAACATCCAGATCAACTGGGAGGGAAACCCGACTGAAGATATGATGTCCGTGGATTACACCTGTGTGGACTATGACTTTTTTAAGACTTTCAACATGCCCATTCTTCAGGGACGTGCCTTTTCCAAAGAATACCCGACTGATGAACCAACAGCCTGTATTATCAACGAGACCGCAGCCCGGCAGATGGGAATCGCAGATCCGATCAACACAAATATCTATATGAATCACCCCGCATGGCCCGAGTCATTTCGAAATGGCCGAGTTATCGGAGTGGTTAAAGATTTCCATTCCCGTTCCTTTCATACGAACATTCGTCCTTTTGTTTTCAGGATGTACAAACCATGGCACCAGTATGCCTTCATCAAGATCGACGGATCACACATGCAGAAAGCGTTAGCCCACATCGAGGATTCTTACACAACCTTCTCTGCGGGCATTCCCTTCGATTTCCTTTTTCTGGATGAAGTATTTAACCAGCAGTACACATCTGAACGGCAGCTGGGAAGGTTATTCAATGGTTTCAGTTTGATCTCAATTGCCATTGCCAGTTTGGGTCTTTTTGGATTGGCATCATACACAACGGAACAAAAAACCAAGGAGATCGGGATTCGAAAGATCCTTGGCGCTTCAAGTCCAAGGATTGTGGCCATGATCACTTGGGAGTTTCTCAAGTGGATTCTGCTGGCTAATGTGATCGCCTGGCCTCTGGCCTACTTTTTGATGTTCAAATGGCTGCAGGATTTTGCCTATAAAATAAGCATTGGCCCTATGGTTTTCGTGTTAGCTGCCGGACTCACTCTAATCATAGCCGTTCTTACGGTGAGCTATCACTCCCTTAAAAATGCCATGGCGAATCCGGTCGACTCCCTGCGCTATGAGTGATACGACCGTATGAAGCCATCCTATTCCTCACATTGACCTTGCCATCGAGGTATGATATTTTTACTCTCAAATAAAAGAAGGGATAATCTGCATTGAGATTTCATTCATTAAAGAGGAGGAATGTTATGAAAAAATCAATCTTAGCCTTAGTTATTCTTTGTCTTCTCATTAGCTGGGGCAACACGAGCGAGTCAGAATCCGGCGTTCAAAATGATAAGACTAAAATTTACACACTATTTATGACCCGCGGTTATGGAGGAGCAGGAAAAGCTCCCCAATCCTTCTTAACAAATAACGAACTTCTCTTAAAACTTCAATCCGAATGTAAGGGAATAGATTTTATTTCAAGGGACCTCACATCATCTGATATATCCTTTGAAGAAGTCTATAATGAATTACAAGAAAAAAAAGACATAGATGGCGTACTTATTGTTGGGACCACAAGACATTATAAATTAGCGTTCACCGGCCTGCCAACCATAGTCGTATACAACCTCTTCGAATGGATGAATATCCCCTATAAACTCTACACTTCAGGAGTCGAAGAAGAGAGTATCCTCACAGGAGGCCCTGCGCACAAAAACGGAAGGATCCTCAACGCTCAGCTGGACAGAAGAAATGTTTGCTCTCCCTCAAAAAGTGAGTCTATGTTCAATGATCTCTTGTATAAAATCAAATTGATTCAAGCTGTGAAAAAGCTTAGGCAATCCAGAATACTGGTCGTAGCGCCCCAACAGTATCTTGCCGAGGTAGATTACCAGGGAGATGCGGACAAACATCTTCCCAAAGACTACAATGAAACCTATATAAGGGGGCTGAAGGAGTCTCTGGGCGTGACACTGGTGATAGTGGAACCAGAAGAATTTTACCAGGCTTATAAAGATACAGATACAAAAGAAGCTGAAAAGGAAGCTGAAAAATGGATAAAAGACGCTCAGGAAGTAACAGCAGCCAGATCAGAAATCATAAGAACAGCGAGAGCCTATCTTGCTTTCGAAGCCTTAAGAGAGAAATACGGCTGTAATGCTGTCTCAACTCATATGCGGTCACTCACAGGAAGTGGAGAGATAAAAGATATGTTCTGGCCGGGATTAGGTCTTGAATGCGGATTCAAGACAAGAGGCATACAGGCTGTTTGCCAGAATTACGTAAATATACTGGTCGCTCAGCTTATGGGATATTTCCTCACAGGCAGGCCAAGTATGCTGGGCGACCTCATGATAGACACAGAAAATTCCGTAGATATCCTCACCCACTGCGGCGCCCCTATTAATCCTTATGGAGATGAGCGAAGAGTTCCCTACAGCATAAAAACACATGCAGAAAGCCCTGTAAAAAACACTCAAAAACCAGGTTCATCAACAGGACTGCAGGTGGAATGGCCTGTTGGTGAGCCGGTCACTTTCTGGAAGGTCTATGTGCTGCATAAAAAAATAGGCCTTCACACAGGTAAAATTGTTGATGGTCATACGCTCTATAAAAACTTGGATGGTATAATGTGCCGGACAAAGTTAATAGCTGAAGTCAATGCTGAAAAAGTCAGGAAGCACTTCTCCCCTGACGAATACGGAATCCACAGAAACGCAACCCTTGGTGACCTCAGAAAGAAAATCAAAGATATGGCTGTTTTGATCGGTTTCGATGTGATGGAAGAGGACCGTCCGGATAAACAGGAAATATAAGTAGAGAAAAAAATGTGACAACATATTCTCCTTTTAATACGTCTGTATTTTTAAGATGATAAAAAACTACCTAAAAATCGCTTACCGTAATATTCTTCGCAACAAGAAATACGCTTTCCTCAATATCACGGGACTGGCAGTGGGATTGGCAGCCTGCCTCCTCATGTTCGGATTTGTTGTCCATGAGCTGACCTTTGAAAACACACATCCGCTCAAAGACCGAATATACCGGATTAACAGCCGGAATTCTGTGGCAGGGGAAACTTGGGTAAACGCAGAAGTCTGCGCTCCTCTGGGGCCTGCAGCCGAGGAATCCATTCCTGAAGTAGAGGAAAGCGTCCGAATGCTTCGCAGGTATAATCTAATCCTTGAAGCCGGAGAGCGCGAATTCAACATGAAAAGGGTGCTTATAACAGAGCCGGAAATCTTTAATATGTTCTCTCTACCGCTTGTGCGAGGAAGTAAGGAAGAAGCCTTAACAAATCCCTATAGCGTGGTCGTGGATGAGACAACAGCTCGGAAGCTCTTTGGGGAGGAGGATCCTTACGGACAAACGCTCCGTATGACCATAGGCAAAACCTATGATTTTAAAGTCACAGGCGTTATGAAGAATATCCCTTCCAACACAGTCATCCGAACACCTATGCTTATCTCCTTTGCCACTTTAACCCAGTCTCTGCCTGAATCAACGATGAACTGGCGGAGCTGGGGCTCTTTTACTACTTTTGTTCTTCTAAAGGAAAACACGCTGGCGGAAGGCCTGGACGAAAAGATAACGGCCCTCGCCCAGACACATCTTTCTGAAGAGACAGATAAAACCTCCTTTTATCTCCATGCGTTAGGAAGGATTTATATTGATAACGCCCTGCACAGTTTGAATAATGACATCGCCGATTCAGGAAGCATCACCCGGATCGCTGTTTTCTCTATAACTGCGCTTCTCATTCTGGTTATCGCTGCCATTAACTTCATTAATTTATCCACAGCCAAAATCTCCGGGCGCATGAAGGAAGTAGGTGTGCGCAAAACCTGCGGAGCCAACCGCCCCCAGCTGGTGTGGCAGTTTCTTATGGAATCTGTGATTGTCACTGCGGCCTCTATGATTTTGGGTTTGGTTCTCTTCACATTATTTAAACCGCAGCTGGACCATTATCTTGGGATGACCCTCAACATCGGGATCTTTTCAACCCCCTGGATCCTGCCGGCTGTTCTGGGCTTAATCGTTCTGGTCGGTTTTCTGGCAGGCTCATATCCGGCTTTTCTTATGTCGCGCTTTCCTGCTGCCATGATATTCCGCTCCAGGGGGCCAGGCAGGGTTTCCAAGTCCGGTCTGCGCCGTATTCTTGTAGGCATTCAATTTTGTATTGCGGTGGTCCTCATAGCCTGGACCCTGGTGGTACTCAAACAGATCCGCTATTCTGAAATGCGTGATCCGGGCTTTGACCGGGAAGGATTGATCGTTCTGAAAAATTCAGAAGCTTCAGAGCTTAAGAACGCGGTTATTCTCAGAAACCAGGTCATCAACCGCACAGATGCGGTGAATGCTTCCTATGTAGCCAACTTTCCTTATGGGCAAAACCGAAATATAGATACTTATAAAACTGTAGAAACTCGGGAAGAAAAAGGAACGATCGTCCAAACACAGCACGTAGACGCCCGTTTTGTACCTGTCATGGGGCTTGAAGTGACGGCCGGGCGGAATTTTGAGGAAGGAAGAATAGCTGACCAAAAAAGCGTACTTGTCAACCAAAAAGCTGTAGAAGGACTAGGGCTCGATAATCCGGTAGGAAGCATGCTTTTCCGCGATGATGCAGCTTTTCAGGTTATTGGAGTGGTTAAAGACTGGAACACCAATTCCATTCATTCACGGATCCTCCCTGTGGTTCTGCATTCTGCGGGAGAAACATCAAGAAATCTTGTGGTCCGTCTTCCTCAAGGACAGGAAACTCAAGTTCTCTCTCAAATACGCGGGATTTGGTCTGAAATGCTGCCCGGACAGGTTTTCGATTACTCGTTCGTGGATGATTTGAACTATCTTTCCTACAGAGGAGAGCGCCGTCTGGCAAACCTTTTGGTTTCCTTCTGTCTGCTGACGGTATTCGTAGCAGGTTTGGGTATTTTCGGACTGGCTTCTTTCAGCGTGGAGCAGCGCACGAAGGAAATCGGAATCCGCAAGGTTCTGGGCTCAAGTGCTTTCGGGATCGTAGCGCTTTTAACCAAAAGCTACACCCGTTGGGTGCTGGTGGCTAATCTGATTGGTTGGCCGATCGCCTATTACGCGGCTCTGCGGTGGCTGCAGGGATTCGCTTTCCGGACTTCCATAGGTGTGCAGCCGTTTCTTATCGCCGGTCTCCTGACTCTACTCGCCGCCCTGATCTCCGTTATTTTCCAGACACTTAAAGCAGCCTCCAGCAATCCCGCTGATTCCCTCAGGTATGAGTAGAAAATCCTGACCGACCTTTTTCCAGTATTTATTGACAAGATGTGTTTCTTTCATTTATCTTGTCAATTGAAAGGTAAAAGGGTTCTTGTCCAGCAGAACAAAAAAGTTCATTATTAGGAAAAATTCCAAAATTCAATGGACATTCCTCTTTATCTTAACATCAATTCTCCTCTTTATCCCGGGCCTCTCCCCTATTTTAGGGCTCCAGAAGGTTAGTACCGAAGTAGATATACAAGACGGCATCTTTGTCACAGAATCAGGCCTTCTGCCCCTTCCGGAAAAGGCTGTTGAGCTGGAAAAGGATTTTTCCTTCCCTCCCGGATATTTCCGTTACGCCCGGAAAATAGCACATGACCGCTCAGGAAATATCTATGTGAGTGACCTTTATAAAAGCGCTGTGTTCAAGTTCAACCAAGCAGGGGAGTTTATAAGCCAGATAGGCGAAAAGGGAAAAAGAAAAGGAAAATTACTCAAGCCAAATTGTGTTTTTGCCACACACAATGCTCTTTATATTCAGGATTGGGAAAAAGAAACCATTGAGTGTCTGGATCTGGATGGGAATTATCAAAAAAGCCTTAAAATATCTCAATTGAACGATTTTATTTTTGACCAGAACGGAATTTTATATGCGGCGCCCATTGTGGAAGATGAGAACACTCCTCTGGTTAAAGTTTATTCTTTAGAAAAAAAGTCTTTAAGAGCTTTTGGAAAACCTGTCTCTTTTCGGCACAGCATGGATGTTTTGAATTCAAGGACCCTGACCATAAACGAAAAAGGAGAATTATGGGTCGCCTTTACCTACTTCCCTATTGTTCGAAAATACTCCAAAGAAGGTGATCTTATTTCTGAATTTAAGATCAAAAATCTCATAATGGAAGCCAAGGAACAGCACAATCTGAAAAAAATCGGAAGAGGTATTGCCCGCAGCTCTCAGCGAGTGGGATATATGGAAGTTGTTGTGGATATTAAAGCCTATGGAGATAAGATCTATCTCTTAAGCCATCATCCCCGTCTTGAAATCACAGAACTTCACGAAAATGGAACTCTCGGTAGAACTTATTGGAAAGAATTTCAAGAGGTATACAAGACCAACGGATTTATTATTCAAGAGGCAGAAGGGAAGCTTCGTTTTGTTGTGCTTCGTTTCAATCCTCCTAATGACAGTGTGGATGTTCTTAAAGAGATGGAAGAGGCCGCTCTCTCTCCTTTGGAGCGTGATCTCAAAAAATACAATGAAACCATCGAAATCAATCCGGATTACTGGAGGGCCTATCATGACCGGGCTCTGGTTAAATACCAGTACAAAGACTTTAAAGGAGCCGTAGAAGACCTCACCAAAGTCATCGAGCTCAACCCTCAAAGCGACTCTGCCTATTATAACCGGGGAAACTGCCAGGTAAATCTTGGCCAGTATGACAAAGCCATTAAAGACTATACAAAGGCCATAGAAATCAATCCTCAATACGCATTAGCCTATTACAACAGGGGCATAGCCTTTATGGACAGGGAGAATTTCGATGATGCTATTGAGGACTTTATAAAAGCGGCTCAGCTTGATCCAAATTTGACGGCAAAAGCCCAGAAGAAAATAAATTACTGTTTGATGAGGAAATAAATGGTAAAAAAAGACAGGTTAGGAATCCAGTCAACTGATTTTCGAGAATGGATTTCTATAAAGGAGTACCATCTTTTTCCATGCCGGGAACCACTTGCGCTCCTTGAATAAAAAACTCTTGGGCCCGGTAAATGTAAATACCGGCTTGGCATCATCGCCGCAGCCATAATCAACAACGCTTTTTATGTTATTGTCTTTTATAAAATTTTCTAAAAATTTGCGATAACCTTTTGTCACTGACGGTAAAGAGCCGTGTCCTGATCCGAACCCCCATATGTTTTTATTATAGATTTCATCAAATATACTCATGACTGGTTTCATTATATACGCTCATGATAACTATGTCGATTTTTGGGGTAGGAAGCCGGTCATTTGCTGATAATACTAATCGAAACGGGGAATTAAAGGTTATTATCAACAGGTCTTAAAAGTAAGAGCTTTTTTGCCCTAAAATGAAGCAGTTGTCAGGGTAAGGGACTGTGGAAAAGTATACTTAAGTTACAGATATGATACAAGTTGCCCGGGCCCGTCCCCCTATTAAACTCGTCCCCCTATTAAACTAATTAACGTCTATTAAAATTATTAAATACTGGATGATACTGATAATTCAGCGCAGACCAGCTCCTTATAACCGCCCTCTTTTTCCCTTAAAAAATACACCCGGCCATGCTGCGCCCTGGCATAAGTGTAAAGTTCTCTTCCAAATCTTTCATAACTATCAAGTACTAATCTTCCCATGAATATTCCCTCAGGATTGAAGATATCATGGACGATTCCCTCTTCCTTTTTTTCAAAAGTCCGTATGAATAAATATCCATCATCATTAATGAAAAAAGAGTGAAAAGGAGGCATGTGTTTTGGAAAATCAATGGTCATAGCCAGATTCCCGTATGCCTCTCTTGTTTCCTCAAATGCCTCCAGCATTGCCTCCCTCATACTTTCCCAGTATTTAACAGGAGTGTGTTTTTTCAACACAGTTTTCAATAAATTACCATCCAGATCGAATATCTTAATTTCATATCCCTCCTCATCTGAGCCGTAATAGATTTTATTACTTTTCACCTCCCAGTAATATGATAAAATTTTCGCACTTAAAATCTCAGGTGACCTTGGAGGCAGTGTATAAACAGCTAATTCTTTGCTGGAATTAAAATTCTCATCACATAAAGTGAGCACAAAATACAATTGTCCCTCATTTTCAAGATCAACTCTCATTTTAGTTGTAAGGAAACAGCCGGTTTTTAATAAGTCAGCATGCCGGATACCGCTCGGAAGCTTATATGACCTCATGAATTCACCCGAACTGCTGAAAATAAGAAGAAGCCGTTTTGCCGGATCATCCATGGTCAACAAATCATCTTCATTTATATTTATACGCCTTGGAACTTGAATTTCTCCCGGACCCGAGCCTTTTTTTGCAAAAGAACAGACAAAATTCCCGGATGAATCGTATTTATAGATCCAATCACTATCTGTCTGTACAACGAGTATGAAAACATTGCCCTCTGAATCAATATCAAAATCCCGGATATCATAAACACCTTTATCAATATTTTCCTTTTGAGAAGTATCAATGGAAAAGAGAATTCCTCCTAATTCAACATAATTCAGAGATTTTTGTTTTTGACAGCCAATCAATACAAAAGAAAACAAAAGCAAAAAAACAAAGCACTTTTTCATCCAATCATCCCTTCTAAAGCTGCTTTTTCATTAATTTAAGGAGTTCTTCGGCTTTTTCTTTAAAAGCAGGATGAGCCGCTGTTTTTTCAGCCAGTCGGATGGCTTTTTCCTTCTCTCCTGCATTGTAGTATCCTGCGGCTGCATTGTACCAGGCTGTGGCTTTGGAGAGCCTTGTCTTCTGCAGCTGCCTGGCTTTGCGGGAGAGGA
>Ga0307421_1000874_pt1 | contig 19109 bp, 24 predicted proteins | sample SalMarWE160270MG_FD_202163 | JGI IMG/M metagenome (GOLD analysis project Ga0307421, IMG submission 202163) | Salt marsh sediment microbial communities from the Plum Island Ecosystem LTER, Massachusetts, United States - WE1602-70 | ecosystem: Environmental > Aquatic > Marine > Intertidal zone >...
GAGATGAAGAAGTGGATCGAAACTCAGGCTGACGAGGAGGGTTATCTCCCGGAGCAGATCCCTGTGACGCCAAACGATGCCCCTATGTACCAGCCGTGGGTTGATCGCTGGGGTGAGATCGCCCGGCCGCTGCTTTGGTCCCATGCGAAGTATCTCATCCTGACCGAGTCCTTAAAGATTTGATTTTTCCACTTGTTTACTGCAAACACCTCGAACGTTTCTAATTTCCAAATAAAATTTTGGCCAAGGATCTTCACTATATAAAAAAATGCGTTGAAGGGGGTTTCCTCCGCAATATACTTTTTAGATTCCGATTACATGAAAAATCGGATCCAAATTTCATCGAGAATCCGAGTAGATAAGGTTTCAGACACCCACTCCCCTTTACGACCGAAAGCAAACTTATCGGACACACAATCACCTCAGAGATCAACAATAATCTCAGTGTGTACTCTAGCATGTCCTGGATATGTTAGATATCGAACTCGGTAGTGATTAGCCCTCAATCCCCCCGTATTCTTTCTGCGTCTTTGTTGCATTCAATCTTTCCCTGGCAGGCGCTTCAGATAACAGGCAAATCTACCATCTAATCTGTCCTATTCAATTATTGATTATCCTCGGTACAATGTATGGATATCACTTCCGGCAACGGTCATAGCCCTTTCAAGAGGATGAGTTGGTATGGTTATCAAGAGGTATTTCACACTGGTTTTACTATTATTGCTGGTCCTTATGACAGGATGCAGCCTCCTTGGCGATGTCATGACGGCGGCACCTGCATTCAATCCTGGCTCCGCCAACACTCCAATCATCGACGAAGCAGCACATACACCCCAACCCCCAACGTCATCGCCAACAGCCTCGCCTACCCACATGGACACACCAACCCCCACGGCGACAGAGGTCATCTTTAACATCGGTGAGGAACTCACCGTTGAATACCTCAGGGATTTGAAGATCACTGGAAGCCCGATCACATTCGAACAGCAACTTCCTGGAACCTTCTATTACGAACGCCACATCGTCAGCTATCTATCGGAAGGCAGCAAGCTCTACGGTCTACTCACGATCCCCTTCACCGAAGTTCCGACCGGAGGATTCAAGGCGATTGTCTTTAACCATGGCTACATTCCGCCGGCGACGTACCGCACCAGCGAACGATATAACGCCTACGTAGATTACCTGGCTAAAAGCGGTTTCGTGGTCTTCAAGATCGATTTGCGGGGACATGGAGAATCCGAAGGTGAACCACATGGAACCTATTTCTCACCGGGCTACACGATCGACGCTATCGCCGCGTTGAAAAGTCTACAAACCCTGGACTTTATCGATCCTGAAGGCATCGGTATGTGGGGACACAGCATGGCCGGCAACCTGACCCTGCGAGCGATGCTGATCGAACCAGAGATCAAGGCTGGGGTTATCTGGGCTGGCGCCGTATACAGCTATGACGATTTCGCCGAGTACGGCATCGATGACAACACCTACCGCCCACCTGCAACACCGCAGGCAACCGAACAGCCGAGACGATCACAACAAATCTTTGATGCGTACGGCCGTCCAGATAGTGGCCACCCTTACTGGCTGGCGGTTTCCCTGACAGAGAACATAGGGTTCCTGGAAAGCCCGCTGCAGATCCACCATGCGGTGGATGATACGGTTGTGCGTATCGATTATTCCTACGGCCTGGTTGCTGCTCTACAGGAGATGGACATGGAGTATGAGTTTTACATCTACGAAAGTGGGGGGCACAACCTGATCTCACCCTCTTTTGGGCTGGCGATGGTGCGGACAGTACAGTTTTATAAAGACAATTTGTAACGGGAAGAGGAATATTCGAGAAAGTAAGCGCCCTCACGGGCACTTACTCTTCATTGGCAAGGCTTGGATTCTGTTAAGTTTCGCAGCCAGAAGTTCCAATAAAGTTGATTCCAATCATTAGTGATATCTGGTACCAAGGATTCATCTGATTTCAAGCTTAATTAGTATCATTAACTATTAAGAATCCGATTATTCTCGGCATCGGTTACTCAAGCAGCACCTAAATCTTACGGTCGACTGGTAGGTAAGAGATCGATAGTGTAGGGATTAGAATCCACCACTAAACAAGTCACGACAGATATTATTGAGCTTGAAATTTCGGAAAATATCGTATAAAATTTGTATACATATGACTACAAAAAGTATACAAAGCGCTCCTGTATTGGATGCTTTATTTACTTCCCAAGCTCGAGTGGAAGTCTTAAAGCTATTTTTTCTTCGTTCTAGTGGTCGCCACTATTTACGTGAAATTTCTTCCCTAACGGATCAGCCCGTCCGTGCAATTCAACGTGAGCTTGCACGGCTTGAAGATGTGGGCTTACTAATCTCGAGTGTCGAGGGTAATAGAAAATACTTCCGAGCAAATCGGCAGTCCCCCGTTTTCCCCGACCTTAGAGCGCTCATGGTAAAAACAGCAGGTATAGGGAATCAATTGAAGCAAGTCCTTCAGGAACGATCAGACGCTATCCGATCGGCATTCATATTTGGTTCTTTTGCACGAGGGTCAGAGACTTCGACTAGCGATATCGATCTCATGGTGATCGGCGATATGACAAGCCGGGAATTGTCAGGATACTTGTCTCCTCTCAAAGCAGAACTAGATCGCGAATTGAATCCAGTTACGATCCGAGTACATGAGTTCCAGGATAATGCAGAAAAGGGTGATCCGTTCACGCAGGTGATTCTGGAGGAGCCCAAGATTTTTCTTATAGGGGATGAAGATGGACTTCAAGCGATGGTTGGCAGAAGACCAACTTAGAAACCACACGACAAGTAAAAAAGAGATCCGGGGATTGCTCGAAATCGTGCAGAGAGATTTGAATGATGCATCGGTTCCAGATTTGTCAACCGATCGTCGTTTTCTGATCGCTTACGAGGGGGCACTTGCATTGGCGACAATCCCCTTGTACTGTGCAGGCTATGAAACATACGGGAAAGGGCATCATTGGCTGACGTTTCGACTTCTTCCTGAGGTTATGGGGGGAGATTATTCCGACCTGGCGCAGTACCTTGATCAGTGCCGCACAAAGCGGAATGTTGGAACATACGATCGCGGCGGTCAGATCTCACAGTCTGAGGTAGATGAGTTGCTGGTTGAGGTTGTGACGTTCCAAGAAGAAGTTGTAGATTGGTTGAAAGTCAATCACTCGGACCTGATCTAAATATTAATTTCTTCGCAATTATAAATATTCAAATTCCATCCGATAATTAGCGTAATTTTTAAAGTTATGAGATTTGTTTCCGATTACACGTTTCATCAGAAGCAATATTGTGTAAAGCAACTCCATCAAAGGATATTCAAATTCCGGTAAACTTCTTGGCATATTCTTTCAGCAATATAAAAAATTTCTTGCATCTGATTTCCTCCGCACGTAATTTCTTTCCTGGGCAGGCTTTTTGCTGTATAATTGAACGTAATACATATACGCTATCGATAGGAGAAAGGTATGGCAAGGGCTACTGTCTCCACAAAATACCAGGTTGTAATACCAAAGAAGGTCCGGGACGAAATGGGCATAGAACCAGGCCAGAAGGTTCAGGTCATTCCTTACATGGGTCGGATAGAGTTGATTCCAATCAGGGACATCAAGGAAGGGCGTGGTTTCCTAGATGGCATTGACACAACGATTGAGAGGGAACCCGATCGCCAATGAACGTTGTTGATTCATCCGGATGGCTTGAATATTTCGGTGCCGGACGCAATGCCGATTTCTTTAGCGAACCCATTGAAGACACGACTGGTCTCCTTGTTCCCACAATTAGCCTCTACGAAGTTTTCAAACGTATCTTACAGCAGCGGGGAGAGACAGCAGCCCTCCGAGCGGTCGCTTATATGCAATCAGGAGAGATCGTTGATTTGACAAGCACGATCGCACTCCATGCGGCTAAAATCTCTATTGATTTGAAAATCCCGATGGCGGATAGCGTGATGCTTGCCTCGGCACGAGAAAACGAAGCTGTTCTTTGGACACAGGATTCAGATTTTGAACATCTGGAAGGTGTAAAATATATTAAGGCAGGCTAAGCCCTCATCGGATGCAATCGGGGATGCGGCGGTAATTTCGATCCATAGTGAAGATCATGGCGGAAGGTATTTCTGGTCCAGGCAAATGCTCTATGCCTAAAATTTGAGGCTGGTGATTAGCTCGATTTCCAATAAATCAATCGGATTCTGGCTTTCTCTTGCCTCCGATGATTAGACCAACCGGTTAATACCGATCCGTTTGCATCTGCCTACATGGGTAATCGAACACAAAGTTATGCAAAGGTAAGGCGGCAACTGGTTTGCTGGTTGTCACATTAGTGAAGCGATACGAAGAAATGGTTGTGGATCAAGGATCGTGAAGCGGAAGGTTTGGATCGATTGGTCAGACCTGCTGTTGGAGCGCTTTCAAAGCGGATCGGCAGCGGCGTCGAAGCCAGAACATTTGCGCCAGACCACCCAGGCTGAATGCGCTCCAACCCACATACAATCCAACAATGGTGCCCAGGCGCACGCCGACGGTCAGGACAACCAGGCTGACAACCAGAGAGATCGCAATTGCCTCGGTAATGCCCTGTGTTTTGCGCGTGTGCAGCAAGATCCCCTGGTACCAGCTCTGATACACGTTGAAGGCCGGAAGCGGTAGGGCGAACCACAGCGATCTGCGCGCCAGTTCGGCCAGATCTGGCGGTAGACCGGACAGTGTCTCAAACCACCAGCTGGACAGCGGCGTTGCGGCTAATAGGATGAGCAGGGTTGTGGCTGCACCCGCCAAAAACGCTGCGAATCGCTGGAGCGAAGCCACTGCGGCAGGTTCATCAAGCAGAGCAACCACCACTTCGTTATAGGCCACCCCCATGCTTCGAAGCATGAAAATGAAACCGGAAACCACCGGCCAGACAGCCAGGGACGCCAGCGGTAGCGGCATACGACTCAGCGCTGCGCTCCCCAATGGTAGAACCAGAAGCGTCAATAAGGATGTCATCCCCAGTGGGATATAGAACGCCAGAAAAGCTCTCATCTGCAAAGGTGGCTCCACGATCGGAGCATTGGGCAGCTCATCTCTGACAACCGGACGGACCCTAACCCCTGAATAAACTGCTTCGCAGATCACTCCCAGGGCGACTGCTGCACCCGCGACTGCGATCCCGGGCACGGTGCCGATGAGCAATCCGGCGGTCAAAATCGAACCATCGGCCAGCAAACGGATCGCCGTTCCGATACTGACCGCCCGCGGATGTCCGAAGCGGATCAGTGCACCCTGGTTGAACCGCCGGAAGGCGATCGAGAAGGTCCAGGGAGTCATCAATTTCAAACCCAGGCGCGCGGATTCAAGGATTTCCTGCGGTGCGCCGATCAGTTTAACCACAACCAGGTCGAACAGCGGTGTAAAGGCGATGAGGATATGTACCAGCGTGAGCACCGCACCGGTCCAGAGTGCGAATCTGCGCAGCCAGCGATAGGAAGCTATGTCCTTGCTCAGAGCGGTAGAGGCGGCCAGCAGCATGATGATCGGGGCCTCGATAATGAGGGAAACCGGGAACACCACACCACCCCAAGCAGCGAGGTTAATTTGAGGATTTGGCAAACGCGCCACCACCGCGCTGAGCGCAGGGAGTTCCATGGCCATCAGCAGCCAGCTGGCCGCCAACGGCCACCATGTTCTATGGATCGTGGTCACCGGCAAACGCATGCGTGGTACTTGCAATCGTGCGGCCAATTCAGAACATCCTCTCGACTAAATCTGTTATCCCGGTGTCAGTCGCTGTCATCCCCTGCGGAAAAAAATTGAGGTTTGCGAACACTTCCTTCCCGCCACGCCAGAGATGGCAAAAATCAGCCGTCAACCCGGGGTGGATCTTTCCAATACAACCGTGCATAACATGCAATGCTTAACCAGTACAGCCATCCACGCAAATTTCATTGCCCTACAGTGCCATACTCGGCAAATTAATGCAACACGATTGTGTTTTACGGTGAGCGATCTAGCGTCGGATATTCAAGCAAATCCGTAACTAATGTCATCAGACTCCGATTTTCTATGAAATCAGGCTAAAATTTCATCTAGATTCTGATTACACAAATAATTGCCATCAACGGATATTCCTCATCCTTAGGAGTAGATTTCTCGATATCGGATACTCGAGATCCTTCTGATTGCTAGAATTCTCGACTGCTATGCATTTTGTGATTTGGACTCGAAATCAGCGAGTCATGGATCACCAGTCTTGTTTCTTCAAAGGCTCGATACATGCCGGAGCTCGGGAAGGGTAAAATGCTCATCCAGGATGCAGATTCGGCCCGGCAACTTGGCAGCCCAGGTTGTTTACCGAATTCCTGAGTAAGTATTGTAGGACCCCTGAGGTTGATTTGGCTACATCCAAGCCCGCCGGCGCATCCAGAGATACATCACAGCAGGGACGAAGACCATGGATGCGGTCACAATGTAGAAAGCGGTTCTTCCCGTCCAGGCAGCCAAGTCAATTGCCGGTTGAAAAAAGTTGGTCCCAAAGAATCCAGTCAGGAATGCAAGAGGCATGAAAAGCGTGGTGATAATGGTGAGGGTTTTCATGACCTCGTTCATGCGGTTGCTGACCACGGAGAGATAGGTATCCAAGGCGCCGCCCACCAGATCGCGTAAGCCCTCGGTGATGTCGTACAAGCGTACGAGGTGGTCATAAACATCACGGAAGAATATTCGGCTATCGGGGTCAAGGACGGTGAAATCGCCCCGCGCCAGTTTATTGATGACCTCCCGCTGCGGTGTCAGAATGCGACGGAGGTGAAGCAAAGCTCGTTTATACGTAAAGATTTGTGCCAGCAGGTGAGGACCTGGATTATCGAAGATCTCATCCTCAATCCAATCGATTGTGTCGTCGATTGACTCGATCACAGGCATCGTATCAGCCACAAGCTCATCGCTTATCTCATATAGTAGTCTTTCTACGCCGCGCGCTAATCCTCGTTCATCACGCTGGTAAAATTCCCATACCCGGTCAAGAGCCGCAATCGGTTTAGAAGCATAAGTCACTAGATAATTTTTACCGACAAAAAAATCAAGTTCTAATGTCGTCAGTGGTTTATCCGCCTCAGGCGTGAACTGGATCGCGTGTAGGACTAAATAGATATATCCCTCCCACGCATCCACCTTGGGGACATGTCTTTCTTCGAGCGCATCGTCCACGGCCAAGGGGTGAAAACCAAAGGTTTCAAGCAGGAGCGGGCGACATCGATCAACCTCCTCCTGCTGAAGATCTACCCACAGCAGACCTTCGGAGTCTTGAATCGCAGCTGTAATTCCATCCACGGATAAATCTCTCTGGATTTCCCCCGCATGGTTTCGATACACCGTCCGCATCATCGCCCGCACCTCCCTATCTATCTCAATGTTTGAATTCTATCTCTGCGCATCCTCTTTCGACTTATCTAGCCGGACAGAGAATGGTGCCGGATCTACCAACTGAATCGTGGTCGAAGCGATTTCTGCTCGCGCACCAAGCTGATCGACCTCCTCCAAGATTCGAGTGTACAAAAGGTCTTTCATTTGCCGGCGTTGTCGGTAATCAATCACGTAGCGCAGCGTAAATTCGATCCAATTGTCGTTGGCCTGCAGGGTGACAGTGGGTTCCACTCGTTCGTCGTCGAGCATGTAGACGCGCCTGGCAGTTTGCCAGGCTCTCTTGGTGGGTTGAATGTGCTCGCCTAGCAGTTCGTCGGCAACCCGCTCGAGCATCGTCCTTGCTTCGCGGGCATCTCCTCCATACTTGATGGGCAAGGTGATTTCATCCCATAGGTAAGGAAAATCTGCCGAATAATTATAGATTGGATCGCCGAGAGCGGAGCTGTTAGGGATACGAACGATGCGACCATTATACAGATCCGCACCTACCCAGCCACCGCATTCCATCAATGTTGTACGCAGCGAGTTGATGTCGATTACGTCGCCAAGTATCCCGTTGATCAAGATGCGATCGCCAACCTGATAATAGCGCCCCAGTGTTATGGCCACCCAACCACCCAAGCTGGCAATAATTTCCTGGAGTGCAAAAGCGACACCCGCGCCGATGACACCTAAGGCTACCGCAAGGTGTCCCAGCTGATCGCTGAATACCAGGCTGATGAAAAGGACGATGAGCAAGTAACCACCCAGAGCGATGATCTTGCGAATGCGGTAGCGTGCATGGGGTACCTCGACACGTTGGGTGACCGAGCGTTGGATTAGACGGACGGCAAGGAAGATGGTCAGCAATCCAAGTAGGACCAGAATCGCACGGATGACCAGGGGCTCGGCTAGAAGTTGTTGCCATTCCACGCCCATAGCGATCTCCTTTCCACGTATGGTCTGCAAAGAGCGCGCGGGTTGCGCGCTTGACGCTCTCTGCCCTATGGGAACCCAGGGAGGAGGTTTCCAAAGATGAGAGCCGTTCCTTCCGTATACATTAAACGACCGCAACGGAGACTGGCATGTCGAGCTCCGTGCAGACGGCACCCTGCTAGAACACGGTAAGCCATGCGTTCCTATTTTCGCGTGGTAAATGACCCGCGGACGCGAACAGGTGTGTGCGTTACGGTTGATTCAGATAGCACTTTTGACTAGCCGAATACACACAGATGGAAGCTAGGATGTCTATGATTTACGCACGCCGAAGAACTCGTAAGATGACGACTAAGATAACGCCGCCAACGATGGCCACGCCGACGTTGCCGATCCAATTGGTGGCCGAAAGCCCGATTTGACCGAAGATCCAACCTCCCAGGACACCGCCCAGCGTGCCGAGTACCAGATCGCCGAAGATGCCGTAGCCTTTTCCCTTCATGATCAAGCCTGTGAGCCAGCCCGCGACGATACCGCTGATGATCCAGATTAAGATTTGCATCTTATATTTCTCCTTTACTGATATTTATTCCTCGTCCTTTTTCGTTCAAGTCATGCACAGCATGTTCACTTATCGACAGGGTTCATCCCTCCGCCAACACTCCTCATTCACGACCGCTGCTTCTCTATTTATCTTTTCGACCGTTGGACAGGCACGCTTGGCAACGCCACGATGCCATTTTTGTCTGACTTCAAGTAAACACCGTCATCCTCGATCCGCTCAATCTCCGAAAGGGGAACGGTGATGTCTCGCTTCCCCCACAGATGACCCTCGCGCAAGACCATGTGCGTGATGTGACCATTTACAGGATCGACGATAAATTCATCGACCCGTCCAATGGTTCCGTCCTTGGCGTGAACGCGCATCCCGCGGCGTGCTTCTATTTCACCTGATGGAATCCGCTCGATCTCAATTGGTAGGACGACGTTCTCCTCAGGTAGCACATAAGGCCAGTAGAGGCGATCCCGATATTCCCCCTCCGGGGAAATCCCCTCTTCTGTGATAAATTCTACTTCCATGAACGGTTCCATAAAAGCCAGTTCACTTCGCGTGCAGCGAAGATGAATTGTGGAAGCCTCGGTTGAAACAAGCAACTCCAAGGGAACCAATCGCTCGATGTGAGGGAAGCGTTTCTCTGCTATCACAATGTGCGTCACCTTCTGGTGGATCGGATCGATGATGATGGACTTGGATAACCCGACAGGACCGTCCGTACAAATAACCTCTGCATCGATAGGTAGATCCATGTCACTCTCCTGAGCTTCCAATCAACCCTAATATATAACAATGATAATGGGAAATGCTACCCTATTGCATTCAAACAACAGATGATAAGGCTCATATCAACCACCTGTCTGGTCGCCTGAAGCCTCACCACCCACATTGCAGCTTCGGCTTACCATGCAGCAATCCCATGTAGCACGGAGACGGCGATCTATCTTACAGGCTCTTCAGAAATCACTTAGATGGTTCGGTCACCTGGACAGATCATGCAGCGTGCGCAGATAGGAGATCAGATCCTCCCTGCTCAAAATCCCAGTGAGTTGATCGTCCTTGAAGACCGGGAGCTGGTTGACACCCTCATGGTCCATCTGCTCAAGCGCAGTCGTAAGCAATGCATCGGGTCGGATGTGCTTGATTTGATCCCATTCTGAGCATCACTTGAGCGGCGGTGACGGTTTGCCAATCCTCTCGTGGTACATCTTTAATCTGGTGCAATGTCAACAAGCCAACCGTTTTCTCGTCGTGTTGTAAGACCAAACACCGCTGTCCTTTAGCGAGGATGTGATGGTCCACCAAGGCCTGCAATGTAAGACTGGCGGCAGCGACCGGGCAATCACGGCTCATCGCTTCTGAAACCTTATGGCCGGCCAGCAACGTTTGCACCCTCTCTTGTTGCAGCTGGGCATTGGCAGCGCTTTCCAGGAACCAGCCGATGAAGGCGATCCACAGGCCATTTCCTAAGTTCCCGGCGAGCATTTGCCAAACCCCGAAAAGGATGAACAAAAAAGCGACGCCGCGGCCCACATTGGCAGCGATGAGCGTTGCTCTCCGCAGGCTGCCTGTGGTGGTTGTGCTGGCTACTTATCCAATCCGCCAGGTGTCCTGGGAGTTGAAACGAGGACGTTAGCGTTAGGACCTCTTTCAGCAAGCAACCTGCTTGGTATTGATCGAACTCAATGAATAACAAGCAATCCTCGATTGGCATTATTTGCTCATCAATCGAATTGAACTAAACCATCGACTGTTTTCAGGAGGGCTTCGTTGTGATTGAGTTCGATTGGGGGAGAGTCAGTTCAGATAAGCTATGCGAGTGTAATCATGATGAAGGCCGCCCAATATCGGTTCGCTTATGATCTTGCCTGATTGTGATGGGAAACCTTTTTCGTTGTATCTCCCTGGAATACGCTGATGGATTCCCTAGTGCGGCCGATCATCATTATAGTAGCTTACGTATTCCCTCACTAAACGTTCAATTTGTTTTCGGCTCATTACAAGCATATGATCCAAGCAATCTCGCTTCAGACTCCCCATGAACCGTTCACAAAACGCATTTGCCTTCGGAGTTCGATACGGTGTCTTCAACTCTTTGATACCTGTGCTGGTTGCAATACATGAAAACTGGGATCCGTACTTTCTATCGCGGTCTCGAATCAGATGCCGTGGACTGCTGTCCCATGGGGTAGCTTCTCGCAACTGCTGCGCTGTCCAAGTATCGGTTGGCAAGACTGTCACCGCTGCGTGTACACCCCGTCTTGTTTTAAGTTCCAGGATCACGAAGATATAGATCGGTCGGAAAAACAGGTCATGAACCACAGTGAAGTCGCAAGCCCAGATATCCCTAACATGGTTCTTGATGAAGGTTGCCCAAGTTTGATTGGAGGCTTGTCGGCTCTTGGACATATACCGTTGGATGGTACGTTTGCTGACTTGGATGTCGAGCTTCAGCAGCTCGCCGCGAATCCTCTCTGCGCCCCATAAGCAATTTTCCTTCGCCATCTTCTTGATGAGGGCGATGGTTTCATGTGGAATACGTGGCTTTCTCATCTTTGACTTGCGTCGCCAATACAGGCGAAACAGCTCGCGGTGCCAGCGTAATAATGTGTCGGGCTGGACGATGTGAAGGGTTTGTTGCCAGAATCTTGTGCAGCGAGCTAGAATAACGAGGAGGATACGGTCACGTTGATTGAGCTGTGGTCGTTTCACCTGCCGGTTGAGGACAACCAGTTGTGACGGAGAATCGCATTTTCAACAATCAAATCAGTCCGGCTGCGGTTGAAGGATTTCCAATAAACCAGGATGTCTATAAACATATTCTGCCCAATGTCGAGGAAGTAGAAGATCAGGCAGTAGGGTATCCCATTCGGATGAAGTCAACAGGTTCGCATACGTACCGAAAGATTGGACGGATGAGTTAAGTAGCCAGCACAGGGGGCATGCCAATATTCGTCCTGTGTTCATATTCGTTATAAAATTTTGTGAGAGTCGATGATGATATCAACCGCTTCGCACGACGAACAACTGTACAGGGACATCTTCGAAACCACCAGTGATGGTGTGCTGGTCACCGACCTCGACACCGGAGATGTGCTGGCTGCCAACCCTTCTGTGGCAGCAATGCATGGCTACACGCCCGAGGCCATCCACGGATTGCAGATGCAATCGTTCATCCATGCTGATAGCCTGCCTGATTTTTCCGACTATACCGAGGTGATCAAGCAGGGCGAGCGGTTCGAGACGCTTGCCCAGCATGTGCGTCAGGATGGTTCGTTATTCAGCGTCGAATGGCGTGCGGGGACATTCACGCATCAGGGACGCACCTGCGCTCTGGCGCTGCTGCGCGATGTGAGCAAGCGAGTGCAGGCTGAGAGCCGCCTGCAGAAGCGGATGGGGGTGCGGGCGCACGAGCAGGTCATCCTGCTCGAGATCTCCCAGACCCTGGCCTCCGAACTGGATCTGCGGCCAGGGCTGATCCTCGACCAGCTTGGCGTTCTCATCAAATACACACATGCTGCTCTCTTCACAATCGAAGATTCGGCACTGGTCGCGCTGGAAGTGCGCGGTTTGGAGCGGCTGGAACATTCCATGCCATTCCGCATCCGGCTGGACGGAGAAGAATCGCTGCAGGCGCTTTTCAACGGACACCACCCCATACGCATTGCCGATGTGTGGAGCGACGAGCCTGCGGCGGAATTCCTGCGTACGCTCCTGGAGAACGGCGCCTCAGCCATGCTGGAAGGCGTGCAGTCCTGGATGTGGGTGCCGCTGTTCGTCAAGGGGCGCCTGATCGGCGGCATCGGCGTTGCACACACTGAGCGCACTTACTTCACCCCGCATCTGGCCGACCTGGCGATGACCATCGCCAACCTGGCGGCGGTGGCCTTGGTTAATGCCGAGCTGTACGAACACGCCAAGGAGCTGGCTGCGCTGCAAGAACGCCAACGCCTGGCGCGCAACCTGCACGACGCTGTAAACCAATCGCTCTTCTCCGCCGGGCTGATTGCCGAGGTGCTGCCGCGCCTGTGGGAGAAGGACCCGGTGCAGGCGCGCCGCTCGTTGAAGGACCTGCGCCGCCTGACTCGCGGCGCGCTGGCCGAAATGCGTGCGCTCCTGGCCGAACTGCGGCCATCCACCCTGACCGACACCGAATTGGGGGACTTGCTGCGCCAGCTGAGCAATGCCTTTACCGGGAGCACCAGCATCCCGGTCGAGGTGACGGTGCGCGGCGAAGGCAGTTTGCCCGCCGAAGTGCAGGTTGCGGTCTACCGCATCTGCCAGGAGGGACTGAACAACATCGCCAAGCATGCCCGGGCCAACCAGGTGCGCCTCGACTTACGTCTTGCACCCGAAGAGCTGGAACTGCAGATCAACGACGACGGCCGCGGGTTCGGCACATCCGAGCTGACGCCGACCGGGCACTATGGGTTGAGCATGATGCATGAGCGCGCTGGTGCGGTGGGGGCTGTTCTGACGGTAACCAGCCGGCGAGGGCAGGGGACGCAGATCCTGCTGCGCTGGGACAGGCAGGAGGGGTTATGATGAAAAAGCCTAACGATCCCATTCGGGTCATGCTGGTCGACGACCACACCATGGTTCGACGCGGCCTGGCAACCTTCCTGATGGCTTTCGACGACATGGAACTGGCGGGTGAGGCCGAAAGCGGGCAGCAGGCGCTTGAACTCTGCGCCGAGGCCAACCCAGACGTGATCTTGATGGACATGCTGATGCCGGACATGGATGGAGCGACCGCCACTCGCACCCTGCGCCAGCAGAATCCGCAGGTCCAGGTCATTGCGCTGACCAGTTTCAAAGAACTGGACCTGATCAAGAACGCGCTCGATGCCGGTGCGATTGGCTACATGCTCAAAGATGTCTCTGCCGACGAGCTTGCCCAGGCCATCCGCTCGGCGCATGCCGGGCGGGGCGTACTCTCTCCCGAGATTGGCCAGATCCTCGTCCAGGCCGCAAACAATCCGCCCGAGCCCGGCCATGACCTGACGCCGCGCGAGCGCGAGGTGCTGGTCTTGATGGTCGAGGGGTTGAATAACCGGCAAATTGCCGGGCAATTAAGCGTAAGTCCGTCTACGATCAAATCCCACGTCAGTAACATCCTGACCAAGTTCGGCGTTGTCAGCCGCACGGAAGCGGTTACCCTGGCCCTGCGCCACGGCCTCGTGAGCTAACCCTGATCTCTACCTCCCCCAACTAGCGGAGGCAAAGACTGCCCGGCCGATGGATGTGGCCGGGTCTTCGTTGCTGTACGCTAGATCCATGACCCGAGTCTATGTCGCGAATGCCAACGCCGATGAGCGCTCTGCTCTGTATCTACTGCTGCAGGATCTGCAGATGGAAATTGCGGGCGAGGCCGCTGATTGGCAAACCACCCTGGCTCAAGCTCCAATCAGCCATGCTGATATGTTGCTGGTCGATTGGGCTCTCATCCCCGGTGTTTCCAGTGCGGCGCTCGAAGAACTGCGCCAGGCCTGTCCGGCCGCGCTGGTCATTATTCTCATCAGCCAGCTTGATGCCCGTCAGCAAGCTGCACTCTCTGCCGGCGCCGATGCCTTTATCAGCAAAGATGAGACGCCTGACCGTGTGGCTGAACGCTTGCGGAACGCAGCTGCAGGCGTCCCGGGGGGCTGATGTTCCTTGGATGAAAGGTGACCGGGGAATAGATGTGGATACTCTGCACCGAGTGATGGTGCAGACCGGGCCGGTTTCAAGATAGGGTTGGGAGGATCAAGCGATGAACAAGGATGTATTTGAAGGCAAGTGGAAACAGATTCGAGGCGAGGCCAAATCGTGGTGGGGCAAGCTCAGCGATGACGATCTGGATCGGGCCGCCGGCAAGTTCGACGTCCTTGCCGGCGTGCTTCAGGAAAAGTATGGCTACACGCGCGAGCACGCAATGAAGGAAATCGAAAAGCACGTGACGAAGTATGAAGCGACTTTGAAAGATAAGACCACAACCACCGATGGCTGATCGCCAGAGCGATGCCAGGCCAGCAGTCTCCATGACAGGAGAAGGAGAAAAAGAGAACAAACAAGATCAGGTATTCATGCAGTTCAAACTTTTATAGAGGAGTTGCAAAATGAACCTTTTAATTTACCTTGTCGCTGCAGCCATTATCGGCTATGTGGCGACCCAACTGATGCGCGACCGCTCGAACTTGCTGATCAATATCATCGTGGCCGTCGTGGGCGCATTCCTGGCGGGCTACTTCCTGAGCCCCATCTTCAAAGTTGGGACGATCAACGATGCGATCACCATTCCAACCATGCTGGTTACTCTGCTGGGTGCCGTCATCCTGCTGGCGATTGTCCATCTCGTCCGCCGCGGGCGATAACCACTTCCCTCTACTCACGGTTATCGAGCCCGGCTAACCCAGGCAATGACATCTCGAACCTTCGCCAGGGATCGCACTAAAGGAGGTTGAGACGCCAGACAACGAATTATCCGGGGGTAGAACGTATGCAAGATCTATCGGTGTATTTTCTACATGTTTCCTTCTCTGAAGAGGAGGAACACCGGTCCAGAGACGGGGAAAATCCCACGGCTCTGAGACAATCCAATAGGAGATCGACAAAATGAATGTCCTAATCTATCTGGTTGCTGCTGCAATCGTTGGCTGGGTGGCGAGCGAGGTCATGAAAGACCGCGCCAGCCTGCTGATGAATATCATCGTAGGGGTAGTGGGCGCCTTCCTGGCCGGCTATTTCCTCAGCCCGATCTTCAAGGTGGGGACAATCAACGACGCGGTAAACATCTCAACCATGCTGGTGACACTGCTGGGCGCGGTCATTGTGATTGCACTTGTTCATCTCGTCCGCCGGAGAGTCTAACCAAACTAGCCGTCACACGGCTCAGTCTCTTGCCGCATTGCGGGATGTCTACAGGGGTGCCCAACCGCACCCCTGTAGACCCAAGTGTCAACCCCTCCAATTTCCGGCAGGGGCATTGTTTAAGGAGTTCATCATGACGGACAACAGAATATCAGAAGTTCGGACGACACAAAACGAACCGGAACGAGAACGACGTATTTTCACCTTTAAAGCCACCCAGCTGGTCTGGCTGTTCTTCGGCATACTCGAAGCCCTGATCGCGCTGCGCATCGGGCTGAAGCTGATCGGTGCCAACGCAGCCAGCCCGATTGCCGGGTTTATCTACGGGGTCACCAGTCTTTTCCTGGCTCCGTTCGAGGGGTTGACGGGGACGCCTACAGCAGGTGGTATGGTGCTGGAACTCTCATCCGTGATCGCCTTGGTGGTGTATGCCCTGATCGCCTGGGCGCTTGTAAAAATAGTTGATGTAATCTTCTATCGCCCGCGTGGGCCTGTTGTGGGTGTTACGCAAACAACCACTACCGATCAACATACTCCCGAATAAGAAGGTCACCGAATGGACATTTCTACGGATCCATACAAATCAAGGAGAAATCAAACAGGTCCTTTCCCATTCGTACTCTATCGGACCGTGCCGGGAATTTTCAGGCGGCTGGTAGGGATCTTCATCCTGACAGAAGAAGACCGATTGCAGGCGGGCATACATATTGGCGGCGAGGAGCGTGGCGGATAGACCGGGCTGTGTGAATATTCCGATCCACAACCTTATGAAAACCCATTGACATTCACCATGTTCATCCTTTAAGGAGATTACCCCATGGAAGACCAAATCGAGGAGCAAGATTTCGATGGAAGGAATACGAAGAACGTCCTGTTCGGCCTGCTGATCGGGAGTCTGGCCGGCGCAGCAGCAATGCTGCTTTTTGCACCCCAAGCGGGGAGGAAGACACGCGCCCTGCTTCAGAAGAAGGGTATCCAATGGCGTGATCGGACCAGCGATATGGTAGACAGTGCACTCGCCCAGGTTCGTTCCGAGACGCACGAGATCACGGATGGTGTTCGGGAGAAGGCTGGAGAGCTGAAGCAACGTGGTCAGGATAAGCTCGTTGAGCAGATGGACCGTGTGTCCGCAGTGATCGATGCCGGGAAAACGGCCGTCAAGGACGCATGAATCCTTGATCCAATACCTGCTTAGCAGCAGGCAAAGATCGCTGGACCTGACAACCACCACTCTCATTCACTTCAGAAGGGATTACAACCATGAGATTCACCAGGAATATCGGCATGCTTTTGCTGGCCATCTTACTTATCGCCTGGGGCTTGGTACAGCTGCTCGGGATTAGCGGCCTCGGCGTAATCCTGGCGATCCTGGCTGTTGCCGCGGGCATTTTCATCCTGCTAGGGCGTTAGGACGACGCCGCCCTGGCAACGGACCCGTTGACATCCGAGTTGATCAATCAATAAGGAGAAACCTTATGCTTACCTGGATTATCGTAATACTGCTCGCCCTGTGGCTGCTCGGCTTTTTTGGACCGAAATACATCCCCAGCATCCCACGCACCGGCAATGTGGTCCACGTACTGATCGTTATCGTGGTCATACTTGTTGTCTTGCGGCTGCTGGGAATCGTCTAGGCGGAAACCTTTACCAGCCGCTGCCAAGTTATCTATTGGTGGCCGGGGGCTGCGGCCGCAACATGCGCTGCATTCGGCGGGCCGACCTGGGCCCGATCACATGAGAGCGTGCGCAAGTCGGCAAACCGGACGTGATGTTAAGGGTTTCGCGTATGAACCGTTTCCAGCCCGCAGCCGCCTGCATTCAACCGGCCAGGTATCTACCGCCGCGGCTCCATACACGGGGGACCTTGCATTAGTCGCTGCAGAATTCTTTGGAGAGTAAATGGGGGCGGCTTTCCCCACTTGATCAAACGGGTTGGAATAGCCGCCCAAATAGCTATGAATTCAAGTAGCAGGAACGATCGTGTTATTCTGGAGCGCATCGCCCATAAAGCGATGCTAGAGCGCGGGCTGCTGCCCGAGTTTTCCCCGGCGGCGCTGGCCGAGTTGGAACGGCTCAAGCCTCTTGCGGGGGGTGAAGCCGGGCCGGCCGATGGCCCTGGCTCTGTTCGAGACCTGCGGCACCTGCCCTGGGCCTCGATTGACAATGATGATTCGCGCGACCTGGATCAGCTCACGACTGCCGAGCAGAAGCCGGATGGCAATGTCCGGCTCTTTGTTGCCGTGGCGGATGTGGTCTCGCTGGTGAAACAGGGCTCGGCCATCGACGAACATGCTCGCCATAACACTACCTCGGTCTACACCGCCGCCCGGATCTTTCCCATGCTGCCCGAGCAGCTCTCAACGGATCTGACCTCGCTCAATTTCAATCAGGAACGACGGTCGTTTGTGGTTGAGATGGTGATTGCCCCGGATGGAACGCTTCAGGATTCTGACATCTACCAGGCGCGTGTCACCAATCATGCCAAGCTCGCCTACAATAGCGTGGCGGCCTGGCTGGATGGGAAAGGGGATCCACCGCAGGTCCTCGCGGAAGTACAGGGACTGAGCGAGAATCTGCGCCTGCAAGATCGGACAGCCCAGAGCATGAAGAATCTGCGGCATCTGCATGGAGCACTCAGCCTGGAGACGATTGAAGCCAAGCCGGTGTTCGACGGACATCGGATTCGCACGCTGGAAGTACAAGAAAAGAACCGTGCCAAGGAGATCATTGAGGATTTTATGGTCGCAGCAAACGGGGTGACGGCCCGCTTCCTCTCTGCCAGGAAATTCCCGTCGCTACGCCGGGTTGTACGAGTGCCAAAACGCTGGGAGAGAATTGTCGCCATTGCCGCAGAACACAATTTTTGGCTCCCGGATAAACCCGATTCAAGGGCGTTGGAGGAGTTTCTCGTCAGGCAGAAAGCCGACGATCCGCTGCGATTCCCTGATTTGTCGCTGGCTGTGATCAAGCTGCTGGGCTCCGGCGAATACATTGCCGAGCTCCCGGATGGGCATGCCCCGGGACACTTCGGGCTGGCGGTAAAGGACTATGCCCACTCTACGGCTCCCAACCGCCGCTATCCCGACCTGCTCACCCAACGCTTGTTGGAGGCCGCCATTGACGGCCAATCATCTCCCTATAGCAAGGGTGAGCTGGATGCTTTGGCTGCCCACTGCACCGAAGCTGAAGACGTGGCCACTAAGGTGGAACGGCGCGTTGAAAAATCTGCCAATGCCCTCCTGCTTCAATCCAGGATTGGGGAAAAGTTTGATTCGATCGTCACCGGCGCTTCCGGGAAAGGAACCTGGGTCCGGCTGCTTGATATTCCGGTTGAGGGCAAACTGGTTCATGGGTTTGAGGGTGTA
>Ga0307421_1000875_pt1 | contig 19107 bp, 17 predicted proteins | sample SalMarWE160270MG_FD_202163 | JGI IMG/M metagenome (GOLD analysis project Ga0307421, IMG submission 202163) | Salt marsh sediment microbial communities from the Plum Island Ecosystem LTER, Massachusetts, United States - WE1602-70 | ecosystem: Environmental > Aquatic > Marine > Intertidal zone >...
GGAAGTCGTTGCAACGAAGGAACCTTAAGACCTTAGATTTCTTAAGGTGAACAGTATTCTACCTCGGAGGTCTTCAAGACCTCCGAGGTAGAATGGAAAATGTTATAATGTAAATTGCATCGAATGCAGAGATTAAAATATTGGCAAATAGCCAGGGGGTGATTATGCCGAGAAGATATCTAACCTTTTGTCCAGGTGAGTATTACCATTTTTACAATCGGGGTGTAAACCGCGAATTGGTCTACTTTGACGATGATAATTACACTCACTTTCTATGGGATATTCAAAGATATTTAGTGCCGGTGGCAAACATCGGGGCGTATTGCCTGATGCCAAACCATTACCATTTGTTGGTTATGATAAAAGAGACCTCGGAGGTCGTTACGACCTCCGAGGTCTCAAAAGCGATGATGAAGTTGTCGGTTTCATATACAAAAGCCGTCAATCATCGATACAACCGTGTGGGACCCTTGTTTCAGGGTGCATTCCAAGCCAAATATATTGAGAGTACTGCCTATTTATGGCAACTTGCCGGCTATATTCATCTCAATCCGGTAGAAGCTGGGTTGGTTCGATTACCAGAGGATTGGAATTTTTCAAGTTGTCGGGCATACCAGGGGTCGGAAGTCCCTCAATTATTACCAATAGATCCAGTTATTGACCTCCGAGATCGTTGAAACCTCGGAGGTCTATGGTTCAATATCAAATGGAGAATATCAGCCGTTGATCTTTTCCTCTTCCCGTTTAGCTTCCCGAATGCGTGTGCCGTGATCCAGGATTCGTTTTCGGATCCGTAAGTTTTTTGGTGTGACTTCCAAGAATTCATCATCCGCAAGAAATTCGATGTATTGATCCAAACTCATCTCTCTGGGGGTGACCAGCCGTTGATTAATTTCGCGGATACTATTCCGCATATTGGTCAGATGTTTGGCCTTGCAGACATTGATTTCAATATCGTCTGGTCGCTGGTTTTCTCCCACAACCATTCCCCGGTAAACTTCGACGCCTGGCCCGATGAACAGGGTTCCTCGGCCCTCGGCATTTTTTAAACCAAAGGTGGTTGTGGTTCCGGTTTCCCAAGCGACCAGCGAGCCGTGAGAACGAGAATCTACAGACCCTGCCTGGGGAGCAAAACTGTGGAATGACGTGTTCAGAACGCCTGTCCCCTTGGTCATAGTCAGAAAGTGGTGGCGAAATCCAAGGATTCCCCGGGTGGGCGCCAGAAAAGTGAGCAGCACGGTGCCCGTGCTTAATTCGCGCATTTCCTTTAATTCCCCCTGTCGATCGTTGAGGGAATCCATAACAATGCCAATATCACTGGGATGGATTTCGATCCGGACCTCTTCGAAAGGTTCCAGTATCTTGCCGTTTGGAGAGGTTTTTAGAATCACTTCAGGCCGTGAGACGTGGAATTCATAGCCCTCGCGGCGCATGGTTTCGATCAGGATGGCCAGGTGCAGTTCTCCACGTCCAGAAACCAATAGTATATCTGCGTTCCCTGTTTCTTCCACTCGCAGGGCTAAATTGCTCTTTGTCTCCCGGAATAGACGTTCACGCAGTTTTCGGGATGTTTTCCAGGTCCCTTCTTTGCCAAAGAAAGGAGAGGTGTTGACCCCAAAAGACATCCGGACTGTAGGGGCTCCCACTTTTATCCTGGGTAGGGAAATCGGGTTTTGGGGATCGCTGATTGTATCACCAATAGTAATTCCCTCCAGACCGGCGACAGCAACAATCTCGCCCGCCCGGGCTTCATCCACTTCCCTGCGGTCGAGTCCTTGATAATCATATAAGTAGCTGATTTCGCCGGGAATGACTTCAGAGTCTGATGTCAGGTAAACCACCTGCTCCCCGACCTTAATATCACCAGCAAAAATCCGTCCGATGGCGGTCGCGCCCCGGAAATTATCATATTCCAGGGAGGTGACCAGCATCTGAAGAGGATGATCGATTTCCACTACCGGTGCGGGGATGGATTTGAGGATGGTCTCGAATAAGGGCTGCAGATCTGGTCCTACTTCTGGTGTGTGCCCCGCACGATGCTGCGTAGCGATTGCATACACCACGGGGAAATTTGCCTGTTCCTCGCTGGCCCCCAGCTCAATGAACAGATCAAAGGTGTCATTTAAGACTTGGGATGTGTCCGCAAGTTTGCGGTCAACTTTATTAATGACCACGATTACTTTGTGGCCGAGTTCCAGGGCTTTTTGAAGTACAAAACGGGTCTGGGGCCGGGGACCTTCAGCGGCGTCGACCAGTAATAAGACACCGTCGACCATATTCAGCACACGTTCCACTTCTCCCCCAAAGTCTGCATGACCGGGTGTGTCAACAATGTTGATCTTTATAACCTGGTTGGTTTCAGGGTCAGCGATCTCAATAGCCGTGTTTTTAGAAAGAATGGTGATTCCCTTTTCGCGTTCCAGGTCGTTAGAGTCCAGCACCCGTTCCCTGATTACTTTATTCTCATGAAAGACGTGGGCTTGCTGTAAGAGCCCATCAACCAGGGTGGTTTTGCCGTGATCGACATGGGCGATAATGGCCAGATTGCGTAAGTCCGTGCGGGTAGTTTTCATCATTTTCTTCGCAGTGCATAAAAAAACCGACCGATCTTGGCCGGATTTCCTAATAATAACTTCGTCAGTTTACCAGAGGAACGCTGTTTTGAACAGGCTTGACAGGCTTGTCAGGATGTCGTTGGGTTCTTGGGGTTGGATAGAGTACAAAACCTGATCATTCTAGCCGTGAATAGTGATCATTGCCTGAAGCAGCCCGCATTATCCTTTTTTGAGGGCGTGTAAGCTGCAGGCACCTCTCTATGGAAATTAGCGTATGAGGGTGATTCATGGGGAAAAGTAAGTCCTACCGGGAACCCACCCGGGTTTTCAAAAAAAGGAGGTCAATAAATCCGATAGAGGTATAGAGATCTGCCCTGTTTCATTGTGCATGGTTTCTTTGCTATAATGAAACCAAGCACACTATACAGCATGCCCCCTCAGTTGAGCGATCTAGTTGAAGGTTCTCATTCCTGCTTTCTCTGCCCCCGGAACTAATGGAAGGAGGATAAAAATGTTTTCCCGAATCATACCCCTAATATTTATTCTTTTGATTCTGGTATCTTGTACACCATCTACCGCAATATCAGAATCTGAACAGCCGCCGCCGGACATCATAAAGTCCCCACAGTTCATTGAGACTCAGACCCTGGAAGATACCCTGCCTCCGCAGCCTAGCCTTGATCCGCTGGAATGGCTGCGAGAACAACCATTCCAGCCCGGTAAGGAAGAACCAGCCCAGATCGTGCTATCGGATCTGCCGGAAGGATTTCAGGCTCAGGATCCGGATTCAGGTTCAGGAGATATGATTGGTGGGGGCATTGCATACTTCACAAACCTGGAATACCAGAAACCAGAAAACGGGCAGGTCAGTTCAGAAAATGTTGTTAATGTGTACATTTATTGCTATGATACGGTAGAGACTCGCAGTGCTCACCTTGATCTCATAGTATCTCAGGAGTACCAATGGGAGTTTCAGCCCATCTCCAGTGATCTTGTGGCAAGGTACTATACCTCAGGTGTGGACGGCATGACCTGGATTTCTGGCCCGCATCTCATTGTGATCTATAGCGGTCTCAATGATTCTTCCTCGAACTTCTGGGTGGTTGAATTCACTGAAATGTACCTTGAACTCTATCCGCTGCCGTGAATGGGAATGAGACTAACGAAGTCTTGAATATACCTTCGAGGTATTTATCCCGGAGGTATGCTGATATCTTCTCTGGTTTATAATGAGTAAATGTCAGAAAAACTGGAAATATTTTGTATGAGTCGCCGTCCCTGTTTATGGGGTGGATTTATACGACCCTTATCCTGTGTTTTATTAACTATAAGCCTGTTGTGCCTTACGGCTTGCTCCCTGTTAAAAAAATCAAAGGAAGCTGTTGAACTACCGATATCCGGTCTGCCCCCAGTGGTTTCTTGGCAAATCCAGTATTCTGGAGACATCGATCTGGATTTAGATGTTGAGGTATATAATTTGGATTTATTTGATACTTCATCAGCGGTGATTGACTATTTACATCAGCGCGGGGTATTTGTGCAGTGTTACATCAGTGCCGGTTCTTTTGAGGATTGGCGCCCTGATGCCCCTGATTTTCCATCCGAAATTTTAGGTAATGACCTGGATGGTTGGCCGGGTGAAAAATGGCTTGATGTCCGTCGCCTTGGTTTGCTTCAGCCGATATTAGAGGGGAGGTTTGACCTCGCTGTGAAAAAAGGCTGTGATGGCGTTGATCCAGATAATCTCGATGGATATGATAATGAAACCGGCTTCCCCATAAATGCCAGTGATCAGCTCTCTTTTAACAAATTTCTTTCCCGGGCTGCCCACAGCCGAGGATTGTCCATTGGATTAAAAAATGATCTAAATCAAATTGCTGAGCTAGAACCTTATTTCGATTGGATCATCAATGAAGAGTGTTTTTATTATCAAGAATGCAGCTTGTTATCACCGTTTGTTGAGGTAGGTAAAACGGTATTTGTTATTGAATACGAACTTGAACCGGATGAATTTTGTCTTCAGTCAAATCAGCTGGGATTCAATGCCTTGGTTAAGAACTGGGAATTGGACTCGTACCTAGTTGACTGCCGTCAATTCCTAGCTGAATAACGGAAATTTGACCCAGGGGGAATCAGATGACCGAGATTGACTATTTATAGAGTAGAATTAAATAAGAATTACATCCCCCAGGGGTTTTTATGCAACACCCGCAGCAGATGTAGTCAGGAGGTTGTCCCATGAATGACTTGCTGATGCTAGAAAAATATTTCCCGGAAGGTAGCCTGGACGGGGGAATTAAACTTGCAAACCGTCTAGATTGGGGACTCACTGTTCAGATGGCCGGGTTAGAGTACGTGGTTTCCAGTGGTGATGAGCCTATCTTGCGAACCGAGAGCAAAGATGCGCTGCAAACATTCATCTATGGCCTTGGTTTGGCCTACGCGGTACTCCCGGAGGATTTATTTATCGGTTTGGAAACCGCCTTGAAGGAACTTTAATCTTGCCTATCTGGAAATTTCAAGACAGGCGTTTTTCGACGAATGAAGATTGGTTCTTTTTCAGCAAGAATAATCTATGATGCGATGCAGTTAGCAGCAGTAATTGTTAGTCCTACTTATTTCTTATAGGAGAAAACATGAGTGGCTCACAAAACCAGAATCGAAAATTTCAAATTTCTCTCCGGCTTGTTCTTGTAGGGTGCACTCTTATTCTGCTAAGCCTGGCTTGTAATCTGCCGCTCATGGCCAGTCAACCCACTGTCGATGAGGAAAAACCGGCAGGATATGTGGAAACCAGCATCGCTGAAACCATGGCCGTAATTGGACAGGAACAGCCTGTTGATGTTGAAGAAGAAACTAAACAACCTGACACTCCAACAGCGACCTTTACACCGGAGAGTACAGACACGCCGACATTAACACCCACTGTCACCGAGACGCCAACACCGGATGTCCCAATGGTGTATATATCGGAAAATACCAATTGCCGCACCGGTCCCGGAACAATCTATGCTTGGTTAGTCACAGTTCAAAAAGGGGCTGAGCCTGAGGCAGTAGCCAAGGATCCCCTGGGAGAGTATTGGTATATCCGGCGGCCAGGACAGGAAGGGTCATTCTGTTGGGTGTGGGGCAAATACGCCACACCCGTTGGCGATACTGCTTCCCTGCCGGTTTTTACACCGCCGCCATCTCCAACGCCTGGTTTGGATTTCTCGGTTTCTTATCATCACAAGGAAGCCTGTGTGCCATGGACCCTGGTATACAAGATTAAAAACACCGGAGGACTCACCCTTGAATCCTGGAAGACAACCGCAACGGATCACACCGGAGGGTCTAATCCCTTAAGTACTATTGAAGATCAATTTCAGGAAATTGTCGGATGTGTAAAAGTCAGTACTCAGATGGATCTAACTCCTGGTGAAGGTCATTATGTGATATTGACGTTTAATAACAATCCCACCGGGCACGATATTTCCACCAAGATCAAGATTTGCACCGAAGATGGTCTGGGTGGCGATTGTTTGGTAAAAACCATCCGGCACACGCCGTGATTGATATACAACCATAAATCAATCTGTACTAAGGATACTCCTCTGCTGGCAGAAATTGGATTGCGGCTTCGATTTCCTTGTATGGCCCTTCCCCAATCTTGGAGTAACGGATAAATCCTCTGTTTGCCGAAGAGGTATAAGGTGGGGCAGCAGTGGGCTTGATAGACCTGGCTGGTTTCGCTGGTGTTGTCCTTGGCAACAGGCGGGATATCCCCAACTCTTTGCTGGCTTCAGAGACATTCTCGACTTCACCGCTCGAACGTGGTTCAGGATTCTCTGCCAGGATAGGGAAACTAAATATTTTAATGAGCCGTAAAGGTAAGGATATATTAATGTCTATTGATGTCGTCAATCTTAACCAAAAATTTTCGCTTATAGCTGAACAGTGGAATCCAAAAATTATTGCCCAGCTGAATGATTATCAGGTTAAGATCGCTAAAATCCAAGGCGAGTTTGTTTGGCACACTCACCCGGAGACGGACGAGATTTTTTTAGTGGTGGATGGAAATCTGTCCATTCACCTTCGGGACATGGATTTATACCTGGAAACCGGGGAGATGTGTGTGATCCCAAGGGGAGTGGAGCATAAACCAGCTGCTGAAGAAGAATGCCAGATTCTGATGGTGGAACCAGCTGGAACCCGGAATACCGGAGACATTGGCGGAGAACTGACAATTAAAGATACCGCCTGGATATAAGTATCAACGGGTTTTTTGATAAACATCAGAATCACGTTCGCGGAGGAATATGATGATTCAGGTTAGCTCAAACTGGACAGCACAGGAGCCGGAATCTTTGGTGGGATTTCTGGCAATCAGGGGCGCGCTTAACATTCCTGATCACCCCGAATTACAGAAAGTCAAAAAGGCTTTGGAAGCAGAACTGCGAATACGGTATGAGGGCATGGATAGAAAGGCACTCAGGGAGGAACCAGTACTGGCTGCCTATGATGCTTTTTACCGCCGGTTCCGAAAGTCCTACCATGTTCAGCTGCAGCTGGAAACTGTCGTAATGAAAGGGAAACCGATCTTTTCTCCCTCTGCGCTGGTAACCTGCATGTTCATGGCGGAGCTAAAAACCGGCCTGCTGACTGCTGCCCACGATTTTGAGAACCTGGATTTGCCGCTGACGGCTGAGATTTCTTGTGGGGAAGAAACCTACCAAAAGTTAAACGGTACAGAGCAGCAGCTTAAGGCAGGGGACCTGTATATTCGAGATCAACAAGGTATCCTGTCCTCTGTCATTTATGGTCCTGACCAACGGACCCAGATACTTCCAGACACTGTAAATTCCGTGTTTACGACCTATGGGCCGCCGGGGATCAACGCTTCCCAGGTAGAAGCTCAGTTGGAGATATTGGAGGGGTATATCAGGTTATTTGCACCGAAGGCTGTTAGAAAGCAGCTGGTAGTTTTACCATAGGGACTACCCAGATACGTTCAACCATCTGCAAGGAAATATTGAGAGTATCAAACCTGTCTATACCTAGATTTTATTAATTATGTCTTTTGACGTTTTTTCTATTCTCTTATGTTTCTTAGAGTACTTCAACTTTGAAAAAAGACAGAGCTTGTCATAATGGATAGTTAGGTCAGGGAAAAAGTTTTATGAAAACATCTAAAAGAACTTTAATTTTTCTAGCAGCTGCCATTTGGTACATTGGTGGAGGGATGCTATTCCGAAGCGGAGTGAAGTTGATCTGGAATGCTGTTCAACTCAAACCTGGCGGGGCATGGCCCTGGTTGGCTGTATTGGTCGGATTGATTTTGGGAATTATTTAGGCCAAAACTTTTTTTGCTGGCAGCTGTCGGAAAAACCTGTACAGGATCAACAACCTGGAAGATCCAAGAATCTGGCAGTTCTTCCGCCCTGGATTTTTCTTCGCCCTAGCAGGTATGATTACTTCTGGAGTCCTGCTGAATCATTGGGCTCAGGGGAATTATTTTTTCATGCTGGGTGTGGTCGGGTTGGATTTCGCGCTCACGGTCTCTTTATTGGGCAGCAGTTATGTTTTCTGGACCAAGAATCAAACACTAGGCGACCAGGATTTGTAGATCTACCTGGCTGGCGAGGGAAACTTTGTAAGAGATTAATAAACCTTTCACAGCCAGCAAGGTATCTTGAATATGCAGGTTAATCACACTTATCCGGGAGGCAAGTTTATCGCTTGACAAAGGATTCCTGGTAGTGTATAAAAACATTCATCCAAACTGAATACGTAAAGACTGCGAAGAGGACTAGTAAACATCGGAAGTGACGGCACAGAGAGTGAGCAAAGGTGGAAATCTCACCCGCACGAAGATGTCGAATGGACCTTGGAGTCGCAGGGTGAACGGGTAAATCCTTAGTAGCCTGAGCCGGAGATGCCACCGTTACCAGGGTAAAAGATATAAACTCGGATTTTCCGGGCCGTATCTGACAAAGTGAGGCTGGCCATCAGGGCTGCAAGGTATGAATCTACCCGTCGCATCACCGGCGGGTTTTTTTGTTAAACCTGAGGTTAACCTAAGCTGGGTGGCACCGCGAGCGTTTTTTAGCCCTCGTCCCATTGTGGATGAGGGCTTTTAATATATATTTTCCCTCGAGTAAGGGAAAAGGAGGAACGATGATGAAAAACAGAATATTGACCGGGGATCGACCAACGGGCCCCCTGCACTTGGGGCACTACATTGGCAGCCTGCAAAACCGGGTAAAATCCCAGAAAACCCACGACTCCTTCTATGTGATCGCCGATCTTCACACCTTAACAACCCGGCCTGGAAAGGAACAGATCAAGCAATTGAAGGAGTTTATTTACCAGATTGTGCTGGATTACCTGGCAGCTGGGATTGACCCAGAGCAGGCAACTATTTTTGTTCAGAGCAGTGTTCCCGGCATTTCAGAATTGAATACCTTGTTAGGCATGCTGGTTTCCGCTCCCCGGCTGGAAAGAATTCCCTCGCTGGAAGAAACGGCGAGAGCTGAAAGCCTGGACACGATGCCGTTTGGATTGCTTGGGTATCCGGTATTGATGGTTGCGGACATTTTGTTGCCCCGGGCAAATTTAGTTCCGGTAGGTACGGATAACCAGGGCAATGTTGAACTGGCCAGGGAGTTAGCCCGCCGATTTAATCACCTCTACGGGGAAGTCTTCCCTATTCCTGAGATTGAAATGGAAGGGACACTGATTGGGACTGATGGCAAGGCCAAGATGAGTAAAAGCCTTAATAATGCCATCTATCTATCAGACACCACATCAGTTGTGGAGGAAAAAGTGATGGGGATGTCTACCGCCCCCAATCGGACCAGAGCAGATGTTCCGGGTAAAGTTGAGGACAATCCGGTTTTTATCTACCATAATCTTTTTAATCAAGACCGGGAAGAAGTTCTTGAATTAGAGGAGAGGTACCGCCAGGGCAAAGTTGGCGATGTGGAAGTGAAGCGGAAACTGGTTCAGGCAGTCAACGATTTTCTAGAGCCACTCCGACAGCGCAGAGCCGATTTTACCCACCATCAGGGCATTGTGATGGATATTTTGTCTAAAGGTGCCATGAGGATGCAGGATGAATCCCAGGAAACATTGGCGCTGGTGCGGGAAGCGATGGGGTTATTAAATTTTCCGAAATCATTCAAGGGAGAAGAGCATTTTGTGAATGTGTTTGATGGGTTGGCCTTTCTCTAGGCAGATCTGGTAACGAGAGACAAGATACTTATTTCAGATGTACTTTGTGATCAATTAGCAAGGAACAATATGATATTGAATATATGCATAGAATGGTATGATTAACGTTCATTGTAGATATTATATCTGAGGATTAAGTGAAGTTAAACAATAGGGATAGAATTTGATTTTTGGCAGCAGTCTTAACCATAAGCCTGCTTGCATGCCGTCCCGTTGTCACAGTGGGCTGGGGGGAAATCCTGATTGTGATTGCTGTGCTGCTCTTTGTCCTGGCGCCCCTGTTAATCAGAATAATGCGTTTAAGAACAGATAATCAAAAGGACAAAAAAGACCGGGGGAAGGAGTAATATACTCCTTGGGGAACCCTTTACTCCAAAACCAGCAGTACCTGCTTACGCTCCACATGTTCATTCACTTTGGCTTGAATCCTGGTTGTTCGACCCGCCCGGGGAGCGGTGATTTCGTTCTGCATTTTCATCGATTCCAGGATCACCAGCACGTCCCCTTCTTCCACTTCTTGCCCTTCCTTGATCCGGATATCAATCACCAGGCCCGGCATTGGTGCTTGGAGGATGATCTTTCCTTCCTCTTTTGACGCCTGCCCAGCTGCCATCCGCAGACGTCGCTCCCGTTCATCTTCAACTTGAACAGAGAATTGGCTACCCCTTAACAGTACTTCCCAAACGCCATTGTCCTGGTAGGTATTTATCTCATAGGACTTGCCTTCAAGAAGCAGAGAGTAAGACAGGTGCTGGCGGAGAGCCTGAAAATTCAGCTCATAGGGCGCTCCATTGATCACGACTAGGTTGTCGGATAGAATCTCGATTTGATATTCCACTCCCTCAATTTCGGCGAAGTATTTTTCCATCATGATCCTATTCTCGGGTTTGTTCCCAGCGGCTGACCCATTTCCAATTGCTTACATCTCTTTTTGACCGCTGAATTTCCAGTGCAGACCGCTGGCTTTGTTCATGGGCAGCGAGGGTTGCAGCCAGGGCAGCTATTTCCGAAAGTGTTTTATCTTGATGAATGGCTGACAGGGGTGGTAAAACATCCTGGAGAAATTGCGTGTTGAAATTACCAGCAAGAAAATCAGGATTTTGAAGCAGGTTCTGGTGAAAGGGTATATTGGTCCGGATTCCGATAACCCGGTATTCTTCCAATGCGCGCTTCATGCGGGCGATGGTTTTCTCACGGCTTGATTCATGAACTATCAATTTGGCAATCAGGGCATCATAATAAGGGGATATCTCATATCCAGAGTAAATGCCGGCATCTACCCTCACACCCGGACCTGCCGGGAGCAGTGATTGAGTGATGATGCCGGTAGAGGGCAAAAATCCCCTATAGGGGTCTTCAGCGTTGATGCGGCATTCCATGGCCCACCCGGTGAGAGATATGTCCTCTTGTTTCACCAGCAACGGTTGCCCGGCAGCAATACGAATTTGTTCCTTAACAATATCAATCCCAGTTACCTCTTCTGTAACAGGGTGTTCCACTTGAAGACGGGTATTCATTTCCAGAAAGTAATAATTTTTATCCTCGTCCATCAGGAATTCGATTGTTCCGGCATTTATATAGTCCACTGAGCGGGCAGCCTGGACAGCAACTTCACCCATCCGTTCCCTTAATTCCTGATCGCTGCCGATGAACGGGGATGGGGCTTCTTCGAAGAGTTTTTGATGCCGCCGCTGGATTGAACACTCCCGCTCTCCCAGGTGGATCACATTTCCCTGCTGATCTGCCAGGATCTGAATTTCAATATGGCGGGCTCCTTGAATAACTTTTTCAAGAAAGATATTGCCGTCCCCGAAAGAGGACTCTGCTTCACGGCGGGAAGCTTCTAGAAGTCCGGGCATTACCTCCAGGTTTTGGACTTCACGCATACCCTTCCCCCCCCCGCCCGCGGTCGGCTTGATTAGCAGAGGAAAGCCAATTTCCGGAGCAAGTGCAATAAGCTGTTCATCCGGCAGATTACCTTGTCCTTCTGTTCCCGGAACGACTGGAACGCCAGCTGCAGTTACAGTGGCCCGGGCTGCCTGTTTGTCTCCCATAGCAGCGATTGAGGAGGGTTTGGGTCCGATGAAAATGATACCGTGATCTTGGCAGGCTTGTGAAAAATCAGCCCTTTCTGCCAGGAAACCATATCCAGGGTGTATTGCGTCAGCTCCGCAATTTTGGGCAAGTTGGATGATCTTATCTCCCCGAAGATAAGACTCGCTGGCTTTAGAAGGACCCAGGTAGTAGGCTTCATCTGCATAACGAACATGCAAGCTATGCCGGTCTGCATCAGAGTATAACGCTACCGCCGGAATATCTAATTCGCGGCAGGCCCGGATAATCCGGACAGCTATTTCTCCTCTGTTTGCGATTAGAATTTTATTAAACATCGGTCTTTCTTAATGGATAGTTCATCCGGTATTTCATAAAGGTATATTACCGTGTTTTTTACCGGGATTTTTGTCTCTTTTGTTGCTCAACATTTCCAGGCCATTAATCAGCCTTGCCCTGGTGCTGCTGGGCTCAATGATGTCATCAATATAGCCTCGGGATGCCGCAATGTAGGGGTTAGCAAATTTTTCCCTATAATCCGCGACAAGTTCCGCTCTTTTCTTATCCGGGTTTTTTGCCTTTTGGAGCTCTTTTCGGAAAATGATATTCACAGCTCCTTCAGGTCCCATCACCGCAATTTCTGCGCTGGGCCAGGCGAGATTGATATCTCCCCGGATGTGTTTGCTGCTCATAACGTCATAGGCGCCGCCGTACGCTTTGCGGGTAATTAAGGTGATTTTGGGAACGGTTGCTTCGGAGAAGGCATAGAGCAGCTTTGCTCCTGACCGGATGATCCCTCCATGTTCTTGATCTACACCGGGTAGAAAACCGGGAACATCCACAAAGGTCATTAGCGGGATATTAAAGGAATCACAGAAGCGGACAAAACGGCCTGCTTTTTCTGAGGAATCGATATCCAGTACACCAGCCAGGAAGGCAGGCTGATTGGCCACAATGCCGATGCTGTGACCGCCCAGACGGGCAAACCCCACCACTATATTTTGGGCAAAACCCTCCTGAATTTCGAAAAATTCACCTTCATCCATCAAGATAGAGATTACCTCTTTGATGTCATAGGGTTTGGAGGGATCATCGGGAATAATAGTATCCAGCGCCGGCTCGCTGCGCAACGAACTATCCTCTGTAGGCACAAAGGGAGGATCCTCCATGTTGTTTTGCGGGAGATAGGAAAGTAATTTGCGGACCAGGAACAAGGAGTTCGCTTCGGTATCTGCGACAATATGGCAGACACCTGATTTTTCTGCGTGAACGTCTGCTCCACCCAGTTCTTCAAATGTCACCTCTTCATGGGTCACCGTTTTAACTACATCTGGACCGGTGATAAACATAAAAGAGGAGCCGCGAACCATAAAAATAAAATCAGTTATAGCCGGGGAATATACTGCGCCTCCAGCACAGGGACCCATGATGACACTGATTTGGGGAATCACTCCGGAGGAGAGAGTGTTGCGCAGGAAAATATCTGCATAACCACCCAGCGATACGACACCTTCCTGGATTCGGGCTCCCCCGGAATCGTTTATCCCGATGATAGGCGCTCCGTTTTTAAGGGCCATATCCATAATTTTGACCACTTTTTCCGCATGGACTTCCCCTAAACTTCCTCCAAAAACTGTGAAGTCCTGCGAAAAGACATAAACCAACCGGTTGTTGATGGTTCCCCAACCCGTGGTGACAGAATCACCCAAGCTTTTATTCTCGTCAGTGCCGAAATCTGAACTTCGGTGTTCTACAAAGCTATCTACTTCCCGGTATGACCCTTTATCCAACAGCAGATCCAGCCGTTCCCGGGCGGTCAGACGTCCTTTCTGGTGCTGCTTCTTAATCCTCTCTGCTCCCCCTCCCTGCCGGCTTTGGGCTTTTTTGTCACGCAATTCCTGTATTTTTGGATTTTTAGATTTTTCTGGCATAAGAATACCCCGTCAGTTTATTTTTGCAGGATTTCCACTGAAGAAAATACGACTGTTAGTTAGATTTAAACTGAGAATAACAGCAGGTAACCCCAGAGCAGTGAACACCAGATTAATTAGCCATCGGGTCTGCAGCTGCTCAGGCTCTGATATCCAAATCAAGTCAATCCAGAAGGCAGCTGCGAAAAGCAGAGTCAGGACCAGGCCGGCTTTTGCGGCCCATGTTTGTCCTGTCCATAAACCCCAGGAAAGGATTAATCCGGATACTCCCCAAATAAAACCGTCCGCTGCCAGATATACTGGAGATACTGTGATTGGCAAGGAAGACAGGATTTCCCACTGAGTGATTACCTGGTTTAACTTCAGCAGATGAAAAAGGCTGATGAATAAGACAAAGACGCTCAAAACGGTGATATTCCAGGGGCGGCTTTGCCTTTGGGATTTCTCAGAAGAAGGGTCGTTTTGCGGCATGGATGTTAATTTTCAATAATAAAAACTTGCTTGTCGCGTGTCAAAAGCAAGTTACCGAAGTCCTGTTTCCAGCCGTGAGATTACCATCCGCAGGATTTCGCTGGTACCCTCATATATTTCAGTGATTTTTGCGTCGCGGTAATATTTTTCAACGGGTAGTTCCTTGGAATACCCCATCCCGCCGTGGATTTGGACAGCGGCGTTGGCGCAAAAGTTTGCTGTTTCAGAAGCGAATAATTTAGCCATGGATGCTTCCAGGGTAAAACGTTCCCCGGTTGTCTTATAGCGTTCTTTAGCAAAAGCTGATTGATAAATCAGCAACCTGGATGCTTCAATACGGGTTTTCATATCAGCCAGTTGGAATGCGACTCCTTGAAACTGTCCGATCTTTTTCCCGAAGGCCTCTCGTTCTTTTGCATAAGCTACGCTGGCTTCGTAAGCAGCTTCCGCTATGCCCAGTGCCTGGGAGGCAACCCCGATCCTGCCAGCATCAAGCACAGTCATGGCGACTTTGAATCCCTCTCCTTCTTCACCTAACCGGTTTTCTAGAGGACAGCGGTAATCCTCAAACAATAACTCGCTGGTCGCTGAAGCCCGGATACCCATTTTGGGTTCTTTTTTTGCTCGAATGAATCCTGGTCGCTCAGTATCTATGATAAAGGCAGTCACACCGCGGTGCTTTTTTTCTGGATCTGTCATGGTGTAAAGCAGGACGTAATCCGCTACAGGTCCGCCCGTAACCCATGATTTTCGGCCATTGATGATATATTCATCTCCCTCTTTGACAGCCCGGCTGCGCATTGTTCCTGCATCTGAACCGGACATGGGTTCTGTGAGGGAATATGCTCCGATTTTCTCACCCTTTGCGACAGGCACCATATATTTCTGTTTTTGCTCTTCCGTGCCAAAAAGCAAGAAGGCATAATTGAAGAGGGAATTATTTACGGACATAATTGTTCCATGAGAGGCATCTGCCTTGCAGATTTCTTCCAATGCCAGGACATAAGACAACGTGTCCATACCGGCGCCGCCGTATTCTTCAGGAACCTCAATACCCATAAAACCCATTCCGCCCATTTTTTGGATTGTTTCTATCGGAAAATCACCGCTTTCGTCAAACTCTGCAGCGATGGGTTTAATTTCCTTTTCGGCGAAATCCCGGGCTGCTTTCTGAATCATCTTATGCTCATCACTTAAGGTGAACCCAAGATTATTTGCTGACATTGAATAATCTCCTTTTCCTGGTTGGTTGTAGGGGAAATTACATTTTTTATTATAGCACCACCCGGTCTCAAAGTCCTGCTCAATGGCGTTAAACCTACAAACAGACTGAAATTAAATCAGAAACCGGCCTGGAAACCTAAGTTCCGGGCCGGTTTTGTTGTTTAGGCTAAGTTTCGTTCTTATGGATGTCTTAGTCTACTGTCAGGGTTTTGCTGAGATTGCGGGGAAAGTCTGGATCATAGCCCCGACTAAGGCTGCAGTAGTAGGACAGGATTTGGAGCGGAATTGCGCTGAGAAAAGCCAGAATTGCTGCCCGGAGTTCTTCCGGAACGTCAATTTCCGGGATGATGATTGTTTCTTGAGCATTCACTTCCAGGCGAGAATCCTGGAATCCAATCGCGATCACGTGGCCGCCCCTGCAGGTAACTTCGTTGATTCCACTGACAATCAATGGAATATCATCCGGACCTGCCGTAAAGATTACCGGATACCCATCACTGACAGCAGATAAAGGTCCGTGTTTAAATTCCGTAGAAAGCATGCCCTCACAATGTGTATAAGTAATTTCCTTGAGTTTTAGCGCACCTTCCAGGGCGACCGGGTAAGTGAGCCCATAACCGAGAATGTAGAGGTCATCCCACTTGGCAAGTTTATTTACCACAGGATCGATTTGACCGGATACTTCCCCCAGGGTGCGATCCATCATTTCTGGTATATCAATTAATGCATCCGTGTCATATCCACCGAACCGAAGAGCCAGGTAAAGAAGTGTCAGTACCTGGTTGCTATAGGTTTTAGTCGCAGGTACACTAATTTCATATCCACAGGTGAGCGGCAGATAGACTTCACTGACGAGGGTCAGGGTTGAACCGACCACATTTACAAGTCCCAGGATGCCCATACCGCGTTCCTCGGCGAATTTAATGGCGTTCAAAACATCTTTTGTTTCTCCGCTTTGACTGATAAAAATCCCTACATCCTCAGGTCCAACCGAGGATCCGTATTGGGCGGCAAACTGCGGGGCAAGGACAGGTATAGCAGCTCTACCGGCAAACTGATTGAAGTATACAGAACCAAGTAAACCCGCATGATAGCTGGTACCACAGGCAATCAGATAGATGTTGCGAGCCCCCGCGAGTTTATCAAGAAATGGGTCCAGATCTGTGGAATTGTCCAGCATATGCAGCAGCTCTCCGGCAACTTGACTCTGTTCATGGATTTCTTTGAGCATAAAATGGTCGTAACCGCCTTTCTGGGCAGCTTCCATGCTGTCCTCGGCAATTTCAGGTTCCCGCTCAATTGTGCTGCCGTCCTCAACGTTAGTGATTTTATAACCCCCGGCCCAGATCGTTATGATCTCGCCATCATCGAGGCGGAGGATATTTCTGGTAATAGGCAGGATAGAAGGTAAATCGGAGCCTATACAGGTGAACTCCTCTGTGATGCCTGCGACCAGCCCTGACCCTTTTTTTATCGCATATAGGCGGTCTTCTCCTACTTTACCGATCACGAAAGAGTAATCCCCTTCCAGATCTCGAGTTGCCATCCGGATGGCTTCAACCATTTCGTGTCCCTGGTTGTGGTAGCGCTCAACTGCATGGACACAGCTTTCACCATCGTTTTCTGATCGGACTGTCATACCTTCTGCCGCGAATTGCTCCCTTAGTTCCACATTGTTAACCACATTTCCGTTATGGGCACCGACTAGATCCCCGTCACTATCAAGATGCGGTTGGGAGTTTATCTGGGAGGGAGCGCCGAAAGTAGCCCACCGCAGCTGGAGGATCGCCCGGTCTCCGGGCATATCTTGAAAGTTATATTTTTCAGCGACTTCCTGGACTCTTCCGGCATCCTTCCGGAGATCAATTTCTCCTTCCTGCGGGATAGTCGCGGCCCCTACGGTGTCATAGCCGCGGTAGGATAACCGCTCCCCCGCACCAATCAATATAGGTCCCAGGTTTTGAGTTTCTTTTGTAACGATTCCGAAGATACCGCACATAGGCATACCGTCCTTGAATCAAATAATAGAGTTATCCAATAATCTGCCGGGTAGGGGCAGATAAAGTGGAATTATTCTACCACCTGGGATTAATTGATGCAGTTTCTTAATGACACTATTTTAATGAGAGTTTGGTACTGGGTTGGGTAATAGATCACGGCTCCTTGTTAGATTGTCCGGTGGAGAAATGACCCTGGAATTAATCAATGATAAAATAGGAATACTGTTTTTAGATTGTAGCCACTTAAGGAAATTTTTATGACAGATAAAATTTCATCGGATGTTTTTAAACGTTTGGTTGACCTTGCCTCCCTGGAGCTTCCGAAAGGAGAAGGTGAATACCTGCGGAAGGAATTAAACAATCAAATGGTCTCCATTGAGGTTCTGGAATCAATTCCCATAGATGCAGAAACAGGGACTGCAGCGCATGGAGTTCCTTATACGGAAATGAACAGCCCTGTTCCCCGGGAAGATGTTACCCGCCAGGATCCCCACCGGGAGGATATCCTGAAGCAGGCGCCAGAACTTGAAGATGGATATATCGTGGTTCCGGATATATCCCAAGAGGAGCTGGATTAACTCATGAAAACTTGTGATCTTCCCGCTTATATAATCGCTGATTTAATTAAAACCCGACAGATATCTGCTGTAGAAGTACTGGAGGAGACTTTGGAACGGGTTCGGGTCGTGGATGGCAGAACCGGACAGGTTGACGCATCTCAAGCACAATCAAAAGAAGACCTTGGTAGTGTCCATGCGTTTACTATGCTGGCTGATGAATACGCCAGGGGACAAGCAGAAAAAGTAGACCAGATAGTGAAAGCAGGAGAGAGCCCTGGTCCATTAGCAGGTGTCCCTTATACAGCCAAAGATATCTTTACTGTGAAAGGCATCCCCGCGACAGCTGGTTCAAAAATCCTATCCAATTATGTTGCTCCCTACACGGCAACAGCAGTAGAGCGGATGGAGGAAGCTGGCGCTGTGATGATAGGAAAAGTTAACCTGGACGAATTCACCTATGGGTCTTCTAGTGAATCATCTGCATTAAAACCGGTTCCCCGGAATCCCTGGGATACCAGCAGGGTTACGGGAGGTTCTTCCGGCGGTAGTGCTGCAGCAGTGGCTGCCGGAGAAGGAGCAATTTCGCTGGGAACGGATACCGGCGGCTCAATCCGACAACCGGCCGCATTTTGCGGAACAGTAGGGTTAAAACCGACCTACGGCAGAGTTTCCCGCTACGGGCTGATCGCTTTTGGATCTTCCCTGGACTGCCCAGGTCCTCTTGCCCGAAATGTGACGGATGCAGCCCTGGCCCTGCAGGCAATCGCCGGGGAGGATCCCCGGGATAATACGGCTGCAGTGGTCCCGGTACCGGATTATCTGGCCGAACTGGAGAAAGATATCCGCGGGTTAAGAATTGGTCTCTCGGAGGAATTCTTCAGGGTCACGTATTTTGATGTGGAAACTGGTGAACTTAAGGAAAACCCCATTGATGGTGAAATCAAGGATGCTATACTTAGCGTGGCCGGCTTTTTGGCTCAATTGGGAGCGGATATTGTGATTAATGTTCCACTTCCCCATACAAAATATGGGATCCCGACTTATTTTGTGATTTCCCGGGTAGAAGCTTCGTCGAATTTACTCAGATATGATGGTGTGAAGT
>Ga0307421_1000878_pt1 | contig 19060 bp, 16 predicted proteins | sample SalMarWE160270MG_FD_202163 | JGI IMG/M metagenome (GOLD analysis project Ga0307421, IMG submission 202163) | Salt marsh sediment microbial communities from the Plum Island Ecosystem LTER, Massachusetts, United States - WE1602-70 | ecosystem: Environmental > Aquatic > Marine > Intertidal zone >...
CGTTTTTGCGCGCTGATCGCGTTCAGGGAATCCTGAATAACCCGATTGACGTCTATATCCTCTATGGGGGGGGAAGGGGGTCTGGAGAATTGCAAAAGATCCTTGATGATACGATTGATCCTCTCCGTCTCCTTTCTTGTCCTATCAACGAGATCCAAGAGTACCGCGCCGTCCTTTAACTTTTTGAGTTTCAGCCGTTTGTGCAGGATTTCCGTATGCCCCAATATCGAAGTCAAGGGATTGCCGATCTCATGGGCCACCCCTGAGGCCATCCTCCCAACGGATGCCAACTTTTCGGAGTTTATCAACTCTTCCTGTGTATCCTTTAATTTTCGGATGGCCCTCTCCAGATCTTTGTGCTTCTCCGCCAATCTCTCCACCATCTGGTTAAAGGCCGCAGCCAACTGGCCTATCTCGTTCTCATATTCTATTGGCGCCCGATAACTCAACTCACCCCCTCCTATTTTGTGCGCCGCCCCAACCAGTCTCTTCAAGGGGTTGACAACGATCCGACCCAAGAGAAAACCGCCAAAGACAATCAAGACAAGAGAGTCGATCAATATCAATACGAGGAATAACCGGCGAAAGACCACCAGCCGAGCCGTTACATTTGTCAATGAAAAAGAAACCTGCACCCCTCCCACGACCTTCCCTGCACGCACGAGGGGAACGGTCATGGTAAGCCTGTTATAAAAGGACCACCACAGGGTCCCGGCCCGTTCGAGTCGCAGTTCTTCCCTCCCCTGACTGACGGCCGTGAGCAAATCTTCGCCATATCTCTTGCCTGTCCCCCTGGTGATCAGGGGTCTCAGATCTCTATCAACGATCCAAATCCCCTCTACCTCTCTCAATTGGGTGAACCCAATGAGGATCTGGGAGAGGCTGGGATCCTGATGCCAACTATCACCTTGGAGAGCGGAGATCACCCGCTGCAGGGAAAAGAGAATGATGCGTGAGCCCGCTATCTTCTGCTCCAGAATCTCTTGCTCGCTCACCTTGAGGATGGTAAAACCGACCAGCAAGAGAGAGGCTACCATGAGGACCGAGATATTGAAGACGATCTCTGTCCTCAGCCCCATGTGGATCTTGCGAAACAGCCACTTCATGTCCGTACCCTATGCGGCAGCACCCCTCAGAAATCCCATATACCAGGTGATCAAGAACTCACCCCACACAACGTAGATAACGGCCCCCAGAGAGAGGAAGGGACCAAAGGGGACCGCATATTTGCTGTCGGTCTCCGAAGAGATGAGCATCAGGGTCACCCCTACCACCGATCCGATAAAAGAGCTGCACAAAATGGTAAACAGCACCCCCTTCCAACCGATGAAGGCACCGATCATGGCCAGGAGCTTGATATCTCCACCCCCCATCCCTTCCCTTTTGGTGACGAGGTGATAGAGGCTTGCCACGACATAGAGGGATCCGCCTCCTAAGAGTACACCAATGAGGGAATTGATGACGGACAGGTGCGGATGGAGTAGGGAGACGAGTACACCGACAATGATCCCCGGCAGACTGATGACATCGGGGATGATCCTATGAGAGAGATCAATAAAGCTCACCAGGGTGAGGGCGGCAAAAAGGGCAAAATATATCACATAGAAGAGTGAAATGCCGTACCGCAGCAGGAGGATAACGGAAAAAAACCCCATGATGAATTCCACCAGGGGATACCGCCAAGAGATGGGGGCCTGGCATGCCCTGCATCGCCCTCTGAGGATGATAAAACTCACCAGAGGAATATTGTCGTAGAAGCGGATGGGGGTCTTGCAGGAGGGACAATGAGAGGAGGGGATAACGATGGATTCCTCCTGGGGAATCCTGTGGACGCAGACATTGAGAAAGCTCCCTACGATAGTCCCGAAGGCAAAACCGAAAAATAACGTTATCCAGCTCATCCGATCTCCCTCCCCTTCTCCTTGAGTATTTTTAGATAGAGATCCTCTTGTTCCCTGACCATGTGCTGGATATCGAACTCAACCACTTTCTCCTTCCCATATCGTCCCATGTCTTTCGCCTTCTGGGGGTGATCAAGGAGATAACAAATCCTTTCAGCCATTTCTCGTATATCCCTCGGTTTGGTAACGAAGCCATTCACCCCGTGAACCACCGCCTCCGGGGTCCCGTCAACACCCGTGGCCACGATGGGCAGCCCTACTGCCATCGCCTGGGGCAAGACACGCGGCAGCCCCTCCCATAAGGAGGTGAGGCAAAAGATGTCGGTGACGGCAAGGATCTCGGGGATATCCCTGCGCCATCCGAGAAGCCGGAACCGCTCTCCCACACCAAGCTTATTAGCCCGTTTCTCCACTCGCTCCCTCAATATACCGTCCCCCACCAGGATGAAACAAGCGTCTTTTTTCTGAAGCACTCGATACGCAACCTCCACATAATCGAGAGGGGCCTTTTGGGGCTTGAGGCACCCAATCATAGTAACCAGAGGGAGTGTTGGCTCGACCCTCAATGCTTTTTTCTTTTCGCTTCGTTTAACGTTAACGTTGGTAAATTGCTCAAGCTCGATCCCGCTCCTGATCATGGTCGCCTTCCGCGCAGGAAAGATACCTGCATCGACCCCTTTTTGTATGGTGGCCTGAGAGACGGCGATGAATTTATCGGTGATCCAGGCGGTCACCCTTTCGAGAAAAATAAGGAAATAGTGCAAGGGAACGGGTTGGTACGGGTGAAAACCGAAGCCATGGATGGTATGGATGATGGCATCCGCCCCGGCCAGTTGCGCCCCCCATCTTCCTAGGATGCCGGCCTTGGAGCTATGGGTGTGGCAGATCATAACGGAATCAGCCTTCTTCTTTATCCCCTGGAGGATCTTTTTGATCTTAAACAAGGCCCGTACATCCCTCAAGGGATTGACCTTCCTGACCAGCTCGGGGATGAAAAAGGCCTCCACCCCCTTGAGGGCCAGGGCCTCCGGCACCAAGATCCCCTCAGGATTAGTTATGAGATAGGGTCGGAAGCACCCTTGATCCAGATGCGCAACGGTAAAGAGGGTGTTCTGCTGGGCCCCCCCTAATTCCAGCTTGGTGATGATATGTACGACGGGAACAGTCTTCATGAGAGTCCCTCGGCCACCGCTTTCCCTTGCAGGATGGCCTCTTCCATGGCGGTATATTCCCACCGCCCATATCTCCCAACGGGATAGATGTAATGGGAGCGTAGAAATTCGATGATCTGCGGGAGGTGTCGGCTGCGAAAGTGATCATAGATCACATAGGCATGGTTGATCCAAATTGCGTTTTCAGCCAGGATCTCGTCGTCGTTCCTCAATACCCCACAGGCAATAAGGGCAGCGAGGGTGGCCTCCCGTACCTCTTCTAGCGCAGGGGGCTTCGTAGGGAGGTAGGAAATCTCCACGGAAAGCGAACTCGTACCCTGGGGAGCCATGTGGGGGGAAAGATTGCCCAGAAAACCAACCCGATAAAAGGGGTATGCGGGCTCAGGATAATAGACCCAGTGATAATCCGATACCCCCTCCCTCCGCACCCCCAGATTGAGGTTGAGGACGGAGACATATCGGAGGCGGATCTGCGCGTCTTTTATTTCCTTGGGCAGAGGTCCAAGGCGTTGAAGGAGATCATTCAAGGGGAGCGATGAAATTAACGTACTATAGGATGTTTCGTTCCCATCGTGAAATTGTACCACTCGCTTCTCTATATCGATGGATTTTGCCTCCTTGCCCAGGTGTACCTCCTTAATCTCGGGCAGAAACGCCTGGGGCAGGACCTGTATCCCTCCCCGGCGGGGGTAGAGGAACTCCTGATTATAGCCAAATCCCTTCAGATTGACCCCTAAGGCGCCATCGATCACCTCTTCGAGGGTTGGGCAGGGGACGAATCGCTCCACCCACTCCAAGGAGATTTCATCGAGGGGGACCCTCCAGAGCTTTTCGTTGTAGGGGATCATAAAGTGTTCGGCGATGCCCGAACCAAAGGCCTGATATATCCAGCTCAGAAAATCATCTCCTCCCCGTACCTCCCCACAGGAAGCTCGGATGAATTCGATAAGGCACTCCTTGTTTAGCTCTTTCGGTAATGCCCAGAGATTCGCCTGAAAGGGGAAAGGAACGTAGGTGCCCTGGATATATATAGCCGAGTTGCGTCGGTGTCTAATGAGTAGATCCGGCAAAAGGTCGTCCAAAAGTTTTTGCGTGTAGGGTTGACTGAGGTGGAGGAGATGGCCGGTATAGTCGAAGGTAAAACCATCCTCGATCACTGAGCGGCAGAGCCCCCCCACCTCCTTCTCTTTCTCGAATATCTCATACTCCTTCCCCTTGAGATGGAAGGCGGCGCTCAGTCCAGCTATTCCCGCCCCGAGGACGACGATCACCGTGCTTCAATCCTTTGCAGGAGAATAATGCCTATAATACCTGAAAAGGCCAGCAGTCCCAACAACACCACTACTTGAGAGAGAGCGGTCAGGTTCATTATGAGAATCCCGACCCCTCCCAACAGGACGGCCGCACCGTAGCTCAGCCCAATCACCCCCTTCACGGAAAGCCCGGCTGCGCGAAGCAGCAATGCATAATGGTCAGGGCTCCCCCGATAGAAGGGTATCCCTTTACGCAAACGGGCAAGGGTGACCTGGAGCGTATCAAAAATAGGAATGCCTAGGATCACTGCCGGGGCCACAAAGCCGAGGATATTTTTCCCGGTGTAGCTGCCTACCATCGCCAAGGCACCGATCATCAATCCCAAAAACATGCTCCCAGCATCGCCCATGTATATCCGGGCCGGCGTAATGTTGTACCTGAGAAAACCTAATAAACTGCCGGCTAGGGTGATGGTTAAAACGGCAATCATTATCCTCCCATTAAGCAGGGCGACAATAAAGAAGGCCAACGAGGCGAATAGGGCCACCCCGGTGGCCAGTCCATCCATGACATCGATGATATTGAAGGCATTCATCATCCCCACTAACCAGAAAAAGGTCAAGGGAATACAGACATAAGTAGGGAGAAAGACCAATTTGATGAAGATTCCTGACTTGACCAATACCAAGACTGCTATAAGCTGACCGGAGAACTTGACCCAGGTCTTGAGAAAACCGAGGTCGTCGATGAAACCCAACAACAAAACAATAGTCCCTGCCAGGAGCAGCCCCAAGACCTCTTTGTTGAACTCAGGGGTAAAACTCAAGGCCAATGCGAGCAGAAAGGCAAGGTAGATTGCTATCCCCCCCAGATAGGGCATGGGCTTTTTATGTTTCTTTAATTTACCATCGGGCTTGTCAACTATGCCGAATTGCAGGGCCGCCCTGCGCATGACAGGGGTGAGGTAAAGGGATAAAATAAAAGAAAGAATAAATGTTACAATATAGGATACCATTTTAGCCAGGCAACTCTCCCGAATGTATGATTGCTAACTATCAGCAATTTTTATACCAATTTCGTAAAAAATGCTATAAAAATATCAATTAAATGTTACAACTTTTCTATATAATTTGTCAAACAAACCAATTGTCAGATAACCATTCTTATGTTTAAAAGAGTTACTGCTCAAACATGTGGAATAAGATCAGAAAGTCCTTCAGGTGAATTGTGCTCGAGGATAAAGTTGTATAAATTTTTCCAGTGTACGACTGTCTTCTCTAAGTTAAATACCGTTTCAACTTTATGTCTCGCATTTTCTGCTATTCGTGGCAGATCATTACTATAGTCTAAAACCCTAGTAAGAGTTTTTGCGATATTTTCAGGGAAAGAACCATCAATCAGAAAACCTGTCTCGCCATCTTCGATAATTTCTGGAATGCCACCAACATTACTCGCCACAACTACGAGCCCTGCTTCAATTGCCTCAAGAATTGCAAGAGGTAATCCTTCAAATTTTGAAGGGAGTATGAAAATTGAATACTTCGGCAATATTTTTTGAGGGTTCATGCTAAATCCTTTGAGGTGGATAAGCCTTTCGACATCATTTTTCTTTATTTGTTGTTGCAGGGTGTAAACGTCTTTACCTTCTCCATAAATATCAATGCTAAAGTACTGTCCGCGTTTTTTCAAAATAGTTACTGCCTGGACCAATTCACAAAGAGCCTTTTCTTTGATATTTATCCTCGAAAGTGTCACCATTTTAAAAGGGTCTATAGATATTGGTAACGGCTTTTCCGTTATGCGGACACCATTGTAGATATAGTATTGATACGGATATCTTGTCTTGTTACTATGGTCCATGCATACAGTCTTTGAGCAACATACGTTTACAGTAGCTAAGGAAGCAGTGAGTCTTTCGATCAATACATTAATTGGCTTCAAAAAAGTTCCAGTTGTGTGAATTGTAGATATTACTGGTATCTTATTTGCTCGCCCAACACTCCTCCCAACCCAATTAGATTTTAAAAGATGGCTATTGATAAGATCAGGCCTTAACTTCTTAACCAATGCATTAAATCTCAAAAATACTCTGAAATCAAAAGGAGAAACCCCTCTCAGCGAAAATGTCTTGATGCCCTCAGCATCGAGGAGGGATCGCAATGGGCCATCGCCTTTTAATGCCACGACAATCAATTCAAAATCGTTTGAAAGAGCCTTACAAAGCTCGAAAATAAGCTTCTCTGCCCCCCCAATTGTATAGCCAACTGTTAAAATAATTATACGGGACTTTTTCATGGCTGTGTTAAAACCTTTTCTCAGGAAGAGGTTCCAGAAGAGGCCCGATATTCATAGCTCCTGCGCCTCTTTTTATCCATCCACCTCTTTATGGAAGATGTGGGTGTGGAAAGGCGGATGAACGGTGACAATAGATAACGATTCAAGATAATTCTTCAGCCAACTGGTTGATCATCTGGATGTCGTGTTTAATGATCTTTCATGGTCACCACCAAAGACTCAACTAAATGAATTTCTTTTCCCTGCAATATCATTCAATAGCTGATTCACGCTTGACTAAGCCAATAATATCTGACTTCCATTCAGTATATGGCGTTCCATGGTACTCGGTAATTCTACTCCATATAGCAACTAAGCCTTTATTTTCAAGCCCTACCGTAAAAGGTCGTGCGTGTACGCCTTTTGGATTCGATAATTCCAGAAATTTATCATCCAGAATCCAACCCTTTTTCAGTCTTATATAACATACTGGTATAGTTCCTTCTTCTGATTGAATAAATCCAAGGATTTTTACCGGGTCCAGAGATATAAGGGTTGCCATAGTAGGGTAAGTGAATCCTGCGCTTTTACCACGAGAACTTTCGCCTACTTTCTCCGTTTGCCATGTCCCATCCCGAAACGTATGATAATAGATGTTTATAGGTCGGGTGTCATCCAAAGCGTCAGCACTTCCTCGACCACGATCAGTAATACTTACAATATGCGGCTGGGATGATGTGCCCTTAATATCTGAGATGTAGGTCCAATCTTCAGATCCTGGTTCTGATTCGCTTACATATACTGTGTTAAGTTCACCCAGCGAAAATGGAGGCTCCCCAAGGGATTTGCCATTTGCAAAATACCAAGTTTCGGTATTGGAACGGTATTGCAAATAATATATATCACGATACCGCCAAACTCCTTTACTGGGATTATCGTAATCAAGACGATTTGCTGCTACATGAAGAATGCGATGGTCTTCATCTGTATCGACTGTAATATAAATCGCGTCATCAGTATAAGGATTTGCATCGATAAGAAGTTTACCTTTCGTCCAAGTGTTACCTGCATCATCACTTTGCCAGAAAAAAAAAGTTGCACGGCTGTTTGGTGCAACTCGGTGAAGTCGGCAAAAAAGGAAAATTCTTCCCGCGGCCATTTCAATTAAACGGGCGTATGTTGCCCGACTATTCCTTAGCGAAACAGGTTGGGTCCACCTATCAATAGACTCTGAAGAAAGTCCTCTTTTGACTTCAAGCCGCCCCCTCTTTTCCTTACTGGCACAATGTTCTGCCGCTGCTACAAGCAGTTTTCCATTGTGCCTTGCATACTCATCCTGCTGGTGTCTTAGAACTATGATTGACGGATTTGCATGATCATCGCCCAATTTGTCTCCTGCGGAGTTATAACCCCAATCCTCCCATAAAACTTTTGGTTCTGATAGGAAGAAATTATCGTTGTCAAACCACTGTATTATGATCTCATGATCGGATGAATAATATCCAAAATATGTCCTGTTGAAACGCCCTTGGTATTTCGTTATCGGATGAGATCCTGATGGACTCATAGTTAAGATTCCAACATCAGTCAGTTTTATTACTTCAAATTCTTCATCAAGATAAAGAGTTTTATCACTACCGTTACAACTGGGAACCAATAAACACCAAGCTATAATTAATAGCAGCAAAAACCATATAACTTTAGAGTTTTTTGTCTTATTATTTTCTTGAAATGCATCAATTATGGACAATAAATTTTCCATATAACTCTCAAAAATCAATTTAGAGATTTAACGTACTAATAAGATGTAGAAAGAGTCTCACTATATTTCTCAGCATGTCCTCTCTGACCCCCTCCACAGCCCAGGGAAACTACCATTCCCAGAATTTCATCACAGATTCCCATGGTGAGCCAATTTTTTTTCTTTGATAACTTCCAATAAAACATTTTGTAATCTATTTGCTACTTTCTGCCAACTAAATTGATCTTTGATGAAGCGTCTTCCATTTCTGCCAAGTTCATGCAATTTATCTCTTTCATTAAAGCTCTCGATAATCCTTAAGACCAAACCTTCTATGTCATCGGGATCAAACAAATAGCCACAATTACCATTTTTAACAATTTCCCTGTCTCCTTCCACCCTACTGGCAATAACCGGTCTGGCACAGGCTAAATACTCAAATAATTTTAGCGCTGATGATCCATACTTTAAACCAGTCCAGCAAAGGTAGCAAATATCAAAGCTATTAATAAATATGGGGGCTTCTTCATAATTAACACTCCCCTTGAAAATAATGTTCTTGCTCAAATCATACCGATTGACCATTTCTTTTAAGTGGCTCATCAAATACCCATCTCCAATAAGAAAACACTTTATTTGATCATATCCTCTTTCTTTAACTTTTTTTAGCGCTTCGATCAAATTTTCGAGGCCCCTCCATGCCTTGAAAGAGCCTACAAACCCCATGTAAAAATAGTCCTGCTTTATACCCAACTTTTTTCTACAAGCTACTTTGTTCAATGGTTTAAACAAACCAATGTTTACCCCATTATGTATCACCCTGCATATCTCTTCTTTTACCCCATAGTTCCTAACCAATTCTCTCTTGATCCCTTTAGTGACACATATAACCCGGGTAGCCAAAAAATATTGAAACCTTTCCCTTAATCGAAGAAAAGTCCCTGCAATTTTAAAAAAACGAGGACGCTCCATTTTTGCTAAATCTGGATATATTCCGTTAGCTTCGGCAACACATGGAACTTTTAGAAACCAAGAAACAAGTCCAGCAGTTGCTACCTCTCTGTAATAGACGATATCGGGTTTGAATCGTTTGATATAAAAAAACAAACATGGAATAGATATTAAATCAAGAAAAAGGGATGTAAGATATCTAATTCTAAAACCAGGGATTTGTTTCGTGTTAAGAAGGTGAGAAATTTGTTTCCCCCCTTGACAAATAACCAATAAATCATTTCCTTGCTTTTGCAAATTTAAAGCTATTTCTAATACATGAATTGAATCACCTTGCAGTTGTGACATTTCTGCATGAGAGATGAAAAGTATCTTCATATTTCCCAGCTGCCTCGACTTGACTCTTTAGAGGTTTATAATAAAAAACCCTGCAGCAGACTACAGGATGCAAAAAAAAACACAAATACTGTATGAGTTCTGAAAAGCATTATCTAATCGACCGCCGCGCTAAAGATGAGAGCGCAAGGGGGATAAACCCAGATATATCTTCATTGATTATTGAACGACTCAATCTATATCCAATTAATTAGTTGCTACGTAGCTCTTGTTTGTAAAAGTTCATTATAAATCGCTATCAATTTTTGCATTTCCATCTCTGCATTGAGCTCTTTAGCAGCGGATAGAGAATTTCTTTTATAGTTATCAATATCCTTTGGAGACAGTCGGTTTATAGCTGCTGCAAGGCTTTGAGGCGAATCATCATCTGCTACGAGGCCACAGTCATATCTCTTTACAATATTTGTCATTTCAACCGACGGATTAATTGCAACACACAGGCCAGCCATAATGAATTCAAAGAGCTTATTGGGCAATATGTACTTGTAATTAGTATTTTGATTACGCCGAAGAATATACACACCCATGTCAAATGTGTTAAGAACCTTAATAAGTTCTGTATGAGGCACCGGTTGTGCGAATGTGACTTGACCTGGGGCCTCATCTTCGGCAATGTCTCGTAACTCATCAATATAACCTGCACTTCTACTACCGAGCAATGTAAGCATAAATGTCAGAGTATAGTGCTTAGGTAACAGACTCATTAGTCTTATCATATCTTCAAGAAAACGCTGTGGTGTAGCCCCTCCGTGATGTATCAGCCTTATTTTCTTATGTATAGTTTGGTGAAAATGCACTTTTTGATATGGAGGAACGTTCCTTATTACAATAGGAGTCATCCCGGTCTCTTCTTCATACAGGTTTGCTATACTATCGCATACGGTCGTCATTTTTGTGACACGTGGAATGTAATGCCTGCATAAGAATCCTTGGTATGGATTAATGAGGTGACGCTCTCTCCAAGTAAAATGAAATTGACCTGGAGCATATTCATGGGCATCAAAGACGACCGGTGCGCCTGAAGATGCAGCCAAAGCTGCAGGAAGGGTCATTATGTCATTTGCATGGAAAAAATCACATCTGGAAGATGCCGCAATATTTCTGAGTTTAACCATATCATTATTCAGCCAATAAGCTAATATATATGCCTGCGGGAATATATGTCCGCTCAACAATAAAATTTTTGATAATATTATTTTAAATTTATTTTTTAGAGAATTTATATAACTAAAAAGCCTTCTCCGTTCTCTTATCAGTCTTAACACTCTACTCGGCAACGACAATGCCGGCTGAATTGATACGGAATCTCTCAAAGTATGATATTGCAGATCAGGTGCAAGATCATCATTACAAGATCCATAACCAATGGCAACCACGTGCATCCCCCTATTCTGAAGGACGCGAATTTGCTTAAGAATACGTTGATCAGTTGCAACTTTTGAGGTAGTTAAGATACACACTGAACGTTCTTTTTCTCTCTCCATATTTATAACATTTCCTTTATTATAAATAATTCTTCTCATTCCCTAAAGAAGTTATATTTCAAATCATTCTCAAAATTATAATCCTTTATCACCATCCCGCATGCCGTCGTGAACCTGAGGGGGCAACGTCTTCCACGTAAGTTTAGGCCTGATGATACCTCTATAGTTGCCCCAGTAGTCTCTTTTTAAAATGCCATCATCCACGGCTTCAAACGTCAATACATTATTTATGGTAAAACGTTCACGCCAAGAACCAGAAGTTCCACTAATAGAAACATAATATTTCCCATTGTTCAGTAAGTTGCCATATATCAGACATTCACTCATGTACCGGCCGCTATGGATCGGCTTGCCGTGATAAACATTCTCTTCCGTATTGCTCAAGGAGCTGAATACGCAGTAACCGTTTACATCAAAGAGCATGAGTGCTAACTGTACACACGCACCCTCTCGCAACACCTCATAATCAATTTTAATTGTAAGGTCTTCGGAAATGTTGATTTGAGATGTCTTCAGTCCCTTAGCAGAAATGAGGGATACTGCAACCAGACGAAATGCCTGATTTCCAGGACGTTCCTTTTCGCTCCAGGCGATCTGTCCTCTATTCACTACTCCTCGGCTGAGATATTTTTTTATAATCTGCTGTGTCCTACCATCCTTAACGATAGTACCTGTATCAATCAAAATTGCTCGACTACATAATGTGTTGATGGCTCCCATATTATGGCTCACAAACAACACTGTCCGCCCTTCCTTAGCCACATCTCCCATTTTGCCAAGGCACTTCTTCCGAAATGCCGCATCCCCTACCGCCAATACCTCGTCCACCAGCAGAATCTCAGGTTCCAAATGCGCAGCAACGGAAAAGGCCAGACGTACGTACATCCCGCTGGAGTATCGCTTAACCGGGGTGTCTATAAACTTCTCAATTTCTGCAAAGGCAACGAATTCATCAAACTTGCGATCAATTTCCACCTTTTTCATGCCAAGGATGGCACCACTAAGATAAATATTCTCCCGACCAGTTAATTCAGGATGAAATCCTGTGCCTACTTCAAGTAATGACCCAACACTGCCGTATATTTCAGCATGGCCCTTTGTAGGTTCAGTAATTTTTGAGAGGATTTTTAATAGGGTTGTTTTCCCCGCTCCGTTATCTCCAATGATTCCTAATATCTCACCTTTTTTGACATCAAAAGAAACATCGTTAAGAGCCCAGATGTAGTTATCGTTGGCTTTAGACTTTCCTTTTCCTTGGTCTCTGAACACTTTAAGAGAATTGCTAAAGATTTTCGTCAAGGTATCCTTAAGGGTTACGTATCCCGTTCGCTCACCAATGCGATAGCGTTTGCTTAAACCCTCAACCCGAATAGCAAGATCACTCAATTTTAACCTACCTCATGTTTTAAATTCTATCTGCTATTGTGCCTTCCATCCGTCGAAAATATATTATACCAGCAAAAAGAATAAAAAGAATAACAACCATTGAAACAATTAGCGTCGGCCCTGGAGATTCTCCCTTTCCTAAAAGTGTCCATCGAAAGCCTTCTATGACCCCTGCCATTGGGTTAACACTGTAAAGTAGCTTCCAATTCGCGGGGACAAGACTGCTGGGATAAACCACCGGTGAAGCAAAGAGCCAAAATTGAATGAGAAAAGGTACGACATAGCTTACGTCCCGATAGATTGCATTGGCGGCAGATGTCCATAGACCCACAGCAAGGGCAGTCACTATTGACATCAGTATAAACAACGGCAAAAAGATAAGGTTGGCAGAAGGGACAATTCCGTAAAAAAGCATCATGCCTATCAGAACAAAAAAAGAAATAAAAAAGTCAGGCAATCCCGACAAAACCGCTGAAACCGGCAAAATCAGTTTAGGGAAATATATTTTAGTTATTACCCTCTGATGTGCCACCATGGTATTAGTCGTATTATTCAAAGAATTGGCAAAGTAAGTCCAAGGCACAAGGGCACAATAGGCGAATATGGGATAGGGAAGCCCCTCTGAAGGAATTTTTGCAAATTTACCGAAAAAAATGCTGAATACGACCATGATAAAAAAAGGTTGTATAATAGCCCAAGCAACACCGAGCATTGTCTGTTTATACTTTACCTTTATATTTCTCCAAATAAAGAAATAGAGAAGTTCCCTATAATCCCAGACTTCCTTAAATTTGAAGGTAACCCCCAGACCTGGTTTAATTACTACTATTGGGGTTTTTATATTTTTTTTTAACATTGCCCTTAATAATCCATGCTCGCTGCCGGCTTATCGACTATTCTGTAGTTTTAAGTGGATTATACCCAAAAAAAAATCATTTGTTCGAGTCATGGGCCTTTATAATGTACGGATTAATTTTACTGGATTTCCAGCATATATTCCAGGTACTAAAATGTCTTTAACTACTATAGACCCTGCGCCAATAACTACGTTGTCACAAATTCTAATAGGTAATATGGTGGCATTGGTTCCAATGGAGACATTATTACCAATAGTAGTTGATTTCCATAATTTTTTATCTCCATGAGCTGGTCCGCCAGTTGAAAAGGTATCATTGATAAACATCGCTCCATGCGATATAACACAGTCATCGCCAATTGTTACAAGCTCGCAAACAAGTGCATGAGAATGAATTTTGCACCTGTTCCCTATAACTACATCTCTTTGAATTTCTACGAATGGACCTATGAAACAATCGTCGCCAATTTTACATTCATAAAAATTCACTGGTTCGATAACTCTACAGTTAACGCCAAATTCAACATCTCGTATTTGAACATGAAAGATTTGGGGACGGTTCATAATAATAATATCTCTACCACCTTCTTGGCATGATCAATCCCACTTAAACATTGAATACCATTTTGGATACAATCAATGAAATGGTCGATTTCGACCTTAAGAGGTTCTTGGGAATCTATTTTGGGCAAAAGCACATCTCCAGCTCGGTGATTAAACATTGGAAAATTTTGTTTATCATAGTCCATATTTTCCCCGAGGATTGCCATTCGGTCAATTCCTTTATCGTAAATCGCGATTTTATTTTCTGCCATGTCATCATAAACGATCATTTTTTTTGATCCTACGATTGTAATGCACCGCACTTTGCGAGGATCGAGCCAACTTACATGAATATTGGCCATAATTTTATTTGGATAGATAATATTCATAAAAAATACGTCGCTAATGCCGTTCTGGATGTAGTCTACGCCGCGTTTAACGACTGAAAGGGGCGTTGGATTATCCAGCCAATATTGAATGATGCTTATGTCATGAGGAGCAAAATTCCACAGTGCATCAACGTCGGCACGGATGCGGCCTAGATTCAGCCTCTGACTGTAAATATAGCGAATATCGCCAAGTTCTCCGGAATCAATTAGCTTTTTCACATAGCGCACCGCAGGGTTAAAGAGAAAAGTATGTCCTGCCATCGCTACTAAATTTTTTTGACTTGATAGTCTCCCAATTTTCTCTACCTCAGTAACACTTTGCGCTAACGGCTTTTCTACAAGGACGTGTTTGCTTGCTTTCAGCGATCTCACGGCCAAATCAAAGTGCGTAGCCACGGGGGTAGCAATAATTACTGCATTAATGGTCGGATCGTGGAAGACTTCTTCAACATTTTCAGCAACTTTAATCGTGGGATAAAGCCCTTTAATGTATGTACGTCTTTCAGGTGATAGATCGACGACTTTATTAACTTGACATCTATTATTCTCAACTAAATTCCTCAACAAATTTGGTCCCCAATAACCAACGCCAATTTGAGAAATATTTAACATTGATAATACTCCTTAGGATTCAACTGTATCTAGAAGTTGCTTACAAATATATTCAATTTGGGATCTACTCAACTCCGGATATATAGGCAAACTAAGAATCTCTTTTGAATATTGCGTTGCAATAGGAAAGTCTTTGGGTCCATATCCAAGATATTCGTAGGCCTTAAGATTAGGGAGCGCTATAGGGTAGTGAATACCTGTATCAATTCCCTTTCCCTTTAATGCGGCCTGAATAACATCCCGATGAGGTACCCTTACCACATAGAGGTGATAAACATGTCTTACGCCAAAGGCCTCTACGGGAATAATCACCTTGCTATTTTGCAAGAGATTCTTATAACTATCAGCTACTCCTCTACGTTTTTTCGTCCAGTCTTCAAGATATCTAAGCTTAGCACTTAAAATTGCTGCCTGTAAGCCATCCAATCTGCTGTTCATCCCCTCAAAATCATGATCATATTTTTTGACCCTGCCATGGTTCCCAATCATACGGCATCTGATTGCTAACTCTTCATCGTTGGTAACTATTGCCCCTGCATCCCCATATGCCCCTAGGTTCTTCCCTGGATAAAAACTGAAACAAGCCACATGCCCAAGACATCCAATTCTCTGGCCATTTATTTCTGCGCCATGGGCCTGGGCAGCATCTTCAACCAAAAAAAGGTCATATTCCTTGGCGATTTTTTGTAATGTAACCATATCGGCAGGTTGCCCATACAAGTGCACGGGAATAATGGCCTTTGTCTGAGGTGTAACGACAGAAGGAATCTTCTTAACATCTATGTTATGGGTCTGTGGATCACAATCAACAAAAACTACTCTAGCACCGGTCATGGTAATTGCTTCTGAGGTAGCAATAAAGGAATTAGCTGCGGTAATAACTTCGTCCCCTCTCCCTATTCCTAAGGCTCTCAAGGCAATAAATAAAGCATCAGTACCGTTACCAACGCCAACACAATATTTCGCTTGACAAAAATTTGCAAACTCTTCTTCAAATCTTATAACATACTCGCCCCCAACAAAGGCTGTTTCTTTGATGACATTGGCAATCGCTTCATCAATTTCTTGCTTGATAGTTTTATACTGTGTTTTTAGATCAAGAAATGGGATCTGCATATATTTCCCTCAACTGAAAAGCCATACATATTCAGCCAAATGCAGTGAATCCTACTCTTTTTGTATGCTACTGGAGGCACGGTGTCTCTTAAAATATCACCAGGATCCTTCAAAACCTTTGATCCGCGTCTTAGTACAGGAGAAATCACTTTTGTTGCGGTTTATCAGGCGATATGAATATTTATGGGCTGCAACACCAGTATAACCTCTTCAGCTAAGCGGTCTTTAAAAATCGTATGCAGCAAAATATATGCCATTTTTTAGCCAAGTTGGACACCAGCGTATGTTTTCGTCTAAGCGTCCTATGGTTAAACCCTATCGTTCAAACAACGTAATCCTTTTCTTTATTGCCTTTTGGACCAGGGGATTATCCTGCTCTTTTTCTTCATAGGGGAAGGCTTCCTCCCCTACCCTCTGTGCCACCTTATGGATTGCTTGGATCAGCCCTTCCTAGCCAAGCCAAAATACCTTAACAGAATTCAAGGATTCTTCTGCTATATACGATGGCATCTGCGGCATCCCTGATTATATATTACCATATAACGTTCACCCCTTTAAATCCCTGTATTCTTCTATCCACCGATACGAGTGGGAAGGACAACACCCGTGAGGTGGCCACGATAAGTTGATCGGCAGGATCTTGATGAAACCCTTCCAGGGCACAGCTTTCCACACATATCTCCGGCTCAAGGGGGGCCACCGATATCTCATGCTCGACAAGGGCGCGCTTTATCCAATCAATGAGCGGTATGGAAAATCCTATTTTTTGCTTTTCAACTAACTTTGACAGTTCCCACAGAGAAATAGCCGAAATCCATTTCCTTTGGGCTTTTTTTAACGCCTTATCAGCCCGGTCTGAAAGATTGTCGTACTGTTCCAAAGCATGCCAAATCCAGATGTGGGTGTCGAGAAGCACATCGTTCATTTCATGGCCTCCCACTCCTCCTCAGTCACGGGTGAAACAATATCTCCGATAAAGGCAACGGTCTCTCGAAGGGGTATTTTCTCCTCCTGCATAGGCTCTATTGCCCTCAATTCCGCCATGGGGACACCCCTCTTGGTTATCACTATCCTCTTCTTCTGTCTTCGGATGTCTTCCAAAATCCTCAGACACTTGGCCTTGAATTCCGAAACAGAGATTGTCTCCATACAATACCTCCGGATAGCTCATAGTCATATGACTATAGTCAAATATAGCCTAAATGCCAATAGAAATCAAGAAAGAAAAAACATTTGGGTGATATCTTGTTTTCGATCCGATCATACGATATAGTGGATTTTGAGGTCCAATTGTAACATGGCCAAGTTCTGAAAAGACAATGGGCGAAGGAAAGACCCAACCACTCACTGGTAGGCGTATCCTTATCACCAGGGCCATAGAGCAGGCTGAAGAGTTTTCTGTCCTCCTCGAAAATTATGGGGCTCAGGTGATCCCTTTCCCCACCATCGAGATAGCATCTCCCGATGACTGGCGCCCGTTAGATCGAGCCATCAAGGGCATTGATACCTACGACTGGGTCATTTTCACCAGTGTCAATGGGGTGAGGTCTTTTAGCCAAAGGCTAAAGGATAAAGGGGTTAATATAACGGTTCTTGCGGAGAAAAATATCTGTGCCATCGGCCCTCGGACCCAAGGGGAATTGGAAGAAATGGGGCTTACGGTCACCTTTATGCCTGCAGAATATCGCGCAGAGGGTGTGGCAGAAGGTTTGAAGACCAGGGGAATCAACGGACAAAAGATCCTGCTCCCAAGGGCGAGACATGCGCGCAAGATCCTCCCTGATGCCTTACGCGAGGCTGGCGCAGTAGCGGATGAGGTAGAGGCCTACCGAGCAGTCAGACCGGCCAAAACCCTGGATTCCATTGAAGCAATCCTCTCAAAGGGGATCGATGTGGTGACCTTCACCAGCTCATCAACGGTCCGCAACTTCATGGAGTTTGTATCTGACAAAACTATTATGCACGGGGTAAAGGTGGCCGTGATCGGGCCAATAACCGCGGAGACGGTCAAAAACTATGGGTTGGAGCCTCATATCACTCCCGCTGAATATACTATCCCCGCCTTAGTCGAGGCCATTGTCGAATACTTCCAAAGGAGGGTCTAATGCGTTTCCCCGCTTACCGACCACGTCGACTCAGGGCCAATGAAAGATTCCGCCGCCTGATCAGAGAGACTACTCTGACAATCGATGACCTGATCTACCCCCTCTTTGTCCGGCCGGGTAAGGGGGTGCAAAATCCCATCGGCTCCATGCCCGGCTGCTATCAGCTGTCCATAGACGAATTAATCAAGGAGGCGAAAGAGGTCGATAAATTAGGGATCCCTGGAATCATCCTCTTCGGGATCCCGGAGCGAAAGGATGAGGTGGGCTCTGAGGCCTATGCCGCAGACGGCATCGTCCAACGGGCCATCGCGGCTGTCAAGGAAACACTCCCCGATCTCTTGATCATCACCGATGTATGCCTGTGTGAATACACCAACCATGGGCACTGCGGCATGGTGAAAGACGGCATGATCCTGAATGACCCTACGTTGGATCTCCTTGCCCGCGCGGCCCTCTCCCACGCTCAGGCCGGGGCGGATATGGTGGCCCCCTCCGATATGATGGACGGCAGGGTAAAGGCAATTCGGGATCTCCTCGATCAAGAAGGTTACTCCCACACCCCCATTATGGCCTATAGCGCCAAACACGCCTCGGCATTTTACGGTCCCTTCAGAGAGGCGGCGGAGTCACCCCCCCAGTTCGGGGATCGCAAGACGTATCAGATGGACCCGGCAAACAGTGATGAGGCCCTCAGAGAGGTAGCCCTTGACCTCGAAGAAGGGGCGGATATTGTCATGGTAAAGCCCGCCCTCGGCTATCTGGACGTCATCTATCGGGTCAAGGAGCGGTTCGGCGTGCCGGTGGGGGCCTACAGCGTCAGCGGAGAATACGCCGTGATCAAGGGTGCGGCACAGCTGGGGTGGATCGACGAAGAGGGTGT
>Ga0307421_1000880_pt1 | contig 19049 bp, 19 predicted proteins | sample SalMarWE160270MG_FD_202163 | JGI IMG/M metagenome (GOLD analysis project Ga0307421, IMG submission 202163) | Salt marsh sediment microbial communities from the Plum Island Ecosystem LTER, Massachusetts, United States - WE1602-70 | ecosystem: Environmental > Aquatic > Marine > Intertidal zone >...
AAGGGCGTACAATTCTTTCTTTGTCTCCTGATATGGCTAGAGTTGTTGTTTCATCAAGAAACGAGAACGGATATTACTTGAGTTTTATGGAAAGAAATAACTCAAAAGATTGGAATGTTATCGTCAATGATATGCCTTTTTGTAATTCTCCAATCCAATGGAGTTGTTCTTCGCCCTATTCAGTTTATTTTATTGAAAGTAGTGAAGGGGTTATTAAAAGTAAAATTAAATCGTTTAATATAAATTCGGAGAAAGTCGATGAAATATATTCTTCAAAAAAGTCTTTATATTCATATAGCATTTCCGGCGATAAAAGAACTATTGCAATCAGTTATAACAATGAAAAAACGAAACGATCTGAAATTGCAATATTTATTGATGAAAAACTCTTTGATATTATAAAAAGTAATTTTTCAATTATGGATCCCTACCTTTCTTGTGACGGGATGACCCTATTATATGTTGATGATATTGAACTTGATAAGCAAAAACTTGTTTTATATAGTATTAATTCTAAGAAAAAGAGAGTTGTGTTAAGAGACAAAGGTGCAATTTCATTACCAATCTTATATGAACAGAAAGAAAATACATGTCACTAGACGGAAGAGGAAAGAGAAAGGGAAATAATCGGGGGCAGGTCTTGACATGGGACAGATCACATTGAGGATGAGAAGCATAGTAGCTGGAGGGAGGAGATGAAGAGGAAGCAAAGTTTTAAGAAAATATCTTTTGTTTCTTTCTGTGCATTTATCCTTCTTTCCATACCGATCTTTGCTGCTCCTGCCCTTGCAGTAGATGATTCGGTCTGTGCGCGGGTGAAGCTTGAGATCAGGCAAGAGCTTACCTTGGAGCGTCAGGCCTTTGACGCCCATATGCGCATCGGCAACGGCTTCAGCCATATCACGCTTGAGGATGTCGATGTCGATGTAAAATTCACCGATGAGGCAGGAAGAAAATGGGGAACGTCCTTAAATAATTCAATAACTTGACGTGATGGTATTACGAGATATCGTTCTTTCCGGCTATTCCAACAAGGCCATTGGTAAACGTTAAGAAGGCTGCTCATAAAAGAATAATCCCCCCTTTTCATGAGAGCCGTCGTATCACCCTCTCTTCATTAATCGCCGATAAAGTCTGAGATACTCCCCTGCTGATCTGGACCACGAAAAGTCCTGTGCCATGGCCTGCTGTATTAATTGCCTCCAGAGTTCCTTGTCCGCAAAGCATTGTAATGCCTTTGCAATGGCCTTCCAGAGGGCATCGGGGTCATAGTCAACAAAGGTAAAGCCGGTCCCCTTTTTCTTTTTAATATCCACCTCCACCACCGTATCCGCCAAACCACCTGTCTTGCGCACCACAGGGATGGTCCCGTACTTGAGGCTGTACATCTGGTTCAGGCCGCAGGGCTCGTACAACGAGGGCATGAGGTAGATGTCGCACCCCGCCTCTATCTGGTGGGCCAGGGCCTCATCAAAGGCAACGGTCATAGACATCTGCTTCGGGTATTTGTCGGCCATTTTGACCAAGAGGCGCTCATACTTCTCTTCCCCCGACCCCAAGATCACCAGCCCGACCCCCTCTGCCATCATCCTCTCTACCACCTGTGCCAGGATATCCACCCCCTTTTGCCTTGCCAGACGCGAGATCACGCCGAGCAGGGGTTTTTCCATCAGATCCGGGGATAGGCCGCATCGTTTCAAAAGTTCCTCTTTACAGGTAACCTTCCCCTCCACCTTATGAGGGGTATAATTGGCGGGCAGATGGGGGTCATCCGCAGGGTTCCACTGCGCATAATCAACCCCATTGAGGATGCCGATCAGTTTTGCGGCCTGGTCCTTGAGAACCCCTTCCAGGCCGTAGCCGAATTCCGGGGTCTGGATCTCCTCGGCGTACGTGGGGCTTACGGTCGTCACCTGATCGGCAAAAATGATCCCGCCTTTCAAGAAGTTGACCTTTCCCCAGAACTCCAGCCATTCAATAGAAAAAAGATGTGGAGGGAGCCCCAGGAGGGGAAAAATATCGGGAGGAAAAATCCCTTGATACCCGAGGTTGTGTATGGTGAGGACGGACCTGGTCCTTGCAAAAAGCGGATGCCCTGAGAACCTCGTCTTTAAATAGACCGGTATCAAGGCGGTCTGCCAGTCGTGGCAGTGGATGATATCCCATCGCTGATCCAGGGCCTCGCTCAGGGCAAGGACGGCGCGGGAGAAGAAGGCAAAGCATTGGGCATTGTCCTCGTAGTCCCCTTTGGGTGTCCCGTACAGATAAGGGCGATCAAAGAACTCATCATGCTGCACGAAAAAGACGGGGATCTCGTCTGTCAACCGCCCTTGCAGGATATTCGCCTTAACCTCTGCGTCGCCGAGCCTAACGGGCAGGTCCGCGATCACCTTCTCCAGATTCCACTTCCCCTCCTTGACAACGCGATAGAAGGGCAGGACAAGGGTCGGCTGCACCCCTAACGGAACCAACGCCTTGGGGAGGGCCTCACACACATCTGCCAGCCCGCCGGTCTTGGCAAAGGGCGCGATCTCAGAGGAAGCAAAGAGGACCTTTAATTGCTTTCGCTGAGCACCCATTCACGTACCTGACAAAACCTCCGGGTTGACCAGATTCGGTGGCCTCTCACCCCTCAAACCGGCCAATATATTCTCAGCGGCCATGAGGGACATCTTGGTCCTCGTCTCGACCGTGCCGCTTCCCACATGGGGGAGGAGCACCACATTGTCCAATTCCGTCAACCCGGGCGCAAGCTTCGGCTCCTCTTCATAGACATCGAGGCCCGCACCGGCGATGCGGCCTTCTTTCAAGGCCTGTACCAACGCCCCCTCATCAACTACCGGACCCCGGGAGGTGTTGATCAGGTAGGCGGTGGGTTTCATAAAGCCCAGCTCTTCTTTTCCGATCATGTGCTTCGTCTCCGGCAGCAGGGGGATATGGAGGGAGACAAAGTCGGATTCCTGCAACAGGGTCTTGACCTCTACACGCTGCGCCCCTATGGTGTCCTCTAAGGTCTGATTTTTGTTCGGATCGGCATAGAGCACCCGCATCTGAAACCCCTTGGACTTGAGGGCCATGGCCGTCCCGATCCTCCCAGCGCCGACCACCCCCAAGGTCTTCCCGGTAATATCGTGCCCCACAAAGAGCAGGGGGCCCCACCCTTGAAATTTCCCTTCCCGTACATAGCGATCCGAGACGACGATCTTGCGGGCCGCGGCGAACAGCAGCGCCCATGCCAGATCAGCGGTGGCATCGGTCAAGACACCGGGGGTATTGGTCACTATGACCCCATGCCGCGTCGCCGTCTCCACGTCGATGTTGTCGTAGCCCACCGCATAGTTGGCGAAGACCTTCACCCCTGTAGCCGCGGCAAAGACCTCGTTATCGATCCGATCCGATAACAGACACAGCACCCCATCCTTCCCCTTGACATGCCGTAAGAGCTCATCGTGTGTCAGGGATCTGTCATCGGGGTTGACCTCCACCGCCTCACAGTGCTGCTGGAGGAGTTCGATACCGGCTTTGGGGATCTCTCTCGTCACATACACCTTCCAGCCCATGGCGATCCCTCCTTCTGTTTAATTAGTATCTTGTCAATCTATCACAATTATCGCCGGGCTTCTACCTCATTGCCTCGTTTTTTTGCCCTCATGCGCATGATGATCCAGGCGTAGATGACGCAATTGAGCACCAAGAGAAAGATACCGGCCTCCAGGAAAAAGCGGGGGTTGGCATCAGGATAGATCAGGGAGACGATGTAGTGATCTATAAACCCGCCCCTGTACGCCTCTTCCCCCGCCCGCAGCAGCAACTGCTGCTCCCACGGGGTCAGGGGGCAGGGGGCGCTAAGGAACTCAATGGCCAAGCCCCAGATGACGGCAGGGATGTGCAAGAAGGCCACCCAGTGCCATTTCAACACCACAAGCCCTCCGGCGATCACGAAGACAATAAACGAGAAGTGAAGCAAAAAGACCAGATCCGCCAGTAGGTGATATAACATCTCTGTATCCCCTTTACATTCATTATATCCGCTTCATTCGAACACGTGAACCCTTTCAGGAGAAAGCCAAAGATGTTATACTGTATGGATAATTAAAAACCATGATTACCTACCCTAAACAATACGATGTCATCGTGGTAGGCGGAGGGCACGCGGGCTGCGAGGCGGCCTTGGCCGCTGCCCGGCTCAACTGTAAAACCCTCCTGCTCACCATCAACATCGACACCATCGGCCTCATGTCGTGCAACCCCGCTATCGGGGGGCTGGCAAAGGGCCAACTGGTCAGGGAGATAGACGCCCTGGGCGGCGAGATGGCCAAGAACGCCGACGCCACGGCCATCCAGTTTCGCAGGCTGAATACCAAAAAGGGCCCGGCGGTGCAGTCCTCCCGGGCCCAGTCCGACCGCCAGGCCTACCGCATGCGGATAAAGCAGGTTCTCGAAAACCAGCCCCAGCTGGAGATAAAACAGGCCCTGGTGGATCGGATTCTGGTAAAAGACGGCAGGGTGGAGGGGGTTGAGACGGGCGTCCATGAGGCGTTCACTGGCAAAACGGTGATCATCGCCCCGGGGACCTTTCTCAACGGCCTGATCCATATCGGCCTCGCCCACTTCCCCGCCGGCAGGATGGGGGAGCTGCCGTCAACAAGGCTGACGGAGAGCCTCAAGGAGATCGGCTTCGCGATGGGGCGGCTCAAGACCTGCACCACCCCCCGTTTGGACGGCAGGACTATTGATTTCTCCCGACTCGGCAGGCAGGAGAGCGACGACCCGCCGCGCCCCTTCTCCTTCTCCCCCGGGGAGCTCCCCAAGAAACTCCTTCCCTGCTACCTCACCTATACCAATCCCCAAACCCATGAGATCATCCGCAGCGGTCTCGATCGCTCATACTTCTTCAGCGGGGTGACGGAAGGCATGGGGCCTCGATACTGTCCCTCAGTCGAGGATAAGGTGGCCCTATTTCCCGCAAAGGAGCGGCACCAGGTCTTTCTGGAGCCCGAGGGGCTCCGTACCCACGAGTATTACGCGAACGGGCTCTTCACAGGCCTTCCTTTGGATATTCAACTCAAGATGCTGCGCAGCATTGAAGGCCTAGAGCAGGTCGAGATTATGAGGCCGGGCTACGGCATTGAATACGACTATGTAGATCCCCTCCAGCTCAAACCCACGCTGGAGGCCAAGCTGGTGGAGGGACTCTACCACGTGGGGCAGATCAACGGGACCTCCGGGTACGAAGAGGCGGCAGCCCAGGGGATCGTGGCGGGGATCAACGCCGCCCTGAAATCTCAAGGGAAGGAACCCTTCATCCTTGACCGTTCCGAGGCCTATATCGGGGTCCTCATCGACGACCTGGTCACCAAGGGGACCCAGGAGCCCTATCGCATGTTCACCTCCCGGGCCGAATATCGGCTCATCCTGCGGGAGGACAACGCCGACCTGCGCCTCATGGAAAAAGGTCATTTCCTCGGTCTGGTGGATGATGCGACCTACAGCCGGTTCAGGAAAAAAAAGGAGGCCATCGCCCGTGAGCTTGCGCGGCTTCAAAAAATCAAGATCAGGCCCACCGCAGGGGTCAATGACCAGCTGAAGGCTTTGGGGAGCAACCCCCTTAAGAACGTTACGTCGCTGGAGGAGCTGCTGCGAAGACCCGAGCTCGCGTACCATGACCTGAAGGCCTTCGATCCCTCCCCTGACTCCCTCTCCCCGGAGGTCATCGAGCAGGTGGAGCTGGAGGTCAAATACGCGGGCTATATCCGCAAGCAGGAAGATTTGATCGAACGGTTCCGCAGGATGGAGCAGGTGCGGCTACCGGAGGACATGCAGTACGACACCATCACCGGCCTCACCCGGGAGGTCAAGGAAAAACTCGGGAGGATCAAACCCATGACCCTGGGACAGGCCACCAGGATATCGGGGATCACCCCCGCCGCCATCTCCATCTTAATGGTCCAGCTCAAGCGGATAGGGGCCGTATAGGGAGGGGATTCAGATATCGTGCCTCTGATTGCGGATCACTTCTCTTGCCGCGGAGGTACAAGCGATTGAGAACACTATCATACGATAAAAGGAGGAGGGTATCGCGATGACCATTACCAAAGATGACGTCATGGTCCCCGTCGACGTCCCGCAGGCGATGCGGGAGCAGTACACGGACAATTACCTCGCCGCGACGCGGGAGAGCGGCAGATTGATGCTCTTTGCGGGCGACCAAAAGGTGGAGCACCTCAATGACGATTTTTACGGTGAGGGGATCCACCCGGATGACAATGACCCGGAACACCTCTTCAGGATCGCCAGCCAGGGGCGAATCGGCATCTTCGCTACCCAGCTTGGTCTGATTGCCCGCTATGGGATGAATTACCCCGAGGTGCGCTATCTCGTCAAGGTGAACTCCAAGACGCACCTCGTCAAGACCTCGCAACAAGATCCTTTGAGTCAACAGTGGCTCGATGTGGAACAGGTGGCGGCATTTCAAAAAAGCAGCTCCCTGAATATCGTGGGGGTGGGGTACACCATCTATCTGGGGAGCGAGCATGAAGCAACTATGTTGCAGCAGGCGGCGCAGATCGTCTATCAGGCCCATCAGCAGGGCTTGATCAGCGTCTTGTGGATCTACCCCCGCGGCAAGGCGGTAAAGGACGAAAAAGACTCGCACCTCATTGCCGGCGCCACCGGGGTGGCAACCGCTCTGGGGACCGATTTTGTGAAGGTAAACTACCCCAAAAAAGAAGGTCTTGAATCGAAGGAGATCTTTAAAGAGGCCGTCAGGGCTGCCGGGCGGACCAAGGTAGTCTGCGCCGGGGGCTCGAGCGTTGATGTGAAGCAGTTTCTCCAGGCCTTGCACGATCAGATCTACGTGAGCGGGGCCGCCGGAAACGCCACGGGCAGGAACATCCATCAGAAGTCCCTCGACGAGGCAATCAGGATGTGCAACGCCATCTACGCAATCACCGTTGAGGGGGCAGGCGTGGAAGAGGCCCTCAAGCACTATAACGCCCACTAAAACACTAAAAGGGGAAGAAACAATGAGTGTCACGATAGGTATCTTGACTGGCGGCGGCGACTGCCCCGGCCTGAACCCAGCCATCAAATGGGTGGTGAAAACGGCCCTGGACAGCAGACTCAGCACAGAAAGACAGGATACCTTTGAAGTCGTGGGAATCCGCGAAGGATGGAGGGGAATCGCGGCTATTGATGCCCGATCACACGATGATGTCAGCCACTATATTGTCCCGCTCGATGAGGAAAGCGTCAGGACATGGGACCGCTATGGGGGGACCAATCTGGGGACATCCCGATTCAATCCGTTTAACCCCAAGGACGACCGCAGTGCGCAACTGATCGAAAATCTGAAGATCCTCAACATCGACTGTCTCGTCGCCATCGGGGGGGAGGATACGCTGGGGGTGGCCTATACACTCTCCACCATGGGCATCAAGGTCATCGGCATCCCCAAGACGATCGATAAGGATTTGGAAGGAACGGACTACACCTTGGGTTTTGAATCGGCCGTGCAGGTGATTACCGAAGAGATCGATCGTTTGAGGACCACGGCGGGCTCACACAAGAGGATCTTTGTGGTCGAGACCATGGGACGCCACTCCGGATGGCTGGCCTTGGAGGGAGGGGAATCCAGCGGAGCCGACATCATCCTCATCCCTGAATACGCCTTCGAGATCGACCGTATCAATGAGCTTCTGCTCGAAGCGCACGCGCGAGGGGCGCGCTACGATATCGTGGTTGTATCCGAAGGGGGAAAACCAAAGGGGGGCAAAGAATTTGTCAGAAAAGAGGGAAAGGACAGCTTCGGGCACGTCTTGCTGGGCGGTGTGGGAGAGTTCCTGGCTAACGAGATAGAGCGCGGAACCGGCCTGGAAACAAGAGCCATAAGCCTGAGCCACCTCCAACGGGGTGGAGCACCCTGTGCGTATGATCGCCGGATGGGGCGCTACTTCGGGACCGCGGCGGTCGATCTCATCGTCAGAGGGGAATTCGGCAGGATGGTAAGCTACCGGAACGGCAAGATAACAACGGTCCCTCTCAAAGAGGTGATCGGAAAAATTCATACCGTCGACGTCAACACATACTACGACACTGAACGATATAACGGGAGACGATCGCTCTTGCGCTGATATCTTTTTGCTTCCTCCTTAGAATCATAGAAGACGTCGATCTGAGTGGAATATCTTTTGTTACATATCATGTATATCACCCTGACGCTCTAAAGTGTTGCGAAAGCTGGCTACGGTTTCTTTTGTTTTTTAAAGGCCCCTGCCGATGGCGAAGATCCACTCGCGATTCCGCCGGTGAGGACAAAACGGGTTGCCTCTTCCAGAGAAATGTCCAGGGGTTGGACGGCGGAGCGGGGCACGATAACGGTATAACCGCCGAGTTGGTAGCTCATGGGCAGATAGACAGCGATCATATCCTGTCCCCCGATCTCGTCGGGAAAAGCGGTGAGATCTTCGCGGGTGACAAAACCGATTAATGTGACAGGTGGCTCGCCGAGTGTAAGTGTTACTACTTGGCGCAAAGCCGTATCTTGACCCCGCACGACAAAACTGATGAGGTCGCGCACGGACCCGTACACCGTTTTGATAAGCGGTATCCTGAAAACAATTCGTTCTCCCAAGGAAACCAGCGTTCGTACCATCCACGCCTGCATCAAGAGGCCTACAAGAAAAATTAAGATTACACCGGCCGCGATCCCCATGCCGGGCCAATACCAGCCTTCGGGAAGGATTAGTTTGATTAAGCTACCGAGTAATGTCTCCGCCGATGTGGTTAGCCAATAGAGTAAATATACGGTAATCACTAATGGCAGAATGGTTGCCAGCCCGGCAAGCAACTTTTTGTTTATTTTTTTCATGTGATTATTCTCCGGAATAGTTTTGGTTTTGTTGTTTTCTTTGAGAGAGCACCGCAAAGCCCTTTTGTACTGTTCTGTCTTAGCTTATGCATAGAGAGTGCGGCATATTCGTGTAACGGCAACAGCGAAGCTTATTTAAGCGTATCACTCAGTGCTGCACTCATCGACGAGGGGAAAGCGACGATGATCATTCTTTTTAACGCCAAAATGTTGTCAACGCCCCACGGACATTTTTCGATAAGGGTCAGAAGAATTCCAACGACGATGAGAGCGAGCGCATAAATGGCAACAATCCTTTTGATGTATTCGAAGACATAGCCCTTTAATTGAAATCGGTAGAAGTTGAAGTAGACGAACAGCGCAATGAATACGAGAGAGATAATCGCCAGGGCAAGGATATTGCTGAAGGGGAGCCGTTCCCCCAGATTCCATGTCTCCTCGGTAAAACCCACCGGAATGGCGAGGATGGAGGCCCCCACAATAATCTGCATGATATCCCGGGGTTTGAGTTCCACCATGAGCGGGGTGGTCACATAGCTTACCACCTTGCCCGTGCTATCCAGAACCGGTGATAGCCTGTGCAGATATCCCCCGATTCTCTTGATCGTCTGTTTGCCCTTATGATCCCTTTTCATGGATCTTGCTCACCACCTCCTTGTTTCCCTTTTCCATGTGGATCGTTGTGATGGGGAAGGGGATAACGATACCTTCCTTCTTATATCGTTCGTGGAGCCTCTTGATGAATTCATGTTTGATAAGGTAATTGCCCACGTATTCTCTCGTGCGCAGGATAACGCTGAAATTAATACTGGAATTGTCAAACGTATGATACCGAATAAACGGCTCAAATTCAGGGATACCTCCCTCAACTTCCCGCATGACCTCTTTTCCCACTTCAATGGTGATCTTTTCCACCTTTGTGAGGTCGCTGTCATAACTGACCCCCACCTGTATCAAGACCGCCGTTTCCTGTTGGGGCTGATAATAGTTGGTGTAAATGGCAGAGGCCAACTTCGAATTGGGGATGATGATCATATTATTGGGGAGTGCCCTGATGGTAGTATTGCGCCAGGTTATATCGGCTACGTAGCCTTCCTCACCTGAATCGAGTTTGACATAGTCTCCCGGGTGCAGCTGCTTCGCGGCGATGATTTGAAGACCGGAAAACAGGTTGGCCAGCGTCGGCTGCAGGGCCAAGGCGGCCGCAAGACCTCCCACTCCCAAAGCGGTCAGTATAGGGGTAATGGAGATGCCGAGAAACTGCAGGATCATCAGGATACCGATGAGGAAAACGATCAGTTTCGTCAGATTTTTGAATATGGACGTTGAGGGGAGAGGGACGTCTTCTCGCTGGACGTAGAGAGTGACAAAGCCGGCGGTCATATTTCCCAATGCTATCGTCCCAGCAAGGATAACGATTACCACAAGGATTTTCTGGAGGTGGCCCAAAAGAATCGGGCTTATTGTGACGTTTAGTAAGGCACCATAGATGCCGACAGTCAGAAGCCATACGATGACCATGCCGCGCAGCGAGTTGATAATAATCAGGTTTCCCTGCCACTTGGTTTTTTTGGCCAGGTGTCTGAGTTCGGCGAGGATGATCTTTTCGAAGATAAACCCGGCTATCAGTCCACCTATAATATAGACCACCGGAACCAACCAGTGTGCAAGGTTCTGTATCCAATCCATCGCTAACATTTCCTCCTTGAGCTATGCGAGCTATACTGTGGTTTTTTATATCTGCAATTCTTAGTAAACACTGGTCCCCTTGGTAACAGGAACTATGGATCCGTTTTGTGTTACAACTTTCTTACTTTTTTCCTTGCTTGCCGTGGCTGCCGCTCGTCACCTTGGCGACAAGGTAACCGAGGATAAAACCGATCACCATGATCAAAGGAACCAAGATGATCTGCGACATGCCTACTTTCCAGAACAGCAATCGCAGGGTGACAACCTGGGTGTTTTGAATCAGTATGATCGCAAAGAGTGCAACGAGAACTAATATGACGATCGTCTTCGGCTTCATGACAAATCCCCCCTTGTATCAATTTTTAGATTAGCCCTGTAAGATTATCCAGTTTTCCATAGTAAATCAAACGATCACCAACTCGGATCGTGGTTTGGGCGCTGGGAACATGGATAACCTCCTTATCCCTCTCAATGGAGAGAACGATCAAGTCTCTCTCCGTAAAACCGGACTCATTCAACGTAGACCCCGCCACCTTTGATTTCTTCGCCACGATGATTTTAGCGATACCGTATCCATCGGCTTGCTCTAACAGCTCCTCTATATACACCTTGTCGAAGTGCAGTTTTTCTTTGAGCAGTTCGCGGATCTTATTGGTCAACTTTTGTGCGAACTGCCGCTGAGAGGCGATTCGATACAAAACAATGATCGAGACTATGATAATTACGAGATTGAGGGAAGGTCGAAAGACACCTGTTTCCTTCAAAGAGAGAACGAGGGTAGCGATGACCGATACAATACCGGCATTTCCCAGAATCATCAAGTAGGTGACGATTTTTCTCCTGCGGGGGTGACTGACCACCGATTCGGCCTCCCGGGTGGTAAACCCGGTCCCGGAAAAGGCCGAGAGGGCTTGAAATCTGGCCCTCGATCGCTCCATCCCCGTCATCTCTAAGGCGATCGCCCCAATGCGGACAATCAAATAAGAAATGCAAATAAAGACGATCAAAAGCAGAACGCTCATGTAAGCCCCTTAAATGACTGTATACTTTGTCATTATATTTCGAAAAGCCAAACCCCTTCGTATGTTCCTATAAGGATCTTTATACCTGATTTATGCATATTTTTCAATATGAAGAGATAGGACAGAACCACAAGGACAAAGATTGTTATTTACAAGAAATCATTATTAAACTAGAATTGATATGTCCGTTTGTGCGGGGAAATGCGTGAAAGTCTTGGTAGGTCACCGAACAGGATGCCGAGTACGGTGTTATAAGAAACAAAAATGAATAAACTCACCATAGGCCTTATTATCACCTTATTGGTATTAATGGGAACGCTTGTATCCCCCCCCCAAGTGCGCTCGGAGATCTACAAGTATGTCGATAAAAACGGGACTATCCATTTTGTCGATGATATGACCAAGATTCCCGAAGAATACAGGAAGCAGGTAGACGTGCGTGAGGACAAACCCAAAGAGTCTTCCGTTGAGGAAACGTCGACAACTCCTGAAGGGAAAGCGGAGGATTCTTCTGAGCAACAATTGGAACAATGGCGAGAGGAAAAACAAAAAGAAGAAGAACAAAGGGCTCGAGAAGAACTTGAACGGAGGCTGGAGACGAAGGTGACGATCAGCGGGAATAAGGTCTTGGTCCCCGTCACCCTGGGCTACATTGGGTATGAGGTCCAAACCACCCTTGTGCTGGACACCGGCGCTGATCTCATAACCATCCATCAGCCGATCGCGGATCAACTGCACCTCCCGATGACGCAGAAGGCTGGAGTACGGGTGGTAGGAGGCAAGAGGATTCAGGCTAGTTTGGCCAAGCTTGATTATGCGAGGGTCGGACCCTATGAGGCGCGTGGCATCCATGCATTGATCATATCGCACCGGGATCCCTCTGCACAACATGACGGTTTATTAGGGATGAATTTCCTGCGAGGGCTCGACTACACAATAGATTTTGAAAAGCAAGTGATCAGGTGGAGACCATAAGAGGTCTCTTAATACGAGTCCCACTCGGCAACAAATAGCGTGAGGACGAAATCCTATAACCACCGCAGTCATCACCCTGCCTGAAGATAGGTGGACCCCCATTACAACCGTCCGGCACACGTACCATCGGCGTGGGTGTCGTATACAACCCTTCCTACAACGTGCCTGCCGTCTTTTTTGAACACAGCGTTGCCTCACTACTGCCGGCAAGGGGCAGAAATTTTAACTCCTACCTCGCAATAATACTTTATCTTTACAAAAAATCCTTGTGAGGCTACTATGCACACCATTACGCAAGAACACCGCGTTTGCGTTCCAAGAAATACGGGCTTCTCAAAAGGAGAACGCTAGGGGCCATCATGCACGAGGAACTGATCAAGACCCCCGTTAGTTTCGATGATGTGTTGACAAAGATCCTGCAATTCCTCCATACCATCGCAAGCTTGATAGGAGAATTAATTGCCGCCCTCATTCATTCTATCGTGCCTTCCGTCACCATACCCAACGACCTGGTGGAAGCGATAGGGCTCATGGCAATGTTAACCGTATTCTTGATCGTCGTACAGATCGCCAAAAAAATTACCTGGATCGTAGTGGTGGTGGGGTGGGTTTTGATCATGACACGGATAGTATTGCTCATGATCAAGGGGTAGGACAAGTAAAAGAGAGTGAGGCGCTTTGCCCCGTATGCGTTGCCCCATCTCATCAGGCGGATCTCGGTAATTTCTCAGGTCCGCCTATAGGAAAAAAATATTCTACACAACTAATAACCTCTCGTGATCTCCCCTATCAAATCATAGGGCCCCGCCCGAGTGATCTTCACCGTTACGATCTCCCCGGTCGTGGCCTTCCCCTTTGTGATATTGACCACCCCGTCAACCTCCGGGGCCTGAAAGGCAGTCCTCCCCTGCAGAACCCCTGCACCCGTCCCCTCGATCAAGACCGGGATCGTGGAACCTATCATGGCCTTATTCTTCTTCCACGAAATCCCCTGCTGTAACTCCATAATTCGGGACCTCCTTTCCTCGGCCACCTCAGGGGAAGGTCTGCCCTTCATCCGGGCGGCCTTGGTGCCCTCTTTAGGGGAATAGGTGAACACCCCCACATGGGTGAACTCCGCCTCTCGGACAAATGCCATAAGTCCCCTGAATTCCCGTTCCCCCTCACCGGGAAAGCCCACCATCAGGGTGGTGCGTGGGTGGATTGCAGGATATCCTTTTTTGATACGGTCGATTAACGCCCTGGTCTCCTGTGCCGAATGCCTTCTTCTCATGCGCTGCAAGATCTGTGCGTCGATATGCTGGACGGGGACATCGAGATACGGACAGATGCGCTCCTCCCCGGCGATCATCTCGAGAAGTTGAGAGGGGAAATTATCGGGGTGGGGATAGGTATACAGAACCCTGATCCATTGTAACCCTCCGATCTCTATCAATTCCTTTAAGAGCCGATAGAGTCCTTGTTCTTCTCCATTGTCCACTGTCCACTCCATACGCCGTGGTATCCTGAGCCACCAGGGTAACCTCTATGACGCCCCCGGCAACCAATTGTTCGACCTCTTGGACGACTGAATCCATCTGCCTGCTCCTGTAACCCCCTCGAAGCTGAGGGATGAGACAGAAGGTACAGGGGTGGGAGCAGCCCTCCGCTATCTTTACATAGGCTGCATGGGGGGTGTTGGTGATAATCCGAGGCGTATGGTGATCATAGAGAAGCGGGGTGTCTCGATCAATACCGTGGGTCCGCCTCCCCGCAACAACTGGGGTATCCGCGGAAATTCACCCGTCACTATCCAGAGATCGACCTCGGGAATCTCACGCGCCAATGTTTCACCATACCGCTGGGGGAGACATCCGGTGACGATTAGTGTGTTGATCCGCCCGTGTGCCTTTGCCTGGGCTGCTTCCAAGACGGTCTCGATTGATTCTTTTACGGCCACTTGGATAAAGGCGCACGTGTTAACGATGACCACGTTCGCCTCATCCAGCGACGGGACGGGCACAAAACTATCATTCGCCAAGAGACCTAAGAGCACCTTGGAATCGGCGTGGTTCTTGGGGCAGCCCAAACTGATTAAAAAAACCTTTTCCATTAATAACTGCATGATAAGAAAAAAGGGGGTATGTTCCCCCTTTTAAACACTACTCTTATCTTTAACGATTGTATAGCGTCGCTCTCTGCCGCTCAATCCGCCGGTTGAAGCCTCCTCCCCTTGATCTCTATCTTGCCGGTATCTAAGTGAAGCGTGAACTCATCCCCTAGTATCCACTCTCCAATTTCCTTCGTCTTGGCATCCCCTGTCAGTATCAGCGTTTTCTGATCCGGGGACCAGACGGCCTTATTGCCGAAGATTTCATCTTCGCCTCTTGTCACCACTACCTCATCCCTGGCCACCATCTCTAGGGGCACATCATCATCACCCATGGTCACCAAAATGGATTCGGCGCGAATCCTGATCTCTTCACCTAAGGCTACCACGTCGCCGGTGTATAGGATGCTGTTTGTCTCGACGATGTTTTGAGTACGCTTGGCAGTTATGCGGAAGGGAAGGGTCGCTTTCTGCTTTAAAGTGGGCCTAGCCTCTCTCATGCCTATCTCCTCCCCCGCAGGAGAGGCCGCAACCACACCGTGCTCTTTGAGGCTGGCCCGGAGTTTCTTTCCCGGTTTGGAGAAGGTGCTTTGAGGATACTCCTCTACCAACCTCTTCAGAGGAACAAGGGCCTCTGGGTCCCTTTCCTGTTCGTGCAGGGCAAGCGCAAGGTAGTACAGGGCCTCATCATCCACGCCGCAGGCGGGGTACTGTTTCAATGCAGTGTACGCCCGCTTCTCCGTGGCGCCGTATTCATCTTTGCGGAGGTAGAAGTGGGCGACATAGAGCTCGTGTTCCGCCAGCCTGCGGCGGCAGAAGGTGATCTTTTCCCGGGCCTTTTGAGCAAAGATGGTATCGGGATAATTCGCCACCACATTTTGAAAGGCCGCCAGGGCCTTCTCTGTGGCCGCCTGGTCTCGATCCTTCGATAACACCTGCCGGTAATGACACAATCCTATTTGGTAATCCACGTAGGGGAGGTCAGGGTGAAAGGGGCGCTGTTTTTTGAATTCCAGATACCTGGTAATGGCTTCGGGATATTCCTTGCGAAAAAAGGAGCAGTCCGCGATGCGCAAATCAGCCTTGGGGGCATAGAGCTCATCAGTAGGGAAGTAATCCTTCAATCGAGTGAAGACCTCTGTGGCCTCTTGGTACTTTCCGTTGTTGAAAAGGACCATCCCCTGCGTGTACAGCACGGAGGGGTCCTTGGGTGTCGTCGATCGCACCTGCTTCTTGCCGGCACAGCCGATCGTCGCCAGCAATACTATCAACACTATGCTGATCAGCCGAACAGATGTGGTCTTCATCACAATTTCTCCCTCCAATAACGTGCTCAATCTTATATAAAAATGCCTTCGCCGTCAACCTTATAAACTCAGTTGATCATGTATCCCCTGCATGGCCTTGAGGCTTAGCTCGGCGAACTCCTCCAGACCCAGACCGAGCTTTTCGCACTCTCTGATGGCGTCTCTGCGTACCCCCCGGGCAAAACCCTTTTCTTTCATCCTCTTCAAGATAGAGGTTGGTCTTACACTGGCTATCCTCTTGTCGGGATATACGAGGGTGGTGGCCACGATCAAACCGGTGATGGAATCCGCACAGGTGATGGCGAAATGGACGGGTTTCTCCCGTTTCATAGATAAGGCCTCGGCGTTGTGGGCCTTGATGGCATCAATGATCTCCTCCGCCATCCCCCTTTGCCGAAGGATTTCCTCGGTCCTGAGGGTATGACGGGCCGGATCTCCCACGGTCTCATCATAATCCAAGTCGTGAAGGAGGCCCGCAATCCCCCATCTCTCAGGATCATACCCCAACCGTCCCGCCAGGGCACGCATCACCGCCTCCGTGGCCAGGGAGTGTTTGATGAGGACCTCCTTGCCACAATGCTCCCGCAACAGATCTAAGGCCTGCTCCCGATCGATCATAGCAATCCCTCTGCTTTTTTGTACTAAGGGACCATAGATGTGCACAATAGTCAAGTTTTAGGTCAGTTTTTTCTTGAAAAATTTCTTTGATACCTTTATCTTTAAGGCTGATCTATTCTTCAGTACTAAAAAAGGACTTGCTTGTATGCAGAAAAAAAGGATTGTCATCACAGGGTTAGGCCCAGTCACCCCAATAGGCATAGGGAAAGAGTCATATTGGCGGGCACTCATGGAGGGGAAAACGGGGGTGGATCTGATCGAATTTCCCAACTTTGATATGGAGCGGTTCAGGACCAGGATCGGGGCCCCAATAAAAGACTTCACCCTTCATGATTACCTCCCCATACATAAAGGTGATCGACACCTGGGGAGGACCTCCCAATTCGCCCTCGTGGGGGCCAAGCTGGCCCTGGAGGATGCAGAGGTAGAGCTCCTGCCCCGCGAAGGGGTTCAGGGAAGGTATGAGCTCAACCACTCCGATTCCTTCAAAATCGGGGCGATCATGGGGGTGGCGACTGAAAATATGGACGTCAGGGATAGCTCTTACGATAATTTGCTAAAGCACGGCGGCCCCCGGAGGATCAACCCCTTTGCCCTCCCCAACGTCTATACCAGTTCCGTAGCCACCAACATCACCGAGCGGTTCGGCGTCCGCGGGACTACCTATGTGATCTCCTCGGCCTGTGCCTCGGCGAGCCACGCCATCGCCGCCAGCTACAATAGGATCCAGGACGGCCCTGAAGAGATGTTCCTCACGGGCGGCTCAGAAGCCTGCATCACCCCCCTTTCGTTTGGAGGGTTTATCGCCCTGCGGGCCATGTCCGCCCGCAACGACGAGCCGCAGAAGGCCTGCCGTCCCTTTGATCTGCACCGAGACGGCTTTGTCATGGGAGAGGGGGCGGGGATAGTCATCGTGGAGGAACTGAATCACGCCCTCGCCAGAGGCGCCCCCATCTATGCCGAACTCATCGGTTATGGGATGACCGCCGACGCCTACCACATCGCCGAACCAGAACCCGCAGCCACCTCGTTGAGCAAGGCCATCGACCTGGCCCTGACCATGGGAGGGGTTGAACATGAAGAAGTCGATTATATCAACCCCCACGGAACATCGACAAAGTTAAACGATAGCGTCGAGACCAAGGCCATCAAAAAGAGCTTTGGAGATTACGCCTATCAGATACCCATCAGCGCCACCAAGTCGATGACCGGACACCTCCTTGGAGCGGCCGGCGGGGTTGAGGCCATCGTTACAGCCCTCACGATTACCCGGGGCACAATCCACCCTACCATCAACTACGAGTTCCAGGACCCGGAGTGCGACCTCGACTATGTCCCAGACGGCCCTCGTGAGAAGGAGGTGCGGACAGCACTTTCCATATCCGCGGGATTCGGGGGGGTCAACTGCGTCCTCCTTTTTAAGGCCTTTGAGCCGTAGCCATGTCCTGGGACTTCACGGCCTGGCTGCTCGCCATCATCCCCATTCCTTCCTCCCTCATTGAGGGAATGCTGAGCCCATGAAGAGCCATGTTGCCATCACGAGGTGTACTACCTACGCCTACCCGCAGGTATTGGCCGGCGTCAGAGAGGCCTTAGAACCCCTGGGCGGAATAAAGGCCTTTGTAAAGAGGGGTGATAGGGTCCTGCTCAAGCCAAACCTCCTCTCGGGAAAGCACCCGGACCGCTGTGTGACCACCCATCCCGCTATGGTAAAAGCCGTTGCCCAGTTGGTCCAGGAGGCAGGGGGGATCCCTGTGATTGGAGACAGCCCTGGCGTGGGAGACTTGCACCGCGTCGCCGCTCAGGCTGGGATCGCGGAGGTGGCGGAAGAATTGGAATGTCCCCTCGTAGAATTTAAGGACGTTGCACAGATAAAGACGGATGCGGCATATACCTTCCGCAGGTTTGAGCTGGCAAAGGCCGTGCTGGAAACCGATGTGATCATCAACCTCCCCAAGGTCAAAACCCACACACAGACCCTCCTCACCCTGGGGGTAAAGAACACCTTCGGCTGCATCCCGGGGATGCGCAAGGCCCAATGGCACCTCAAGGCGGGGAACAACCACGCCTATTTCGCCGGGATGCTGGCAGAACTTTCCCATATCATCAAACCGGCCCTGACTATTGTAGATGGGATCATCGGCATGGAGGGGGACGGTCCGAGCAACGGCGATCCGCGTCCCCTCGGCCTGATCCTGGCCGGGGAGAACCCCCACGCCCTTGATACCACCATCTGTCAAATCATCGGCGTCCCCCCCGAGGAGCTCCTCACCCTCCAGGCTGCTCACGAGCGGGGGTTTGAAGGGACCGACCCCAAGCAGATAGAAGTTCTGGGTCAGAGTATCGAGGATGTCAAGGTCGTCCCCTTTCGCCTCCCGAGGAGATTCTACATCCGGAGGAAGTTGATAGCTTTCCTCAAGCTACCGCTCAGGAATATCTTTACACCAAAACCTGTCATCAATAGAGACCTCTGCAAGGCC
>Ga0307421_1000882_pt1 | contig 19045 bp, 15 predicted proteins | sample SalMarWE160270MG_FD_202163 | JGI IMG/M metagenome (GOLD analysis project Ga0307421, IMG submission 202163) | Salt marsh sediment microbial communities from the Plum Island Ecosystem LTER, Massachusetts, United States - WE1602-70 | ecosystem: Environmental > Aquatic > Marine > Intertidal zone >...
GACAAACGTTGCCTGCCGCTTCCTGGACCTTGAAACCTGTACATGCCAGCTGTACGATCAGCGTAAAAGCGCGATGCCAACCTGCGTCAAGATCACCCCTTCTAAAGTGAGAAACCTGAATTGGCTGCCAGAAACCTGCGCATACCGCCTAATTCTAAAAGGCAAACCGTTGCCAGATTGGCACTACCTGGTCAGCGGTGATCCCAACTCCATCCACCGTGCTGGAATCTCTGTCATGGGTAAGGTGATCAGTGAATCCTCTGTGAATATGAACGTTCTTGAGGAGTATGTAATCGAAGACCTATATAAAAAAGATCCATCACCCAAAAAATAGTTCAAACTGATGAGCAAACACGCTGTGTAATTTACAGCGTTATAGTTTTTTTGTACTACTTGATTTTTTAGATTTGTATCATTTTGCCACCGTGTCCATATACCCCTTAATAGTGGGGATGGCGGTTAGTTTTTCATAGAAAAAGTTATTAACTATATTGATCAGTTCAGCGCGGGCAGCCTCTGCCTGGGGAGAAAGCGCCTGCCCAGTCTGTTCACGCGAGAGAATATCCCTTAAGCGCAGCAAGAGACGCACTACTTCCGTTTCCTCACCCCCTTCCAGCACATCGACAACATTCATGATCAATCGGTCCGCATGGTTCAATAATTGTTCAATGGTGATGCTTTTTCCTTCAATAAAACAGTCATCCATGGTTCGGATCAGCGACCAGATCTGATACAGGATCGTGGACGGTTCATCAAACAATTCCCGGATGTACGCTGCTTCTTCATATTCTCCGGTGAGCCGGAAAATATTGTACATGCGGCGGGCGGCTTTCCCGTAATTTATTGATTTGGTGATATATTTTTTGACCTCTTTTTCCAGCGCGGTTACATATTCATCCAGCGCATCGCTGGAGACGTGTTTTGCCAATTTAGAGAATAATGGGATGGATTCCGCTTCCAGATACACTTCCTGGAAATAAGGATCCAAATACCCATCCAAAGGGACAATATCCCCCTGGGGCGATTCCCAGGTTACATCCAGCATATTACTAGCATTAACAAGGTGCCCATGGGCAGCATCCGCCACAACCCAGTCCAGCTTGCACCAGCCAGGATCCAGACTGGCGCTCTCCCAGGTTATCCGAAGCGGCTCTCCAGATTCGCTCTCTACAACTTTTTCACCTGCCAACAATTCCTCAGGATTCCATGAGATCGGCCCGTTAGCTCCGATATGTTTCCCGTTTACAACCACATCCTGAGGGTAGGAACCAAATTTAGCTTCAATCAACTGGTAGGCAGGACCTTTAAACGTAGAATACACTTTTTCCTTGATCACTCTCGCCAGGATGGCACACGCCTTCTCCTTCGTGTGGGCAAGGATATTGATGCGTTCAAAGAAATCCGCATCTCCGGGGTATTTTTGGATCTTGGACTGCGCCGCTGATCCTGAGAGTGCCAGGGCAGTTTCCACTTCATCTGGGATATCCTCAAATCCAACCAGCGCACCGATACGGCGGAAATGGGCTAATTCCTTAGTACTAAAATCAAGCATGGTAACTTTATGGCCAAACACACCGCTTTTAATATCAACGGAGATGTCATCCTCTCCCTGCGCTATAGCAACAGCAGCCAACCACTGCAGCGCCTCTGCCTGGTCCAATTCAATACCCAACCGCTGGGCAGACTGGATGATCTGCTCTAAATGCTTGCTTTTTTCCTGATCATTCATCACCGCCTCCTAACCTCTGTACCTCACTAAAACCTATTCAGACCCGACAACAATTCGTTTAAATAACTTCGCCTGATCACATGCATCCTCTAAAGCATTATGGCGGAGTGGAGTGGTTGAGATGCGTTTCATACTGGTATCTTTCCACCCCGTACGGTTGAAGCCCATATAGAATGATTTGACATCAAGAGCTGAGTGCCCAAAAGGATTACACCCTAAGAAACGGTGAAAATAATCACAAACAAACATCCAGTCAAACGGCGCATTAAAGCCCAGGAATAGAGGGGGGCTCTCGGAGGTAATAACCTCTGCCAGCCAATCCGCCAGCAACTGCATCGCCTGTGTCGGTGGTTCTCCTGTTCGTGATAATTTCAACAGATCCAACTGATGGATCTCCAACGCGTCCGCGTCCGCTTTCATGGTGGTTGGCTGTAATTCAACATAAAAATTTTTACGGGGGTCGGTCAGTGTGCACGCACCGATGGACAGTAGGGCGTAATCAGCGGGATTGGGTCCGGCCGTTTCCACATCGACCGATACCATACGAGGAATATCTTTCTCAATCCAGTCCGGCCAGGCATTTCGCATATGTTAATATCCTTTTTCCGGATCGTAGCTATTCAATAAATCTTCATCCGCCAGATAGCGGCGCAGGTTCTCAGTGAAAAGGTCTACCACGAGGTCGGTGTAGTGTCCGGTATCTCCAGCAATATGTGGTGTGATAACTAAATTCGGCGCATCCCAGAGCTGGCTTTCCTGGGGAAGCGGTTCGGTATTGAAGACATCCAGCACAGCCCCGGCGATCTGCTTTTCCCGCAGTGCGTTCAGCAGCGCATCTTCATCTACCTGTCCGCCGCGCCCTAGGGCTACTAAATAAGCTGTTGGCTTCATCATTTCTAATTCCCTGCTGCCTATCAAGTTCCGTGTATCATCGGTGAGCGGTAAACATATGACCAAAAAATCACTGGCTTTCAACAATGAGTGTATTGCCTGCGGAGGGTATAGACGGGTGAAATAGTCACCATTTGGATCACCGGTCCCTTCAGGAATGTATCCATCTTTACTCAAATCCGTGAGATTATTTTTTGTTGCCAGTATTTCCACACAGAAGGGCTGCAGCAAGCGGGCTAATTCGCGAGCGATGCTCCCATAGCCCAGTAATCCTACCGTACTGCCGTGCAGTTCAACTGGCTGGAACCGTTTCCATCGGTCGGGCGGCCAGATCTTTTTTGCCTGATACTGAACCATCATAGGCAGTTTGTGCCCCAACGCAAGCAGCGCCATGAGGGCATATTCTGCTACTTTGGGAGAAGCTGCTCCGCTTAAGGTTGTCGCCTTAAACCCTTCCCGTTCCAGCAGGGGATGATCCTTAATAAAATCAATGCCCGCATAGGAGAACTGCACCCAGCGCAATTCAGGCGCGATTTCCGGGTCAGGGATCTCATTTGCCGTGAGAAGAATTTCCGATTTTCTGATCACGTCCGCAGGAATTTCAGATAAGCTGCCTTCCGGGTAGAAGGATAAGCGCACGCGCGGTGAAATGGCAGAAAGCGCATCAAGCTGCGCTTCAGGCAAAGGATAATGGATGAGAATATCAACAGGTTTTACGGTCATTTTCACCCTAAGTATACATTCTTCCGAAAATAAACCAGCCGCTGATTTACCATCCGGCTGACTGCCATCCTTTTCTTAATTATCCCAATCCAGCAATTTCTTGGATAAATGCGTTTATGCCTTCTGGATCAAGGTCTGGATCTGTTCATGCATGTAGAGCTGCACATAGTACAATCCACCCGCGTTTTTCCCGCTGGAGCCGGATCCTTTCCATCCTCCGAAGGGCTGGAAACCCGGCCACGCGCCTGTGGTCGCGCCCTGCGGACGGTTAGCATAATTGACGCCTGCCTGAGTATGCTCAAAAAACCATTTTGATTCTTCTAATGATCCATAGAAGCCAGCAGTCAGTCCATATTTCACATTCACAGCATGCGCCATTGCCTCTTCAATATCATCCACCAGGGTTACAGTCGTGATAGGTACAAACATTTCCTGTTTCCACAAGCGGTGCTCTAATGGCAGGTCAACGACGATAGTTGGCGCGCAGTAATACCCTTTCGCCAAATCGCCATCCGTGAGCACTTTGCCGCCAGAAAGGAAACGCCCGCCAGCATCCCTGATCTCTTTCACGAAATCCTGATATTTCTGGTAGGACGACTTATTCACAACCGGACCCAGATATACACTGCGCTGGGTCGGATCACCGATCTCCAACTTTTTGGTTAACTCCAGGATGCGAGTCAGTACTTTCTGGTAGATTGGTTTCTCAATATACACACGAGAGCAGGCAGAGCATTTTTGCCCCTGCAGTCCAAACGCCGAGCGGACGATACCGACTGCTGCATCTTCAACATCCGCATTAGCAGATACTATCGCTGGATTCTTTCCGCCCATTTCAAGAATGGTAGGGCGTACATACGGCCCTTTAGCAAAGGAGCGGTAAATTCCCATACCCACATCATGTGAACCCGTGAAAGTAACCCCATCCACATCAGGATGATCAACCAGCGCCTGACCCAATGTGCTGCCGGGACCTGTCACATAATTAAAAACTCCAGCAGGCAGTCCGGCATCACGGAAACATTCCGCCAGCAGCCGGGAAGTCCAGGGAGCATCTGAAGCGGGTTTGATCACAATCGTATTACCTGCTGCCAATGCGGCGCCAGCCGGTCCGCCGGTCAGCGCGGCAGGGAAATTAAAGGGGCTGATGATCAGCCAAACACCATACGGGCGCAGAATAGAGTAATTGGTCGCTTTGTATCCCTGGAGAGGATCTTTCCCCATCTTCTTGACAAAGCCATCATTCGCTTCAATCTGATCGCAGGCATAGCGAATCAGGTCTGCCGCTTCCGCGGCATCTCCCAGCGCTTCCATGCGGTTCTTACCTGCTTCAAGGGTAATTACCACGCTGAATTCAAAAATGCGTTCGTCAATGATATCCGCAGCTTTTCGCAGCAGAGACAACCGATCTTTCCAGGGAAGCGCGCTCCAGGCAGGGAAAGCCCGTTTTGCCGCTGATACAGCTGCATCCGCGTCACCCGCGCTCCCTTTTTGAAAAATACCCAGCACCATGTCCGTATTGATCGGGCTGCGGTCTTCAAATGTCTCCACCGCCTTTTTTTCTTCCCCATCAATGAACATACTGTATTCTTTTCCCAGATTATCTTTCACTTGAGCAAGCGCATCCTCATAGCAAGTGTGCAGCTCTTCCGGGGGATTAAACATTGTCGCGTAGGTAAGTTTAAAGGGTGTTTCTTTCGCCATCTAAGAACTCCAATCCATCTAAATATTATTCTTTCTTAAGTATAGCCGAGTGGTATATTCCCGTCAAAAGATGAATTTCCGCTTCCACAAAAACGTTTATCCAGATTCAACTATTTACGTTTAGAATACTATTCTATGATTCATCTATACATCGTCAGGCACGGCACTACAGAATGGATAGAAGCCAACAAGATCCAGGGGACAACTGACAGCCCGTTAAGTGAAAAGGGTAAACATGAAGCCAAATGTACTGCACATGCGTTAAATATGATAGATTTTAACGGCATCTTTTGCAGCCCGATGAGGAGAGCTGTTGAAACCGCTGAAATCATCAGTAAAGAAATCGGGAAAACGCCTATTTCAATAGACGCGCTGCATGAGATGAATTTCGGGATCTATGAAGGGAAAATATACTTCGATGCACCCGTGAACACCATGCGGTGGTGGAAAAAGTTGGGGCTGCTTGCCAGAATCCTGATCTCACGGGTCACCGGTGAGAGCATCAGAAGTGTGCGTTCCCGCGCTGTTCAGAGCTGGAATGAAATCACAGGGATTTGCCCGAATGGGCATATCCTGATCGTATCGCATGGAGTAATCTTGAATTATCTGATCGGTTACCTGCTTCCCAAACAGAAATACGATAAGATCAAACCAATCCGTCTCCAGCCGTGCAGCATTACTGAGATTATTTTATCCCCTGAACAAGCAGCTAAACTCATTAGAGTTAATGATATCAATCATCTGAAATGATTTCTCCTAAACATAGTAGAATTGGCATGTTTTTTCCTGGATGATTGTTGTTTTTGGGTTGATATTGCAGGGTTATATCTATTTTCAATAATCTAATAGAGATGAGTATGCAAAGTATCCAAACAAGAGGAGTATAGATTGGCAAATTTTCTTTTAGTCAGGCATGGAACCACTAATTGGATCGAAGGTCAGATCCTGCATGGTATCACTGATGTTCCTCTGAACAAAAAGGGGGAACTGCAGGCAGAAGAAACTGCCCGGGCATTAAGAGGATGCGGTGCGAAGAAACTCTATACCAGTTCTCTATCGCGCTGCGTACAGACCGCCCGGGTAATCGGTAGTGAAATTGGCTCCAAGCCAACTTCCATGGACAGCCTGGTAGAACTTGACTTTGGCTGGCTGGAAGGAAAGCATCTCCGCGACCATGATAAGAGTGAGTATGGAAAACTACTAGAATTCATTGACCATCATTTTTTTAATCTCATCCGGATGGTCAGTGGAGAATCAAAAAAGAATCTGGATCAGAGGGTCCTTAATGGATGGAATACTATCTTCGCAGAGAACCCTAAGGGCACGTCGATCGTTGTGGCACATTCCGCTGTTTTTAACAGCATCCTTTTCCACTATTTCGGAAAAGCACACTTAAATGACGATACATATTACCATTTGAATCCTTGCAGTATTACTGAGATCAGCATTGACACTTCCAACCATGCTGAGCTGATACGCCTCAATGACCGCAGCCATCTCTCCGGAGAAAATCTATGAATGCTATTAAAGCAGTAATCTGGGATCTATCCGGGGTTGTGCTTCACACTATAAAAGGAACATTCAATTCCCTGCTGGCAGAACGGCTGGGTGCTCCCCTCAATGATATCGAACGCCTTATGTCCTCGGTAGAAAATAAACTCTGGGATATGGGTGAGATCGACGATGACACCTTTTATACTTTCCTCCTTAAAGAATTAAATATGCCTATGGAGAAAAAATCGGTCCTTAGAAAGTTCGTGTTAGAAGATTTTTATATCGACCAGGAGATCCTCGCGTATACAAAAAAGATCCGGAAATCATTCACCACTGTACTCCTGACTAATTTTCCGGCGCATATGCATGATTTTATGAAGACTGATTGGATCGTGGATGGCGCGTTTGATCACATCATTGCTTCCTGCGATGTCAAGCTGCTAAAACCAGATCCCGCAATCTACACTCTTACGCTGGCGCGTATTGGATGCCGGGCAGAAGAAACCGTGTTCATAGATGACCAGGAGATCAACGTGAAAACTGCACAGAAACTGGGAATTAACGGCATCGTTTATCAAAGCCAGACACAAGCCATTAACGACCTGGAAGCGGTTCTTCAGAAATAAAATTCTCTATTTAAACTGCTTATAGAAATTCTGAACTATCTGCTTTACTTTCTGAATATCCACGCGATCCGCAACGATTCCCTGATTGATCACCGCGGCACGTTCGCGCAGATTTTTATCACGCAGAACACTGATCACTGCATCCGCAGCAGCACGCGCATCCCGCGGTTCTACCAGCAGGCCATTCTTTCCATGATCAATCCATTCCCGCAGAGAGGGAATGTTTCCCACAACGGGAAAGCAGCCGCAGGCGATCGCTTCCAGGAATGAGTTGGGAGTGCCGTCATGGCTGGAGAGGGACATGTACACATCAGCGTTGGAGTACAGCGCCCATAATTCTTCCTGCGGTATGAAAGGCAGCAAAGAAACACTTGAATTAATCTCATAATGCCGGAGCCATTTTTCCGCCTGAGGTTGGCCGCGCATACCGGTGCATACAAAATACGCTTCCGGCACTTCTTCCAGGATAAAGGGAATACTCTGAAAGAACACATCCTGATGAACACTACCGGGGCGGAAACCACGTGGGTTGATAATTAGCGGTACGTTCACTGGTATTCCATATTTGCCTGCAGATGAATCGTTTGCGATCGTGCTGATAACACCCAGATCCAGGCCACCGCTTCCCGGCACAACAATGTTCGGAATCGATTCCCGAAGCCCCATTTTTTCTGCCAGTTGAATATCGCTGGCAGCATCTGCCATCAAACCATCTGCGCGAGCAAGCGTTTCACTGGTTCGTAAGGCCATCAATTTTGTGGTTTTCGCATGTAAAGTAAGATCATTCCCCCAGATTGAAACAACCAAGGGGATTTCTTCCGGCATAGCCGCCACCAGCATTCCCTCAAATGGGATTCTGAGCGCGTGCACAATATCTGGCTTAATCTTTTTTACATACTCTAAAAACCGTACCTGATATCTGGGTATTAATACCGGTGTCAGAAACGTGCGTATCCGCATCAGCAGAGGGCGGAACAGCGCCACAACCATACTAATTCGTGATGATTTGCCCTGACCTTTATTCTTCACCTGGCTGCCCGCCATGGTAGAAAAACCAACCGGCAGAGTAAACTGCTCTTTGACATCCAGAATCGGTTTATACGGAAAGGTTGAGAGTAAAACAACCTGATAGCCCAGACCACCAACCATACGGATCCAGTTTCTTGTGATCGGACTGCGCCCATCAGCAACCAGCAGAATACGCAAATTAATCCTCCATCACCTTCTCAATTGCTCTTGAAAAGACCGCAACCATATTTTCGAGATTGATCTCCTGGCTGACAATCCTGTATGAGGCGGCCCCTTTCATGCGCAGGATAGTTATATCCAACAGCGCTGATGCCAGCGTATCTTTCAGTGCCTGTATAGAATCATCGGCCAGCAGCCATCCATTTTCGTCCCGCACAAGGTCCTCCTGAGTGCCATCGCCGACACCCACAATAACCGGCAGCCCATAAGACATTGCTTCCTGAACAGCCAACCCGCCAGTTCCCGGCATGATAAACAGATCGGCTGAGTGTAAATGTTGACCTAATTCTGCGCCATGCTGGGCACCGTAGAATCGCGTCTGGGGATAGATTTCATTAGCCAGTTTTTCTAACACGGTCCGCCTGGGACCATCTCCTATTATTTTTAATAATGGCTGAACATCCGATGGTAATGCCGCGCAGGCGCGGATGAGCGTATCTACGCGTTTACGTTCCTGCAAGCGGCCGACAAAAACCACAACTGGTTTATCACCCCTGAACACAGGAGGCCGCTCAGGCATTGGACGGGTTGGTCTGGGCGCGACCGCATTGGGAGCCATGAAAATGCGGTCCCTTGGAAATCCGAGCGCTTCATATTCACGCGCACCCTGGCTGCTGTAAGTAATCATCGCATCAAATTTACGAATGAATCGCTTACGAACGGACATGCGCAGCACTGTTAAGCCGCCCTGTGTATTTGGAGATCCAAGTCCCCATCCAATCAATCTCCCATCCTTTTTTCGTATCCAATGCATTGCAGAAGTTGAAAGTAAATAGCGTGGGTTAGCTTCCATGATCAACACCCGCGGCTGCCAATCCTCTAACCATTCCACCAAACCAGACTGCCAGCACAAGTAAAATGGGCCTTCGAAAAGATGATGGTTCTTACCCCACCACATTTTTGCGGTTTGAGGTACTACACCACCAGTCAGCGCTTCTCTTTTTCGGGGTTCACCAGCAAAAACACTGACATTGCTATCAAATTCATTTGCCAATGCGTCAAAAAACGGCACGCGGTATGATGGCAGCACCCGCTGCATCACTCCGATCCGAATTTGGGCGGGTTCATTCATGGGATCACCTCAACACTCGAGCTGGATGCGGTCTTAGTTACTTCAATCCTGGAGGGGAACGCGTCTTTTAATTCTTCAAGATGTGTGATAACAATGATCTTTTCAAAATCAGGATTAACTAAATTGATTGCCTCAACTAAACGCTGCCGCCCTTCAGCATCCTGACTGCCAAAGCCCTCATCAATTACAAGCGTCTGAAGGCGCGCGCCGGACCGCTGTGCCAGAACACGGGAGAGCGCCAGGCGAATGGCAAAGTTTATCCGAAATGCCTCACCGCCCGAGAACAATTCATATTCCCGGCTGCCTGCACTATCGCGGATGATAATGTCTAATGTCTGTTTCTTGTCCTCGCGTTTTTTATCACGATATTCGCGCTGAGTTTCAAAGCTCACTGACATTTCGCCATTACTTAAACGATCCAATATCTCATTAGCCTTTGCCTCAATCTGCGGGAGCGACTGCTCGATCAGCAATGCGGGGATGCCGTCTTTTCCGAACGCCACTTCCAACATTTTCAATTGGGCAACCTGAATGTTTTTTTCATTTATCTCATTTTCAATCTGTACTTTTCTCTTGCGCAGAACCTTAAGCACATCAACGGCCTGTTTCGCACCGCCTACCCGTAAGCGTAGTTTATTTTCTTCCTTCCGAATATCACTGAGATCTTTCTCTAAACCAACAATATCTGGAAGCGTACGGCGCTGATCATTTACTTGCTTCTGTAATGATTCCTTCGAGATAACATTTTTATCCAAATTACTCCGCAGCTGCCCAATCTGTTTTTCATACTCATCAATTTCCCTGCGCAGACCTTTTTTTGCTGTTCGAGCCTGCTCCAACTCACGGAATTGATCCTCAATGCCTCGTAAACCAAGCTCTTCAGCTCTAATCTTTTCGTGTTTCTCTGGTGAATAATTTAACTCAGCAATTTTTTTCTCAAGGATCACCAATTCTTTTTTTGATTCTTCCTCCATCTTTGCCTTGTCCAACAAATCTGCAACCTCTTTCAGGCGTAGTTCATCCTTTTTTTCCCACTCCTCCACTTTTTTTGTTCCTTCTGCAATCTGCTGGGCAAGAATTCCAGTTTCACTTTGGAGAGTGGTAAGTTCATGGCGCAATTTTTTAAGTGAAACAATTTCCTTTTTTATACGGACAATATTGCTGGAACACTGCTCAATCCCGGTTTCATTTTCACGATAGAGATCACCAAGATCTTTACCTTCGATATTCAATTTATTGATCATTTCCTGCTTGTGCTCATCGCTCAGATTCTGACCGCAGAGCGGGCAGTCAGCACCTGGAGCATTCTCAAGATACCCAATTCGCTCTTTAAGTTCTTCCATCTTCACTTTAAGGTGATTGTTTTCCCCCATCCGATCTGCTTTTTTCTGTTTGAAATCATCTAATTCCACCTCTAATCGTTCAAAGTCCTTCAATTTTGACTGAATCCGTTCAATCTGGTCAGTTTTTTCTGAAAGTGATTTTTGATTATCTGGCTGCCTATTTTGGATAGCTGTGATCTCTTTTTGTTTTTGTCCCAAAGAGAGCCGTTCCTGGGTTAATCGTGCGGCTGCCGCCTGAATCTTCCCATTGATCGCCCCTTTTTTAAGCTTCAACTGATTATATTCCATCCCGACGGCATCCATACTGGAAAGCACCTTACGCACATTTTGCCAGGATTGGTAATTCTCTTCGATCTCATCTGAATGCTGAAGGGTTTTTTCAACATCCGCCAGACTGACCTTACGGTTAGCAAGCAAATCTTGGGTTTCTTTCAACCTTGTTTCTATAGATGTAACCTGTTCTGCAAATAAACTGATCTTTTCTTCGTAAGCTTCCAACTGCTGAATCTGCCCCCGCACCTGCCCCAGATATTCATCTTTACTCTCCCTTAAACTGGTTGTTTTCTTTAGCAGCTCCTTAAGGTTTTTCAGCGTTGAGGAACGCTTGTCCTCTTCATTCAATTCATCGATCACTTCCATCAACAAGGACTGCTGGATCTTAACCTCGTTTTGGATAACCCGGCGGCGGCGCGCGGTTTCATTCCGATAGGTTTCCCATTTTTCCAGTCCTAAGATGCTGCTGAGAATCTCTTTCCTCTTACCAGACGGCTGAACCGCGAACATATCAGCCTTCCCCTGTAAAAAGAAAGAGGCATTCACAAAAGTTTCATAATCGAGGTGCAGTACTTCTTTAATGCGGTCCTCTGTGGCACGAATACCTGCCTCCGTGAGCGGTTTCCAGTTTCCATCCGAACCCTTAACCTGGAATTCGAGGATGGTACCCTTGCCGCGATGTTTTGAACGTTCAACCCGATAGAGTTCATTCTCATAGCTAAACTCAAATACTACCTGGCAGCTATCCATCCCGTTATTTATCAAAGCGTCATCGCTTCGGCGCGCTTTCCCAAACAGTGACCAGGTGATCGCGTCAAATAAAGTGGATTTCCCTGCGCCATTCGCGCCTGAAACACAAGCAACATTTATTTGGGAAAGATCAACGATGACCATATCCCGATACGAGAGAAATCCATGCAGGGTTAATTTTTGGGGAATCATTGCATGTGCTCCTCTCCATTTTCCGGGATGCCCACGCTCATTTCTACTGACTGAATAATATCTCCAGCCAGTTCGTTTAACACATTTATCTCATTGGTTTCTTGTGCAACTGTTTTCCAATATAACGCAAGCAGTTCACCGGATGAAAGGTTCGCAATCGCCATACCCCCGGGAAGCCGCAGCCGGGCTGGAGATAATGGGCGCCGAATCAGATGGAATTCAAACGCAGCCTCTGCAGCGCGCCGGATGGCTGCTTCATCAATCATTGCTTCCCAATCTCTTGGGTAAGTCAATATTAATCGGAACATAGCATCCTGTATCTCATCTGGTGGCGGGATCACTTTCATGATCTGTACCTGAACGCCCTCAGGATCATCCACGGTGACCGAGCAGCTGATAAATGGGCGCCCCACTAATTTAATCCATTTAAATTTTGTCGGCACCCCTTTTTCAATTTCCGCAATTACGAAAGTTTTTTCATCTTTAATCTCCCCAAAATCCACCCTTTCAATCGACCCCGGGTAGATCACTGGGGGATGCCCATCGGGATTGAGATTTTGGGCTTTATGGATATGCCCTAGCGCTACATAATCCAACCGCTTATCCTTTACCAGGGAAGCGGTTAGCACCAGATCCTTACCAAGCATAACGCTGCGTTCATTACCATAGGAAGCACCCTGCACGGATACATGGCTGGTGAGAACTGCTGGGAGCGCCGGATCAAGCTTTTCAAAAAAATCTTCAATTATTCTGGTTATCTGGCTTTCTAGCTGATCATTTATTTCATCTGCCGCGACATCTATGTCTGCGAGCGACGCCGCCAATCCAGAACGGTTCAGCCAAGGAATCCCAATAACCTGTATGGGAAGCCCATTCAAGTCATCAGGACCAAGCAAACAGGGCTTACTGATAACGTGGATATGCGGCACTTGAAGCGTGTCAAATTCCTGTAGAGTATGTGCCCTACCGGCGGCAGGCGATACATCGTGATTGCCAACAACCAGTAAGGTTTGGATGCCCGCTTCTGATAAGCGTATCATTCTTTTTCCCCATTCACGCTGATAGGTTGGCGCAGGTGTGCGATCCCGGTACGCATCGCCGGCAAAAATAACCAGATCAACCTTTTCTGATACCGCAGCATCCACGATCCTGTCCAGCGCGCGTAAAAAATCCAGCACGCGCATTGGAAGCCCGGTTTCCGGATCACGCCGCCCATGGCGAGCAAGGTCAATATGCGCATCAGCAAAATGCAACAGTTTAATCATCGCTTTTAGCCCAGCCTCCCATATACCATTATTTCTTATTTTACTTGTTTGCTACCTCCAACATTGATCTATTTCTTACGAATCATTCAATTCTTTTAGGTATACTAATAGTATCAAAAGAGGAAAAAATGTTCCCAATCCGAGACACCGTCCGTACCAGGTCTTTTCCATTCATTAACTGGATGATCATTATTTTAAATGGGCTTGTTTTTTTCTTGCTATCCAATCTTTCGCCCTCCGGGCTCGACCAATTTCTTGATAGTTTCGCGCTTATCCCAGCCCTCATTGATGTAAGTCAGCCATTTTCATTGATCCTATTCTTTACGCATATATGGATGCATGGGTCATTATTTCATTTGATCAGCAATATGTGGATGCTTTTCATTTTCGGTGATAATGTTGAAGATCGAATGGGTTCAGTGCGTTACTTATTATTCTATATACTGGGCGGAATCTTTGCCGGAATACTGCAGTTCTATTTCGCCGCTGATGCAACCATTCCGACTTTGGGCGCCAGCGGCGCGATTGCGGCTGTGATGGGTGCTTATTTTCTCTTTTTCCCCCATTCAAAAGTAATCACCTTTGTACCAATCTTCTTTTTTGGATGGTTTATCAATATACCTTCTTTAATCTTTCTGGGAATATGGTTTGTCAGCCAGGTATTCAGTGGAGTGATCGAGTTAACCGCTGCCGCGGGCGGAGCCATGGGAGGTGTTGCCTGGTGGGCGCATATTGGCGGGTTTCTATTTGGATTGATCTTGGCAAATCCGTTTTGCACCGGCCGTAAAAAACGCCGCTCCTACACAGATGAATATTATCCCTGGTAGGATTGGCTTCAGTATATTAATTAACTTTTGGAGGATGTAATGGATTTTATTAATATCATCTGGATATTCGTTCTTATTATTAGCCTGACGCCCATGGTCAAGCAGAAGGTAATGGATTCCTCCCGACTTCGTTTGATGCGCAAGCTCGAGGAAAAACGTGGATCACGCGTGATCGCCCTGATACACCGCCAGGAGAGTATGTCTATCCTTGGCTTCCCGATAGCCCGGTATATTGATATTCAAGACTCTGAACAGGTGCTGAGGGCAATCAAATTAACTAATCCCAAGATTCCTATTGATATCATTCTGCATACCCCGGGCGGTTTAGTCCTCGCCTCTGAACAGATTGCGCATGCATTGTCAAAACACAAGGGCAAAGTAACCGTATTTGTACCGCATTATGCTATGTCCGGCGGTACCATGATCGCGCTGGCAGCGGACACCATCATTATGGACGAAAATGCAGTGCTTGGGCCGGTAGACCCACAAGTGGGTAATTTTCCTGCTGTTTCTATCCTCAAAGTACTAGAAGATAAACCAGCAAAGGATATTGATGACGAAACCATGATCTTAGCGGACATCTCATGGAAGGCGATCAGGCAGGTTAAGAACACCATCAAGCAAATCGCCTGCTGTCAGTATTCTGACGATATCGCAAATGACCTGGCAGAAAAAATCGCCAGCGGACGATGGACCCACGATTATCCTATTAGTTTTGAAGAAGCAAAAGAAATGGGCTTGAAGGTTACTGATAAAGTTCCAGAGGAGATTTATCAACTGATGAATCTCTACCCACAAGCGCGGACACGGCGCCCATCAGTAGAGTATATCCCCATTCCATATGAAAAAAGGCCAAAAGAGCCCAAATAGCGCAGTGATGAAGAGTAGAAATCCACAACTACCGCGGGTTTTTCCTGTTTTAAGATCGTTAAAAAACGCATAACATCAGGGGGGTGCGATACAATTCGCTTCCTTTTAATTATGGTTCAAAGGAATAGCAAGTCTCTTACAAAGCGTTCAAAACCATATTATTATTAACCAATCAAAAAAAGTAGCCTGTTTAGAGAATAATTATGTGCGGAATTTGCGGCGTTATCAATAAAAAATATAAGAAGATCCCCGCGGTAGTTTCGATGATAGATACCATGAACAAACTAATCGCGCACCGCGGCCCGGATGGAGAGGGCACCTGGTTCCACCAGAGCGGATTCATCGGGTTTGGTCACCGCCGATTGAGCATCATCGACCTTAAGACCGGAAACCAGCCCATGACCGATGATAGCGGCAATTGGATCGTCTATAACGGAGAGATCTACAACTATATCGAACTCCGCAAGGAATTGGGTGTGAAGCAATTCACAACCACTTCAGATACAGAAGTGATCCTGCATGCCTACCTGAAATGGGGAACTGATTGTGTCCAGCATTTCCGCGGCATGTTCTCCTTTGTGCTCTGGGATGAACAGAATAAGCGCGTGTTCTGCGCACGCGATCGTTTTGGAATCAAACCATTTTATTTTTATCAAAATGGACCGCTGTTCTTCTTCGCTTCCGAGCCGAAAGCGCTGCTGCCGTTCGTAAAGGAGATTCGCACGAACATGGAAGCCCTGAAAGAATACCTCGCGTTCCAATTCTGCCTGGATGGAAAAACACTGTTTGAAGGCATTCATGAATTGCAGCCCGCTCACACACTGATCATCAGCAGCGGAAAAATCAGCACACGAAAATACTGGGAAGTGTTTTACGAACCAGATTTCTCCCACAACGAAACATATTATGAAGAACAACTGCGAAACCTGATCGAGGATTCCGTAAAGATTCACACCCGCAGCGATGTTCCTATAGGCGCTTACCTCAGCGGAGGCGTCGATTCAAGCGCTATCGCTTCCATAGCATGCAGGGATGACCCTGAAAATTTTATTGGTTTCATCGGTAAATTCACCGAAGGACCGGAATTTGACGAGAGTGACTACGCCCGGGAAGTGGCGGAGAAGAATGGCTTTCCTTTAAAAGAAATCACCATCACGGCAGATGACTTCATAAGCACTATCCGTAAAGTCATTTACTATATGGATTACCCATCCGCAGGTCCCGGATCCTTCCCGCAGTACATGGTCTCACAAATGGCTGCCAAGCACCGCAAGGTTGTCATGGGAGGGCAGGGTGGTGATGAGGTCTTTGGTGGATATGCACGCTACTTGATTGCTTATTTTGAGCAGTGCATTAAAGCCGCAATTGACGGGACTATGAACAACGGAAATTTCATTGTCACGTACGAATCAATACTCCCAAACCTGACATCATTACGCAATTACAAACCGCTTCTCCAGGAATTCTGGAAAGATGAGCTGTTTGCCCCAATGGACCGCCGGTATTTCAGACTGATCAACCGGGCGAACGCGATTGGCGATGAGATCAACTGGGATATGCTGAAAAATTTTTCCGCCTACCAGACCTTCCGCAGCATTTTCAACAGTGAAAACATTGGCAAAGAATCCTATCTTGACCTGATGACACATTTCGATTTTAAAACTCTGCTTCCGGCCCTGCTGCATGTGGAAGATCGCGTCAGTATGGCACATGGATTGGAATCAAGAGTACCTTTTCTGGATCACGCAATCGTTGAGTTTGCCGCCAAGATGCCGCCGAATGTAAAATTCAAGAATGGCAACTTAAAACACATCCTGCGAAAAGCTGTCAGACCATTTATCCCTGAAAGTGTTTACGTACGAAAGGACAAAATGGGATTCCCCACCCCGCTATCTGAATGGATGCGTGGACCAGCAAAAACCTTCATTATGGATGTCTTTTCTTCACAAAAAGCAAAGAACCGCGGATATGTTGATAATCAGGCAATCCTCGCGCAAATAGAAGATGAACCGCGCTTCAGCCGTAAGATCTGGGGGTTTCTGAATCTAGAATTGTGGCATCAGGAATTTGAGGATAGGTCAGCCGAATTTCACTCTTTAAGAAAAAATTAATTCATTCACTGATCCATAAAAAAACAACAGGGTAATTTTTCAGTTTTGAAAAAAGTGGTTGAACCTTAATCATTCACGCCAATATCCATGGTAAACACGCTGAATGTCCCGTGAAGTTATAAATGCTTTCGGGTCTATTTCCAAAGCAGTTTCCTGAACTTCCTTGGCTAATTTCCTTTGCACACTGCATTCCAATATCTCGACAGTGCCATCCTTGCCCCGGGCAGGAATCTCCGTGACTGCGTGGCCACGCTCTCTTAATTTTTCTGCTAGTTCCTGCCCCCGTAAAGAGCTAATGATGGTGATATTAATATACCCGAACGCAAGGCGCTTTTCAATCATCATTCCTATCACATTCCCTGTGGCAAATCCAACAGAATAGGCAGCAATATTTATCAGGTTATCCAGGTCATTAATTACGGAACCGAACACGAGGACGAATAAAGCCGTCTGGATAACACCCAGAATCCAAGTCGCTGTGCGCATCCCGCGCATGACAGTCAGCATCCGTACAGTATCAAGCGCCATATTAAGAACGCGGAGGATGAAAATCGCTAGAGCAATCAACCAAACATTAGTAGATGAGAAAATTGCGTCCATGCGTATCTCCTTTTATCTTATTAATTTTCCTTTAGTGCTGGAAGGTACATCTTCTGAAGGTATTCCTTCAGCATGCGGCGGGTGCTGAATTGCCAGGCAAGTGTGCGCATGTTTTCTTTTATCTTCGCAATCCACTCCGGCGAGGCATCACCCATCGCATGATGCTGATAATACATAGGAATGATTTCGTTCTCCAACGTATCATATAAACTGGCTGCATCTTTCGCATCCTGTTCATTGGGATCATCATAATCCACATCACTCCCGATTGCCCAGCCATTACTGCCATTATATCCTTCCCGCCACCATCCATCCAGGACAGAGAAATTTAATGTACCATTGAGAGCTGCTTTCATGCCTGATGTGCCGGACGCCTCGTTGGGGCGGCGCGGGGTGTTCATCCAAACATCCACACCCTGTACAAGCAAACGGGCGATATTGAGATCATAATTCTCCAGGAAGACAATTCTGCCGCAAAAACGATAATCTTTTGCCGCCCGATATACCTGCTGGATAAGCAATTTTCCCGGCTCATCTGACGGATGGGCTTTTCCCGCAAAAATGATCTGCACTGGCATATCCCGATTTGTTACCATCCGCAGCAAACGGTCGTAATCTGATAATAAAAGGGTCGCGCGTTTATAGGTTGCAAAACGGCGGGCAAACCCGATCGTCAGTGAATATTGATCGAGCATAACCCCTTCCGCGATCACCTGGGATGGGTGGCGTTTTCCGGTCTGCCAGAGGTCACGGGCGCTTTCGATAGCATAATTGATCAGTTTTCGCTTCGAATGCCGGCGCACATCCCACAGCTCCAGGTCGGGAATATTTTCAACCCGCATCCACAGATCAGGTTCATCCAGATGGTTGTACCAATCGACACCGAAGTAGCGATCAAGTAAAAGGCGCATTCTGCGAGCAAGCCAGAAACCCACATGAATACCATTAGTGATGCTTTCGATGGGCACTTCATCGGTTTTCTTTTCAGGCCAAAGAAAATTCCACATCTTCCGGGCTACCTCGCCGTGCAGTTCTGAAACCGCGTTGGTGTGGTTGGATAAGTGCATCGCGAGCACCGGCATGCTGAAGGTATCACCCCAGGACTGCGTTTGTTTCCCGATCTCAACGAACTGATCTCGCGTTAACCCCAACTCCTCCCAATAACTGGAAAAATACTTGTCAATCAACCACAGCGGGAACTGATCATTGCCCGCGGGAACCGGTGTGTGCGTAGTGAATACATTACTCTTCCGCATGGCGGCTGCCGCTTCATCAAAGCTACTGCCCTCCTTAACAATCTCCCGTACGCGCTCAAGCGTTAAGAACG
>Ga0307421_1000885_pt1 | contig 19002 bp, 15 predicted proteins | sample SalMarWE160270MG_FD_202163 | JGI IMG/M metagenome (GOLD analysis project Ga0307421, IMG submission 202163) | Salt marsh sediment microbial communities from the Plum Island Ecosystem LTER, Massachusetts, United States - WE1602-70 | ecosystem: Environmental > Aquatic > Marine > Intertidal zone >...
TGAAACATCGTGTTCTAACTTGCAAGCATCAGTCTGAGCATTTTGTTCATCAACTCCGATAATGTTTAAAAACTCCGTTAGCAAAGTATGTCGCTTTTTGATCTCCTGGGCTAATTTTTTGCCCTTCCCGGTGAATATAATTCCACCATATTTTTCATAAATTATATATTTCTTTTCTGATAATTTTTTAATCATCTCAGATACACTGGGACGGGTTACCTCTAATTTATCGGCAATATCTTTTGCTTTAACATATCCTTTTTCATCCTTTAAATTCCATATCGCTTCCAGATAATCTTCCATGTTTCGGGTAGTCATTTAGTTTTTACTCCCCTTCTTAACTGTTCTTAATTTTATTTAAAACTATTTTTAATTTATAAGCCTTCCTATCATTATTAGGTATGCCTAACTTTATTAAATAATATCATAGACTTGTGAAAATTACAAGAAGCAGGATGCAAAAAAAAGCAGAAGGTCAAAACCCTCTGCTTTTAATCATCTACACTAACTAAATTAATATCAATTAAATTAAAACGATTATCCTCCGGCAATTGAATGGATTACCTGAACATCGTCTTCATTCATAATCGCAGTATCTTTATATTTTTCTTTGGGAATATATTTACCGTTAACCTTCACCATTATTAAAGGGAAAGTATATTTACATCTTTCGAGTAGAAGCTCAACGGTTAAATTCTCTTCCCACTCTCTATCTCTTCCGTTTACTTTAATCATGACTGATATTTTTTCACCAACTCTAGTATTTCTGGAAAATCTATCTTTAATTTTTTAATAGTTTCTAAAGTAGGTACACCATTAGAACTCCAACCCCGACGTTCATAAACAGCATCGCAGAGTTTTTCGTATTGTTCTTCCCGGTAATTCCTTAAAACTTTTATTTTTTCTTCTATTGATTTTCCTTCGGGGTCAAAATTGACCATCTCTTTTAATTGTTGGTCATATTTTTCCTGACGGGATTCATATTCCTCTGAAGTAACTGGTCCCATAGCCCGATATGGGATTATATCATGTTCTCGTGTTCCAAAACCCATCTTCAAATTAAATATTCTCTGGAGATTATGAACTCTTTCTGATTGTAAAATTAATTCTTCAGGACTAATATGTTTACCGGTAACTCCTTCAAAAAGCCAGCAATAATTTTCCAGATGTTCGGGAACTTTTGCTGCTTCCATTCCATGATACTTCTGTTTATTATCTTCTGGCTCAATATCATTCCAGGGCAATTTACAGAGGCCCACCAGTGAAAACCAGGTACGGAATAAAGAAAAATAACGTATGGCAGCTGCCTTATCTTCAAAAGTAGGAATCTGGTTATTGACCTGATCCATAAAGATAAGCCAGTTTTCATCGTGTTGAGGACCTTTGTTGGCCATACCATATCCTCCCTGCTGAGCTAAAGATTCTTTAGTTACATATTCAGAAAATTCCATTCCCTTACATTCCATACCGATATCCTGTAAAAATTTTACATCTGCACCATATTGCTCTACTAATATTTTCTTTATCTGTCGAATCCCCAACCCAGCAATTTTACCAAATCCTTTTCCTTCTGCCATTTGATGAATTAATTCTAAAGCGACTTTTGTATTTCCAAAGTTAAGTTCCAAACCCTCAGTCATTTCTTTATTAAGAATATTATTTTCATAACACTCCATAAGAAAAGCCATAGTGGTGCTAACTCCGATAGTATCCATTCCGTAATTATCACAATAAAAATTGGCTTCTAAAACAAAATCAGGGTCAAAACATCCGCAATTTCCTCCAAATCCGGCAGTAGTTTCATACTCCGGTCCATCCACCAGGACCTTTTCTCCTTTTAAGGGACCAGTAGATAGTTCAAAATTATCTACTGCATGGGCACACCTCATAGCGCAGCCCATCCAACAGGAATCGCCTGCCTGATTCTGGGTCATACGCTGATGCCATACCTTATTTTCAATTTTAAAAGCATTAGGATGTGAACCAAATTTATAATTATGAACGGGTAAACAATTATAATTCTGCATATGGTCCAATAAATTAACCGTCCCAGTTTCTCGCATCCCATTTTGAATATGATCTAAACCTAATATTTCTTTAGTTAATCTTTGCCCAGCTTTTTTGAGAAGCTCGGGATAAGCTGCATGATTAGAGCTCGCGTTTACCCCGCTATATTTCGTAACGATTGCTAAAATTTTCTTATCCCGGAATACGCTTCCCGTTCCTCCACGTCCCGCTTGTTTAATCCGAACTTTCTTGCGGCGTACATCATACCAGGTGATATTTAAAATTCCTAAATTGGTATTCTCTGCCCCTCTTCCAGAAGAAACAATACTAATATTTCTTTTATTTTTTTCATCATCAGCATATCTTTCAGTTAGTTTTTCGGTAAGTAAATAAGTATCTGAATTTATTCCCGAAACTTCTTCAATAATGACTTTTCCTTTATTCCCATCAATAAAAATAATTACATCTTCTTTGGCCTTACCTTGAATTTCTAAAAGATCCCAACCGGAAAATTTTAAAAAAGGAGCAAAATAACCTCCTACATTATTATCATTAACTGTCCCGGTCTCCGGTGAAAGAGTTACTACGTGGGTCTTGCCGGTACCGGAATATTGAGTAACCCCGCAAATAGGCCCGGTGCAAAAGATTATTTCATTTTCGGGATCATTCCATTTTGTCTTTGAGGAAACGGCATTCCATAAATACCACATACCATAACCACGTCCCCCGGTAAAGGTTTCCTTCACCTGAAGGTCAATGGGTTTTTCTTCAATCTTATTTTCTGAAAGGTTGATGTATAAACGCCTATCAGTATAACCTTTTTCCACTTTTCCCGGTTCAAATTCAAAAGATGTTAATAATTTTTGATTATCTTTATTTTCTTTCGACATTAATTCCTTCTCCCTCCATTAACTTTTGTCAAAATTACAGGTTTTGTAATATATTTTAAAAAATTATTTTCATTAAATTTTACCACATAACACTAAATGAAGCCACCTTGTCTTTTTAAAAACTAAAGCAAGATGGCTTCATTTTCGATTAGTTGTTACAAAATATAAATTAGTTTAAACTTCTTCCGCTTTCTTCGCCTTAAGTTCAGGTAGAGGGAAGGAAATTCCCGCTGATTTTGCGGATATTGATGAAAATAGGTAAAGTAGAATTACTACTAATATTAATCCTAAAGGCAATACCAAAGCTACTGACATACCATTTCCTGCCAGGAGATATCCTAATACAGCAACTCCTGCGGCAGTGAGGGCATAAGGTATTTGAGTCTTAACGTGGTCGATATGGTCAGAACCAGAAAACATTGAAGACATAATAGTAGTATCAGAAAGTGGTGAACAATGGTCTCCCATAACCGAACCGGTCAACACTGCAGATATGCCTAAAGGTAAGGGTACGCCCAAAGCTAAGGCTAAAGGAATAGCAATAGGCATTGCTATGGCCATAGTTCCCCAAGAAGTGCCGGTAGAAAAAGAAATAACATTACAGATTAAAAACATAACCATAGGTAGTAAAACCGGAGAGATAACTCCTTTGGCGGCATTTACTACATAGGGAGCAGTTCCAATACTGTCACAAACACTACCTATTGACCAGGCGGAAATTAGAATCAAGTTAGCTAAAACCATCATCTTAGCTCCGTCTATAAAGGCATCCATCATGTTAGCTAAAGTTCCAATCCCCTGAGCTTTATACATGAATATAGCTGTGATTACAGCAAATATAGCTCCCCATAAAAGGGCGGTCATAGCATCAGCATCAGAAATTGCGGCAGTAAATGATTCAGCGGAAGTACCCCCACCAGTCCACCACATTCCAAACATACTAACTGCCACCAGTACTACAATAGGCACTACCATATTTACAGTCTTCTGTGGTACATCTTCTAATACTTTTAATTTACTTCCACCAGAAAGCGGATTTGCTCCATCTGCAAATACTTTACCGGTAGTCCTTGTTCGATGTTCAGCTTTTAACATTGGTCCATAATCTCTTTGAGATAGGGCAATAGCCAGGACTAATATAATAGCAAAAATGCTGTAGAATCGATAAGGTATTGATTGTAAAAAGATGGTGTAAGGAGTTAAAGATACCGAAGTACCCTCTATGGCATCACCAATAAGCCCCACTTCATACCCAACCCAGGTAGAAATTAGAGCTAAAGAAGCTACCGGTGCAGCTGTTGAATCAACAATATAAGAAAATTTTTCTCGGGAAATTCCCAATTTATCGGTTACTGGCATAAAGGCATTACCTACTATTGCAGTATTGGCATAATCATCAAAGAAAATTATTAATCCAAACAGCCAGGCGGTAAATTGCCCGCCACGAGCACTTTTTACTTTGTCGGTAACACCCTTAACAAAGGCTTGAGCACCGCCAGAAAGATAGATTAAACCGATAAGTCCACCGATTACGAAGTCAAATAATAAGATGGTGGCATTCCAACTGTCAGCAGCATTCTCTACCAGATAACCTAAGGTTTGAGTAACACCAGTTAAGGGATTCCAACCTGTCAAGATAGTAGCACCTACCCATATACCGATAAATAGGGAAGCTAAAACTTGTTTAGTTATAAAACACAGAACAATAGCTACTAATGGTGGTAATAGAGATAAAAAACCATAATTTGCTGCGGTTTCTTCTTCTGCAGCCCAGACTATACCAGATAAGGCAAAGAAAATAAATATTAACGAAGTCAATAACAATACATTTTTGTACTTGTTCCAGTAATACATTTTTTAATTCACTCTCCTTAATTTAAAAAATAAAACTTTTCTAAAACTTTATTACAGCTAATTTGTTAAGTACTTTTAATCCTTCTATATCACCCCCTGTTTTTAATTTTTTGACTTAAGACTTCGTCCAAATTCGGTCTACCAATTTCCTGCAAATAATATTTTACTCTTACTGATTTCTTATTTATTTTGATAATTCGGGACAAATCAATGGGAGTACCAATGATTACCATGTCGCAATCAACAGCATTTATGGTATCTTCCAGTTCTTGAGTCTGTTTTTTCCCATATCCCATTGCAGGCAATAATGTCCCTATTTCAGGATATTTTGTATAAGTATCTTTGATAGTTCCCACTGCGTAAGGTCGGGGATCTATAATTTCTTTAGCTCCAAATTTTTGAGCGGCTACCACTCCGGCACCAAATTTCATTTCTCCATGAGTTAAAGTAGGACCGTCCTCAACTACCAGCACCCTTTTACCTCTAATAAGTTCGGAATGGTCTACAGTAAGAGGGGAAGCAGCGTCTACCACTATCGCATTTGGGGCTAATTTATGAATATTCTCTCTAAGTAAATTTATTTTATCCGGAGCAGCAGTATCTATTTTATTAATTACTACAACGTCTGCCATTCTTAGATTAGCCTCTCCGGGATAATAGCTCATTTCGTGTCCCACTCGGTGGGGGTCAGTTACCACAATATGCAAATCCGGTTGATAAAAAGGTAAGTCATTATTCCCTCCGTCCCAAAGAATTATATCCGCTTCTTCTTCCGCTCTTTTTATTATTTCCTGATAATCTACTCCGGCATAAAGTATATTCCCTCTATCAATATGAGGTTCATATTCTTCCCTCTCTTCGATAGTACAATTATAACGATCTAAATCGGCATAGGTCTCGTATCTTTGCCAGATTTGTTCTCTAAGGTCACCATAGGGCATAGGATGCCTAATTACAGCAATTTTATATCCTCTCTCTTTTAATATTTCACCAACCCTACGAGTAGTTTGGCTTTTCCCGCAACCGGTGCGCACTGCACATATTGAGACTACCGGAACCTTAGATTTTAACATAGTGTTCTTTGGTCCCATTAATCTAAAGTCAGCACCATTGGCTAACACGATTGATGCTTTATCCATAACATATTGATGGGGAAGGTCACTATAAGCTAAAATTACCTGGTCGACCTGTTTCCCTCTTATTAGATCAGGTAATTCTTCCTCTGAATATATAGGAATACCTTCAGGATATAAAGGTCCGGAAAGTTCAACAGGATATTTTCTACCGGCGATATCCGGGATTTGAGTAGCGGTAAAGGCAACTACCTCGTAATTTGAATTATTTCTAAAATATACATTGAAGTTGTGAAAATCTCTCCCAGCAGCTCCCATTATAATGACTTTAATTTTACTCACTGAAAATTCCTCCTATAATACTATTTTATTTATTCGACAAAACTTTTTAAATTCCTCTTTTTTTATTTATTTTTTTTAATTTTTTTTAAACTTTAGCTATCGCCCTCTCCAATACATCTAATCCTTCGTCTAACTGCTCATCGGTAATCTCGAGGGACACCAACATTCTAAGAAGGTTTTTATTGATTCCGGCAGTGGGCATGAATACTCCATTCCTGAGGCACTCCTCGACAATCCGGGCTGTTTCCTGAGGGGCAGGTTCTTTGGTTTTTTGGTCTTTTACCAATTCTATAGCCATCATCGCTCCTATACCATGAACATCTCCCACTATAGGATATTTATCTTTCATCCGAAGGAAGCGTTCTTTTAATCTTTCTCCGATCTTTAGCGCCCTGTCTAAGAGGTGTTCTTCTTCGATGATCTTTATTACCTCCAGGGCTGCCCGACAGGCTAGCGGGTTACCTACGTAGGTTCCCCCGATACATCCTCCGGGGAGGGTATCGGTAATCTCTTTTTTGGCGATCACTGCCGAAAGGGGCAGACCGGCAGCTAAAGATTTAGCCAGACAGATGATGTCCGGTTCTATATCCCAATTTTCTATGGCAAAAAACTTTCCGGTTCGGCCTATCCCACTCTGAATCTCATCGGTAACAAGTAACATTCCGTATTTCTTGCTCAGTTTTCTTAAGTATTCTAAAAATCCCTCCTGGGGGACATTAAATCCTCCTTCTCCCTGGATAGGTTCAATCACTATAGCAGCCACCGATTCGGGAGTTACAGTGTTAGTAAGTATCTTTTCAAAATCTTCCAGGTTAGCCATAGGATGAGAGAGACTTGGGAAAGGTAAGCGGTATATCTCGGGGGCAAAGGGTCCGAAGTGGTACTTGTAGGGCATAGCCTTATGAGTCATGGTCATAGTTAGTAAGGTGCGGCCGTGGAAGGCATTTTCAAAGACGATAATGGCCGGTCTTTTGGTATGTGCTCGGGCAATCTTTACCGCATTTTCTACTGCTTCTGCACCGGAGTTAAAAAAGGCGGCTGCTTTGGGGGTGCTCCCGGGAGCCAGGTTTACCAGCTTCTCAGCAAGTTCTACCAGAGATTCATAGGGGACCGCGGTAAAATCGGTATGCAGGTATTTTTCTGCCTGGTCTTTAACCGCAGCTACCACTTTCTTGTGGGTATGTCCTACGGCCAGACATCCCCAACCGCCGGTTAAGTCGATAAACTGATTACCGTCTACGTCGGTGACCAAGGCTCCCTCACCGTGGGCGATATAACAGGGGGAGAGGGAACTGCCCATAGGTTTGGCTACATATTTTTCTCTTCTTTGGGCAATCTCCTGAGACTTTGGGCCGGGTAAACTGGTTTTAAGTGAAATAAATTTGGTCATTTAGTTGGTCTCCTTAAATCTAAATTTTTAATTTATTAATACAAATATTTTACAATTCTTTTATTTTATACCTTAGTAATAATAAACTACCCTTTAGTATCTTATAATATCTTCTTGGAAACCTCAAGTATATTTATCTTTCTCCTCTTCAACTCTTCCAAGAAATTTTCATAGACTTTTCCTTCTATGGCATCTTCAGGAGCCACTATCCCTTTCCTGGTTATCTCTCCTTTTCCTAACATTACAGTGGCAATAGCTTCCGGGAAAGCAGTAACTCTCCCCATAGCAGAAATACCATTCTCGGTATCTACCTCTTCCCACATATAGTAATCGATTCTCATCTTTTGTCCATCTTTTATTCCGGTAACTGTATTCCACATTACACAAACATCAGTTTCACCTTCTAAAGGCTGAAGCTTGGGAGTCATTACATGGGATAAAAATTCACGAGGAGATATCTTTATTCCTTTAAATTCTACCGGGGTAGGATCTAACATACCGCATTCTTTTAATACTCCTGCTCCTTCCCAATGACCCGGCCAACGGATAGTCTTTTCCGCACATTCTTTAAGTCGTGGGCGGGTATAAAGGAAACTGGGCATCCCCGGAGTAATAGCGCAGGCCAATTCCTCATCTTTCCCTAATTGGTTAAATCGAAATTTTTCAAGATCATCCATTGCGTTTGCTTCTACAATTTTACCATTCTTCATTACATCCACTTTAACCATATATTCTCTTAAAACATGTTCAAAGGCCCAGGTAATCATATATTTCAAGGGATGATTTTTAGCAAAATCTTTAGCCGGAATACCTCCGCATCTGGCTATAGCTGAATCTGCCTGGTCCATTTTCTTGATGCCTTCACCCAAAGTAATATTAGTTAAGCCGGGAGCAAAACCCATTCCATCGATAAAAGTTACTCCATTTTTTATTGCTTTTTGGTGAAGTGATTCTCCGTATTCATTCAGGGTCATTCCATTGGGAATTTCTAAACCCTCAACCTCATATTTATCCGGTTTCCTATGATATTCTTCTAATATATCCACAATATTAAGTCCGGCCTCAATGGCCATATCCACAACTTTATAGCTACATTTCCTATCAGGTAAAGTAATAGCGCCCACATCATATTTTCCCATCAATTTCATAGTCTCTTCTCGATTGTTAACATCAATAGCGTGAAGCACTATTTTATCACTATTTATCCATTTTCTAGTTTTTTCCAGTGTATTCTCTCTCCTACCGGTAATTCCTATAATTCCCACTTCTCCAACTTTACTATTTTTGGCTAAATCCCAGGCAACAGCAGAGCCCATCTTTCCCGAACCTCCAAAAACCAAAACCTTCATATTTTTTTCCTCCTTTTCTTGGTTACTTAGTTATTAAATTAGTCGATAGTGAATAGTCGTTAGTCGTTAGTTCAAAACTCAAAACTTTTTCATATAAAATAGTACTTTTAAAGTAGGGGTTGGATTTATCCGACCTGTTTTTATTGCGGATCCGATGAATCGAGCACCTACGGAAAAAGGAAATTTCTATACAATCTAGTTATCTTGTTAGTTAGTTTTAAGATAACATTTGCTAAGAAAAAATCTACCAAATAAAATAGGCAATTAATGATAGAGCCTTCATTAATTGCCTTTTATTTCCCTTAGTTTAGATGAAGCACTCTACCTTAAGGCAGCGCTCCATCTAAATCCGGGAACAGATTTGATGACAGTCTTATAGTTATTCACTATAAGCCCAGCAAGAAGATTTTATTTAATCTTTTTTGCTTCGGCGGAAATACCTTCTCAGGTGAGATTATAAACTATTCACCCTTTTTCATTATTATCCGCGCCTCTACCTTGTATTGTTTTTAATACAAGTAATATTAATTTGCGATAATTATTTTAGTAGAATTAAATTCTTAAATTACCACCTCCCCAATAATTTAACATTGACCAATTTGTCGATTAATCACATTAAACCTCAATTATTTTTTCTTTATAGAAGATATTTCTTTTTTCTAATTCTTCCATTACCTTTTGATATACTTTGTGTTCTCTCCCTATATATTCTGGCGGACAGACTCCGGGATATTGGAATTCTTTTTGAGCAACCAACCTGGCTATAATCGCACAGGGAAATCCGGTAGCACGAGACATAGAAGTAGCTTTCTCATTCTTGTCATAATAATCCAATAAATCATAGGTATATCTTAATTTTTTTCCTTCTTTTTTACCCTGAACAATTACCTGCATAACCGTTAGCTCTTCTTCCCCCTCTTCTAATTCCCATTTAGGAAAGAGGAGCTTGGAGGTAAGATCTATAGGTTTAACTTTTACCCCACTTACCTCTATGGCTGTACCACTGAAAAATCCAGTTTCTCTTAACATCCGCATCTTTTCAGCATAACCCGGATAACGTAAGGTCTTCTCTTTCATGGAAGGAATTTTAATAGTATAGAGTAAGCTGCGAAGGCCGTCGGTATTAAAGGCCTCTAAGGTTCCAATTTTAGGCAAATTAACCAATTCAAGATCAGAAAGGGCGGGTTTTTCTACAATTTTTCCACCTTCTATTAATCTTGCCGGTCTTATGTATTCTTCTATAACATCTTTAGGTGACCAGGCAATCTTATACTCATAAGGCCATTCCCGTATCACCGGAAGACCTCCTACTAAAATAGTAGCACTTTCGGTCTCATCCATCAAGCTATCGACATAACCTACAATCATGTGACTCATCCCCGGGGCTACTCCCATATCTACCACAGCGGTAACCCCTTTCTTTTTGGCAAGCTCATCCAAACTCAAGGTATCTTCAGCCATAAACGATATGTCAACTATGTTCTTGCCAGTTTCAATAACAGACCGTAACATATTAAACCCTAAAAAACCCGGGACAGCACCAATTACAACACCTTGATCAGCAACTATTTTTTTGATATCACTCGAATCAGATAAATCTGCTTTTATTCCTCGGATATCTGTTTCTTTAGTTAATTCATCTAATTTTTTTTCATTAATATCTGCTACAGTTACTTGAAAATCTTCATCTTTTGCCAAATCTTTGGCAATTAATCCACCTACCAAACCACAACCCAGCACTATTGCTTTCATATTTTTTATTGTTTCCTTTCCTTATTTTTTATTTATCGTTTATTAAAAGTTCCATATATTTTCCGATTTCATCGATATTCTCTAATTCTTGAGTAGTTTTAACAATGTTCTCCATTCTAGAAGAAGATATTTTTTTCTCTGAATTAGCCTTAAATTTAGAGATGAGTTCTTCTTCACTTAAAGGCCGCTCCGGTTGGCCTTTAGCAAAATCTTCCTGTTTCTTAATTACTCCTTTGGAGGTTTTGATAGTGACAATGGCTCGTTTTACTTTAGGGAAGAGGGCATCTATTTCAGGGTTAGCTACTACCTTGATTTTATCGAGCAATGCCCAGACAAAGGGGTCTCGTAAAGCATCTTCTTTAAAATCAGAAGGCAGAACATTGCCTTTAGCAACTGCCACCGCTATACAATAAGGGAGAGAATGGTCAGCAGTTTCTTTAGTAGTTGGCTTATATTTGCTGGGATCGGAAAGAATATCAGCTCCCCGAGTCGTAGTCTCTACTAAAATTTCTTTTACTTCTTTAGGATCAAGATTGTTTTCTTTCATTACTTCTAAAGCAGCGGTAATCGGCTGATGGATTAAAGCTTCAGTAGGAAAAGCTTTATAACCACATTGATTAATCAGAAAATTGTCTCCCAATCCTTTGGTTAAAATATCTCTATCCCATTTTACTTTATCCAATACTTCAAACAATCCTTCTTTGCCTTCAAATACTTCTACTGGTCCGGTATAACCTTTACTCGCCAGTAAGGCAGCCTGCACTCCTGCTTCAACTGCGAAAGAATCGGCAGCATTTTTCATATTAGTGAGGTGCCCAGCTACTACTCCCCCTAAGGTAAAATGAGAAGAACCACTAATACCTATGGCCGCAACTATCTCTTCCTCGCCTAACCCCAGCATCCTTCCAGCTACTACAGGGCTTACAAATTGAGTTAGTGTTGCGTGATGCCAGCCTATCTCCCGAACTCCCGGGAACGCCGCCTGACACAACCGCATCTCTAATTCATAGGCAAGCACTATCCCTAACAGTATTTCTTTCCCATCTTTTTTCATAAATTCTCCGGTGCTAAGGACTGCAGGAATGATGTCGGAAGGATGAGAGGGGTCCTGTTCCCAGTAGATATCATTATAATCTAATGCTCTAATTAAAAAAGAATTCATCAAGGTAGCCTGGGGTAAATTAGCTTTTTCTCCCCAGCCAATAACGGTAGCCTGTTTCTTACCGCCTAAATCCTGAATGTAATCATAAGCTGATTGGATATCTTTGTTATCCAGAGCAGAAAAGGCACAACCTACACTATCTAAAAGAAATCGTTTGGCCTCTTTTATGGCTACAGAAGGAATATCTTGATAATTTAATCTCAGGGCAAATTTAGCCCATTTTTGACTTATACTCTCCATTTTTCACCTTCCTTGCAGTTTGGTTAGATAGTTACCTTTGAGGGCGTATGCAATACGCCCTACTTCTGGCTCCTGAATTCTGGCTTCTGGATCTTTAACTATTAACTTGTAACCCGCATCTTATTACTCATTACTAATTACTCATTACTGGCCACTTTCCTGGCTACTTCTTTAGCTACATCTAAAGTTGAAGCTGTCCCGCCTAAATCGTAAGTTCTTACTTTACCCTCTTCTATAACCCGGGCAATAGCATCTTTTAACTTGCAGGCTAATTTATCTTCCTTTAGATAATCAAGCATCAAAGCCACGGCGGAAAGCATTGCCGTAGGATTAACTTTATACAAACCGGCATATTTAGGAGCAGAACCATGAGTAGGTTCAAAAAGAGCATAATTATCTCCAATATTTGCACTGGAAGTAAATCCCAATCCTCCTACCAGTTGGGCTGCAAGGTCAGAAATTATATCTCCAAATAAATTTGTAGCTACCAACACACTATATCTTTCAGGATTTTTCACCAGCCACATACCCATAGCATCAATATTGGTTTCCCAAAGTTCAATTTCCGGATAATCTTTAGCAATTTTGCGAGCTTCTCTTATTATCAATCCACTGGTTTCTCGTAATACGTTTGGCTTTTCCACCAAAGTAACCGATTTTTTATTATATTTTTTGGCATATTCAAATCCTTGACGAACAATAGATTGGGAAGCTTTTTTAGTAATAAAACGACAAGACAGAGCAATTTCATCTAAAGGTGTATCTTTAAATTTTTTCATTCTCGGATTATTTTTTAACAAACTATCTCTTAACTCTTCCGGTAAAGGATAAAACTCTATTCCGCAATATAAACCTTCTGTATTTTCTCGAAAAATGGCTAAATCTATATCATCTCGATAATTAAGAGGATTTCCTTTATAGGCTTTGCAAGGCCTAAAATTAGTATGTAAATTAAGTTCCTGCCGTATCCTTAAAATCGGACTGAGATAAATATAGCCCTTCTCTTTAAGGTCAGAATTAAGCTCTTTTTCCGCCTCATCTTTAGGTTTAGAAGTAATCGCCCCAAAAAGGCAACAATCGGTTTCTTTAAGAAGTTTTAAGGTTCTATCTGGTAAAGCGTTTCCTTCCTTTTTCCAAAATTCCCAACCCACATCACCAGCAATATAATTAGCGTCAAGTTCTATCGCATCTAAAACAATTTTGGCTGCTTCCATTACATCTTTTCCAATTCCATCACCTGGCAACCAGGCTATTTTATATTTTGCCATTTTTTATTCTCCTCCTCTAATCTTTAATCTTTAAAATTTTTTTAACATGAGGAATTAGACCTCCATCATTAAATATTCCTAAAATTTCTTCGGGTAAAGGTGAAAAACCAAAAACTCCTTTATTACAAGAAATTTCTCCTTTTTCAAAATTAATAGACACTACTTCCCAGGAAGTAATATTATCTACCGCTTCCCTGCATTCAATTGCCGGAAGAGCTTGATTTATAGCATTCCTAAAAAATATTCTGGAAAACGATTTTGCTATAACTGCCCCTACTCCGGCATATTTAAGACAGGTAGCGGCTTGCTCTCTTGAACTACCACAGCCAAAGTTTTCCCCGGCAATAATAACATCATCTTTTTTTACCTTTTGGGCAAATTTAGGGTCAAGATCTTCGAGAGCATGTTGGGCCATCTCATTCGGATCAGTTATGGTGTACGTGTATTTACCAGGAAAGATAACATCAGTATTCACATCATCTCCATATTTCCATACTTTTCCTTTAATAGTCATTTTAAATTCCTCCTTACATCAGTAATCTCACCATAAAGTGAAGAAGCAGCCACGGTAGCCGGGCTGGCAAGATAAACCTCTGCTTCTTTGCAACCCATCCTCCCTTTAAAATTTCTATTAGCAGTACTCAAACAAACTTCTCCCGGTGCTAAAATTCCTTCGTGAGCTCCCAAACAAGGACCACATCCCGGATTCATTATCACTGCCCCGCTTTTGACCAATTCTTGAAAAATTCCTAATTCCATCGCTTCAGCATAAATCTCCATCGATGCCGGGAAAATAAGCAATCTTACTTTATTGGAAATTCTCTTGCCTTTAAGAATTTCACTGGCAATTTTTAAATCTTCAATCCTACCATTGGTACAGGTTCCGATTAGAACTTGATCAATTTTGGTTCCAATTACTTCAGAAACAGGTTTTACATTATCCACAGTATGGGGACAGGCAATTTGGGGGTCTAATCTACTTATATCGTAATTAATAATCTTCTCAAATTTAGCATCTGAATCTGACTTTATTACTCTATATTTCTTATTGGTTCTCGAACTAAGCCACTCTATAGTCTTTTCATCTGGTTGCATATAGCCATTTTTAGCTCCCATCTCCACCGCCATATTACACAAGGTCATCCTGCCACTAATACTCATTTCTCTAACTACTTTCCCTCCAAATTCCACTGCCTTATACAAAACACCATCAGCACCTAAATTACCAATAATGTGGAGAATAATATCTTTAGGGTAAACTCCGGAAGTAATTGTCCCCTCAATATTTATTTTAATAGTCTCAGGTACTTTGAGCCATATCTCATCTGTAGCCCAAATAGAAGCCACTTCACTTCTTCCGATACCGGTTGAAAAAGCACCAAATGCACCGTAAGTTGTAGTGTGGGAGTCAGCTCCTAAAATTAGAGTCCCGGGAAGTACATGTCCTTTTTCGGGTAAAATCTGATGGCAGACCCCGGTATTAATATCGTAAAAATTTTCAATTTTCTGTTCCTGAACAAACTCTCTTATCTCTTTGTGATTGGCAGCATATTTCTCTGTTGCCGCCGGGACACAATGATCCAGGGATATTACTATTTTTTCCGGATGTTTTACTTTTTTAACTCCCATCTGTTTAAACTTTTTTGATATTGCAGCTGTATTATCGTGAGACAGGACTATATCCGGAGAAACAGTTACAATTTCCCCGGCAATGACGCTTTTTTTGCCTGATTTAAGAGCCAATATCTTTTCTGTAAAAGTTTTTCCCATTTCATAACCTCCTTAAAGTGATTACGCTGATTAATTTGTATTTATCTGTGTAATCATCCTTTAAAATCTGTGTAATCTGTGTCCTATTTAAATTGTTCGAAATTGGTAAAATCAGCATGGTGGACAATAATGGCTTCCGAAGTTCTCCTGGAACGATCTCCCTCCCAGGAATGCGAGGCAATAATATGCATTATTTCTTCGGGAATTTCCTGACTGTAACAAAGACCCACCCCGGAAATAGGATGGCGTAATAAAGTTCCTAATTTGCTCTGGCTAAATTTCCCATTTTCCTCTTTATATTCCACTAATTTTCCTATATCATGCAGCAATGCCCCGGAAATCAGATAATCCATATTAATTTTTACTTTATCTTTGTAGATAGCTTTCAATGCTTTTGCTGAACCTATGGCAACATTTACTACCCCTCGGATATGTTCCACCATACTACAAGGACAGGGATCAATTAATAAAGTAAAAGGCATTCTTTGCAGGTCACTCACTTTCCATCCCCCAGCGGTAAGAGCAATATCCCAGACTTTCAAAACCTTTTCCTTTAAATCCGAATCTTCAATTAAATTAAATTCCGGAATAAATTTTAATAGATCTTCTTTCATTTTATTCTCCTCATTCCTCAAAAGGTATTTTGATATCTAAAAGAGGGGCGTGTTGTTGAGCACCATAAACATCGGTCTCTCCGATGCTTCCTGAATCCACCGGCCTTACAATAGTTGCCTTTATAGCATTAGCCGGGTCAAACTCTACAAAATAAAGAACTTTTTCAATAGGAACATGATAAAGTTTGGCAATGAGCTCTTTGGTAATTACTTTAGTTTTTTTAACTTTTTCGTAAGTCTCTTTATCTTTAAAAATTATATCAAAGGTCAACTCAAAGGGACCGGCATTTTTACTTCTGATTACGCTTGTTAAATCTATAATAGAAACTTCTTTAATCATTTATCTATTCTCCTTTTTGAATTCCTTATTATTTTAAAGTTCCACCATTTCTATAGAAAAGAGTTCATCGGGATCATCGACTTCTACTAAGTGATGAATATTAAATTTATACACCGCTCCGGTAGGTATATCGGAAGGAGCATAGGGAAAAGCTAAATTACCGGCAGTAGCAATACGCCCCTTATAAGAGTAATGCATTAAAGTGGAACGAGCAAAGGCACAAATAGTATTAGCCAGCTCCTGGTTTTTAGCTACAACTTCCAAAATAAGACAAAGTTCATAAGAGGTAATCTCTTTTTGAGGCTCTAATTCTCCCATTACCCCATTCTTCCCGTAGATATGAAAGATTAATCGGTAATCTTCCGGAGGAATATCACTAAAATAAGTAAGTACAGTGTCACGGACATGTTTTTCACATTCATCAATCTGTTTAATCATAATTGGATCTCTCAATCCGGCGATACATATAGTTCGATAAGCTACTTTGCTTGCCCCTTCCAGTTTTATATTAATAGTTTCACTCTTCCTTAGTTTGGAGCCCGATACTTTTACTGCCCTTTCGCTATACTGTTCGAATTTACATCCGGTAACATCAACTACTCCTTCCGGTCCAATAATATGCAATGGGCTTGACTTTTCGTATAGAGTGTGAGCAGCTACTGTGCTGGGGATACATTTTCGCATGGCATTAGGAGGCTCTACAATAAAACAATCCTCTCTTAAATATCCCATCATGCAATCAGAGGTAGTTCCCGGTGTAGAAGCCATAGCTCCACACTCTAAAATTTTTCCCATATGCAAAGCCAGTCCGGAGTTATATCCTTCCTTAATGGGAAGAGCGGCAAACATAGCCGGGTCATTGGAACGACCGGCAATAATAACCTCTGCCCCCATCTCTAAGGCCTTTATATGAGAGTGTGTACCCATTACTGCCACAATTCGAGTAGCTTCTTCTATATCTTTAGAAGTTAATTCAGGGACGGGGCCTAAAGGTTTTATCTTCCCTTCAGCTAACTTCTTTTGAAGATAATCTTTTTCAACTTCGGCATGAATTAAGGCCATCTTAAAGTGTAGGTTTTTCTCTTTGGCAATTTCTTTTACTATTTCTGAGGTCCAATTAAGATGAACTTCGGCTCCGGAACCTCCGGCAGAACCAATAATAACTGGTATTTTATTCTCACATCCGGCTGTTAGCATTAAAGTAAGGTCTTTTTTGGTTGCTTCTTTGCTTACAATGCCCACACCTGCCCCTAATTTATGGGGACCAGCATCAGTAGAACCGGCATCAGCAGCAATAACATGAGGCTTCTTTTCTAAACCTTTCTGAAAAGATTCTGCCGGGAAACCATATCCCAACATCCCTACCGGTGATAGAACTCTTATCTCTTTCATAATATAATCTCCTCACTTCTACTAAATAATATTCTTTTAATATCCTAATCTTTGTTCTACTTTTTCCAATTCTTAATATAATTTTCGATCTAATTTTATATCTTCACCAAAACTTCTCTTACATTCTTTAAATGTTTCAGCATAGTTTCTCCGGCTTTTTTAGCATCATGTTCTTTAATAGCTTGAAATATTACCTGGTGTTCCTGATATTGTTCTTCTTTTCGCCCTGGTATTTTCCAGGTCTTTTCCCTAGTATCTTTTAATAAATCTAAGTGTAATTTTATTATATTTACAAAAACAAAATTATGAGATGCACTGGCAATAGCTAAATGAAATTCGGTATCTGATTCCGTTTCTTTGCCATGCTTTAGTTCTTCTTCCTCATTTATTTTATTTAAAGCCTCTTTAATTAATTCTATATCTTCGGGTGTGGCTCTTTGAGCAGCAATTTTAGCAATTTTTATCTCAAGCATCTCTCTTGCTTCCAAAAGTTCTAAAATAGAAGATTTTTCTAAACTTAAGATAATATTTTCTGTATTATTATGTCCATTTTTTCTTATCTCTCGAATATATCTTCCTCCACCGGGTTTACTTTTAATTAAACCCCTTGATTCTAAAACTCGAAAGGCCTCCCTTAGGGAGCCCCTACTTATAGATAATTTTTCAGCCAGTTCTCTTTCCGGAGGAAGTTTATCTCCCGGTTTTAATTCATTACTTTTAATTAAATCCATAATCTGTTCTATTACGCTTTCATATAAACGAACAGGAGTAATTTCTTTAAATTCCATACTTACCTCTTTTTTAAACTATTGGGTTACTGGGTGACCCAATCAACTACTTTTAATATACCACAAAGCATTTCAAAAATCCTTCTTTTTTTTGAAAATATTTTAAATTTTCTTTGGAAGTAATTAGAAGTATTATAATATAAAGATAAAACTGAAGATGGGTAGCTAGTTCTCGTAGGAGGGGCGGATTTCTCCGCCCCTTTTTATTTAAATTTATTTATCTGTAGTTATTTTTACAATACTAAAATCTATTATTAATTAATTTTATTTATTCAAAACTTAAAAGGAGAAATTATATCCTCTGTAAATTTTGTTCTCGTTTCTCTTAATCTCTCGGTCTGCGCCTTTAACTCTTCGGTAAAGGCTGCGGGCATCTGGATATTTTCAAATATCTTACTCATCCTCTCCATCTTCTCCAGATATTTTAATACTCTTAAGGAAAATTGCTGTATGTATTCAGCCTCGGTATAATCTTTGTCCAGTTCACGGATGAACAATGTTTTTAAATCTTCATATTTTGGTATTAAGCCTACCGGAGTTTCAATGGTTTCAAATTCACTATGGACTCTTCCTTCGGCCCAGAGAAGCCATACTTTCTTATCGAGTTTACTGTTTAGATAATTACCGGGTTCGTCTTTCAAGAAATAATTAGTAGCATAAATTTTGGGGACATCATTAAGGCCCTGGGCAAACTTTAGGTGATTCTCTATGTAGGTCTTAAAAGGCACCGAAATAAAGTCAAGATTGGCCATCGGATTATGTTTCCTTACT
>Ga0307421_1000886_pt1 | contig 18974 bp, 14 predicted proteins | sample SalMarWE160270MG_FD_202163 | JGI IMG/M metagenome (GOLD analysis project Ga0307421, IMG submission 202163) | Salt marsh sediment microbial communities from the Plum Island Ecosystem LTER, Massachusetts, United States - WE1602-70 | ecosystem: Environmental > Aquatic > Marine > Intertidal zone >...
GTAAATACGGCGGGCGTGTTGGAATTATGATGCGTGTGATACTTGCTGCACGCATCACCATTGTAATGATCTGTCGAAGCGTAAAGTATTCAGGACCGCCGAGTTCGAACGTACCACCCTTTGTTTCCTCCTCATCTAAGCTCCAGCCAATACAAGTGGCGAGATCTTCAACCCATAAAGGCTGCAGAACTGTAGATCCATCGCCCGGAATGGGGAAGAACAATGGCGACCCAGCCATAAGCATCGCCAATGAGATTGTAAAATAGTCATCAGGGCCGAAGAGGACCGCCGAACGCAAGATCGTATACGGTAAACTCGAATTGCGAATATGGTTTTCTGCAATCGCCTTAGCCCGAATTTGAGGATACGCCGAGGCGGGATCTGCTCCCAGCGTGCTCTGATAGATGAAGTGTTCAACACCGGCTTCTTCTGCAGCCTCAACAAGCACCCGCGTCCCTTCTGCGTCAACAATCTCAGGGTCATCAAATGTGTGACATAATCCTGTCCCGGCGAGGTGGATCACAGCGGAGACATCCACCATCGCTGCTCGGATGCCCCGTTCATCGTCAAGTGATGAAAGCGCCACATCCACGCTTACGCCTGGAGGTAGAAGTGGGGATTCTATAGCAGGCTCGAGGAGCGTGCGGATCGAATAACCATATGTCGACAGATTTCTCAGGACCGCTCTACCGATAAAAGTTGTTCCTCCAGTCACTAAGAGCATGGGATTCCTCAAACATCACTTCTTGTGAGATCTCTAATAAACAAGAAACGTTAGCTGGTCAATCTTCGAATTGATGCGTGGCCGTAGAAGATTTTAGCATAGGGTCATTTATTCTGAGCGCACCTAAACTCTACAAATCGTGTTATGTAGACATAGGGGAAGTAAATCAACCATCGATTAGGAGGGTGATGTGTCTCGCAAACGTGTGGTTATCACTGGATTTGGATGTATAAGTCCGCTCGGTAATGACATCCAGAGCACCTGGAAAGCAGCGCTCGCTGGCGAATCGGGTGTTGGGTTAATAACCCTCTTCGAGGCTACAGATCACCAAACCCGTATCGCCGCTGAGGTCAAGGGGTTTGATCCGACCCAGTCAATCGGCAAGCGCCTAGCTCGGCGAACGGACCGCTTCACGCAATTCGCATTAGAGGCAGCCGCGCAAGCGATAGAGAATTCTGGATTGTCCATCGATGACGCAAACCGCGACCGGATCGGTGTGATCATAGGAAGCGGCATTGGCGGGGTTAGCACACTTGTCAATGCAAGTTGGAAGTTCCTCGATCGTGGACCCAAGCAGGTGAGCCCTCACATGATCCCTATGATGCTCCCCGACTCAGCACCAGGGCACATCGCCATTGCCCACGGCTTGCAAGGACCGAACATGACAGTCGTGACTGCATGCGCTTCCAGCGCGAATGCAATTGGAGAAGCGACAGAGATGATCCGCAGAGGTGCGGCTGATGCCATTCTCGCCGGTGGAGCGGAGGCGGCGATCGTTCCCGTCGCGCTCGCCGGGTTCAACTCGATGAAAGCGATCTCCACCCGCAACGATGCCCCGACGAAGGCAAGTAGACCCTTCGAACTTGAACGGGATGGATTCATCATGGGCGAGGGTGCCGCCTGCCTGGTTCTAGAGTCTTATGACATAGCCCATGCGCGTGGTGCGGATATCCTAGCAGAGGTACTGGGATACAGCGCCACGAGCGACGCGTTCCATATGACTGCCCCAGCAGCAAACGGTGCAGGCGCAGAGACTTGTATGCGCAACGCGCTCGCAAATGCAGGCCTAGCACCTGAGAATGTCGACTACATCAATGCCCACGGAACAAGCACCAAACTCAACGATGTCAGCGAAACTCAGGCGATAAAAGCGACATTCGGTGAACATGCTTATCATCTTGCTGTCTCATCGACGAAGTCAATGACAGGTCATTTGCTCGGCGCGGCCGGAGCGATGGAATCCATTTTCTGTGTACTGGCTTTGCAGAATAATGTAATCCCACCCACCATCAACTACCAAACTCCCGATCCAGAATGCGATCTGGACTACGTGCCCAATGAGGCACACCAGCAGAAGCTCACGTATGTAATGACGAATTCTTTCGGGTTTGCTGGGCATAACGCTTGTTTAATATTCGGGAAGGTATAGAAAGGTCTTAATGCCTTATGTCTAGGTTTGCACACGTCACCGGCTGGGGAATGGCAGCGCCAGATCGAATTCTAACCAACGACGACCTCGCCAAGATGGTCGATACAAGTGATGACTGGATCCTCTCCCGGACAGGAATCAGCGAACGCCGCATCGCTGAGACAGGGGAGTCCACAGCGACGCTTGCAGTAGATGCGGCACTCCGAGCGCTAGAGTCAACAGACATCAATGCCAAAGACATTGATCTCATCATTGTCGCCACATCTACACCTGAGTACCTCTTCCCTTCGACCGCGTCCATTGTTCAGGACCAAATCGGAGCTACTCATGCAGGCGCATTCGACCTCTCCGCGGCATGCACGGGATTCATCTTTGGCGTAAATATGGCTGCGCAGGCAATTCGCACAGGTTCGATTGAGAACGCTCTGGTGATTGGTGCCGAAACGCTCTCCCGTTTCACAAATTGGGAGGACAGGAATACTTGCGTTCTTTTTGGGGATGGCGCGGGCGCCTTCGTCCTGCAGGCCAGCGATCGACCAGGGGGCGTTCTCACTTGCGTTATGCGATCAGATGGATCAGGTGAAAGCTTGCTCTCGCTGCCCGCCGGGGGTAGCAAACATCCCGCCACTCATGAAACCGTCGATAAGAAACAACATACGATCCAAATGAAAGGCCGTGAGGTTTTCCGCTTCGCTACGCGCGTGATGGCGTCAGCCACACGCGAAGCGGTCTCTCTCGCCGGATGGGAATTGGATGACGTAACATGGGTGATCCCGCACCAAGCGAACATGCGCATCATCAAGACTGCAGCTCGCGGATTGAGAATGCCCATCGAGAAGTTCGTTATCAACCTGAGCAGGTATGGTAATACTTCAACAGCATCCATCCCGATTGCCACTTGCGAAGCGCTGCAAAGTGGAAGGATTCAAGAGGGTGATCACCTGGTTCTGGTTGGATTCGGCGGCGGCCTCACTTGGGGCGCTCTGACGCTCGATTGGGTCCTCCCTGAACGTAAGATCTCACGCCCTACAAGCATACGTCGCACCATCCTCGTGCTCCTGGCACGTGTCAGGTCATTCATACGACGCCTCAGCCGCAAAATTGAGGGGGTGATATGGGGAACGTCCTCTAGCGATCACCTCTAGACACTGCGGCTAAAACCGGAAAAAGCGACCTGAAGAAGCGAATACGCTTCTTCAGGTCGTTTCTCGTTACTGCAGAACGCTGAGATGCATTGCGATGAGGATGGTTATTCGCTTAAATCATTCAGACCCAGTCGTCTCCAGGAAAGTGGCAACCATTTCCTTCATGAAGGGCTCGGGGATTGCGCCAACTTGCTGGTGAACAACATTTCCGTTAGCGACAAGAAGCATCGTCGGAATCCCCTGAACGCCATATTCCATCGCCCACTTTGGGTTTTCATCGGTGTTTACTTTTGCCACAATGAGCTTGCCAGCATAGTCCTTCGCAATCGTCTCCAGGATTGGTCCTACCATCAAGCACGGAGCACACCATGGCGCCCAAAAATCTACAATTACAGGGAGCTCGGACTGCAGTACAGTCTTTTCAAAAGTATTATCATCAACATGTATCGGTTCTTCAGTCATTTTTTTTCTCCTCATGATTGTTCTCATCGTGAATTATAACCATCAATTCCCCAATATAGATTAGATTCAATACCGCAAAAAAAGTTACATTCTGACAAAAGAAATCCAGAACCCTCGATTCGATGGGTGTTATAATCCAGACAACCATCCATAGAAAGCTCAAGAGCATATGCCAACCTACGAATGTCCCATTTGTTCAGAAGAAAAGCTGGTTGAAAGCGGACCCTCCGCCTATAGATGCCAGCATTGCCGCGCCAGCATCATTGATGGCAAACTTGTGTGCTCTGCTTGCGGAAAACATAATCCGCTCGAAGCTGCAAAATGTGAAACATGCCAGGAGCCGCTCACCATCTTCAGCAGAGTCGTATCCCGACACAGTAAGTCAACCCGCTCATGGCGCTTGGATCAAGCTCGCGATCAGGCCAATGCGTTGAAAGCAGCCGAGGCGCACGCGTCGGAATCTCGCATGGAGCCTTTCCTCGAAATCGACCGGAAGCGCAAGGCAGCCGAGAGCGAAGCCGCATTAATTCAGGAAGAAGCCGATCGTCAACTTTTCCGTTACGTCAAAATCGGTTTAGGGATTTTCTTAGCCGTCGTCGCCATCGCAAGCTTAATCATCGCCCTGCTCTAATCGATGCTCTCACCTCCCACCTACACAATCCAACTCCCCGTTTATGAAGGTCCGCTTGACCTGCTCCTCAACCTGATCGAACACGCAGAGTTGGATATCACCAAAGTCTCGCTCGCGGAAGTCACCGACCAGTACCTGGTCTATATCAGGAAGATTCAGGATCGTCAAATAGAAGACCTTGCCTCCTTCTTGGTCATGGCTGCGCGCTTGATACAGATTAAATCCGAAGTTTTGCTCCCGAGACCACCCTTACGTGAACCTGGTGAGGAAGACCCCGGAGATGCGCTGGCGCGATTACTTGTGGCATACAAGAAGTACAAGCAGGTTGCGATCCTTCTCTCCGAACGCGAAGGTGCGGGACTGCGCTCCTATATCCGGCTCGCCCCGGCCCCCGTCATCGATCCGAAGATCGACATGCAGGAATTCCAACTTGATGATTTGCATCAGGCGATGCTCGAAGTGCTGAAGAATGTCCATAAGATACCAACGCTCGAAGAAAATGTCTCTACTCCGCGCGTGCGCGTGAGAGATAAGATTATGAGCATCATCCATTCTCTCAAAGATGTAGGCCAGCTTTCTTTTCGTAAATTGATAAAAACCGCACACTCGCGTTTGGAGATCGTGGTGTCTTTCCTTGCGGTCCTGGAGCTAATTAAGCAGGACCAAGTTGAAGTGCATCAAGAGGAAATGTTTGGCGATATCGAGCTAGTTCGAGGTAACGGTTGGCAGGTGGATCAAATCGAGGAACTCGAGTTCGAGTTTGACGAGTAGAGGACAGTAATCGTAAGGGCAATTGCGGCGCCGAGGGTATCGATGCACACATCGATGATGCTCGAGTTGCGATCCAGTACAAAGGATTGGTGGAACTCATCACTTAATGCGAATAAGATCGCCATAAACAGCGCCAGAATCCAACGAACCCCCTTTGAAAGGCGTGGCGGGAGTGCAAAGTAGTAGGCCAATCCGAGCAGCGCGTACCCGCTTGCATGCCCGGCTTTTTTGATCAATAAGTCCCATTCACCAAAAGATGTAACTCTACTAGCCGGGAGCGAGGAGAAGAAGAAGATCGCCCCCATCATCAGGATAGCCGGTAGCCAGCGCACAATAAGAGGCAGCTCTCGTGTTCTCATGCGCGCCATTCTACCACTTCATCAATGCCCAGCGCAGAGGCGGTTCAAATAGACAGACTCCCGAGAAGTAAGGTTGCAGGGAAACCCCGGTAATCGCTTCCGTCGAGAGAATACATTGATCCCGGGGCAGTTTAATTGACCCTTAAGTGCTAAATAGTCCCGCCTCCTTGCCAGCAGAAACGATGGTGGTACGCTTGATGATGAAACATTAATCCACAGTTTTGACCCCTGGAGAAAAACCACACTATGCCCAATCGACTCGCAGATGAGACTTCCCCCTATCTCCTTCAACATGCCGAAAATCCAGTGGACTGGTACCCCTGGGGATCTGAACCATTTCAGGTTGCACAGGTAGAAGATAAGCCAATCTTCCTCAGCATTGGATATGCGGCTTGTCACTGGTGTCATGTCATGGCGCATGAATCCTTCGAGGATGATAAGACTGCTGCATTAATGAACGAATACTTCATCAACATTAAAGTCGACCGGGAAGAGCGCCCCGACGTGGATACGATTTATATGGATGCTGTTGTGCTCATGACCGGTCAGGGCGGATGGCCCATGTCTGTATTCCTTACTCCCGAGGGCAAACCTTTCTATGGAGGCACTTACTTCCCACCGCAGCGCCGTTTTAATCTCCCCTCCTTCGGCGAGGTATTGGGACATATTCACTCAGAGTGGCAAAGCAATCGCGAGCAGCTCGTCTCACTTGGCGAGAACCTGACAGACCGCATCTCCGCCAAGCCGGACCTCCCTGAAAGCGCCGACGAATTGAACCTGGAGATTCTTGATCGCGCAGCAGAAAACTTGTTTCGCTCCTTCGATTGGGAGCACGGTGGTTGGGGAGGCGCTCCTAAATTCCCGCAGTCAAGCGCAATTGAAACACTTCTGAGACGACACAACCGTTACCAGGATAAACTGGCCCTCGAGATGGCAACACTCACATTGAATCGCATGGCACTTGGTGGAATCTACGATCAAGTAGGAGGAGGCTTCCATCGCTATTCTGTTGATGCGCTCTGGCTCACACCCCACTTCGAAAAGATGCTCTATGATAATGCGCTGCTTGCCCGGGTGTATCTGCACGCCTGGCAGGAGACGAGGTTTCCATTTTTCTGGCATGTCGTTGAGGGGATACTCGGTTTCCTGATGCGTGAAATGCGTCACTCCAGCGGGGGTTTTTATGCCTCTCTCGACGCGGACTCGGAAGGTGAGGAAGGCAAATTCTATATCTGGACACCTGAGGAAATCCGGAAGGTTATTCAAGATCCCGCATTGGCAGAGATGGCATTGGATAGCTATGGCGTGACAGAAAAAGGGAATTTCGAGGGCGTGAATATCCTCAATCTTCCCGATAAGCTGGAAACCCTCGCTGAGCGTACTGGTCTACCTGAGCAGAAGCTGCTCGAGCAGCTAGCGCAGATCAACCAAGAACTGCTGGAGGCGAGGAGCACCCGCGTGAGGCCAGCGACGGATGACAAGGTCCTGACTTCCTGGAATGGTCTTACCCTGATCGCGCTTGCCGAAGCGGCACGCGTATCAGGTCGTGTTGAGGTCCTCTCCGCCGCCCAACAACTTGCCGACTTTCTCCTGACAAGACCTTACGTGGATGGAAATCTCATGCGCAGCTGGCGGGAGGGAAAGGCGCAGCATTCTGCATATTTGGAGGACCATGCCGCACTTGGAGAGGGGATGCTCGCTCTCTATCAGGTTGATTTCAACAATCGTTGGTTCAGGGCTTCGGTTAAGTGCGCCGAAGAAATATTGGCTCACTTCAGCGATCCTATAGGCGGTTTTTTCGATACGCGTGATGACCATGAGCAGTTGATCTCCAGACCGAAATCTATCCAGGACACACCAATACCGAGCGGGAATAGCCTGGCTGTTTCACTGCTCGTGAAACTCGCCGCGTTGAATGGCGACGAACATTACTCCGAAGCAGCCAGCGCCGCGCTTCGTAATGTGGTGACCACTGCGGAGCGCATACCATCCTCCTTCGCAGCCTGGCTAAACGCGCTAGATTTTGCCCTCAGTCCGCAGCTTCAACTTGCCCTGATTGGAGACCCAGCCGACGAAAAGTTCCAGAAACTCATGCAGGTAAGTGATCAGTCTTTCTTACCCCACATGGTGCGTGCAGGAGGAAAGCAGCACGATGATGAAACCCCTGTGCTGCTTTCCGACCGTGAATCTCTCGATGGGAACCCGACTGCCTTCCTCTGCCAGGGCTTCGCATGCAAACTCCCCACCACCGACCCGGAACAACTGAAGAAACTCATATCCGAGTCCGGCACTCCCAGAGGTTGACGTTTTCAATTCCGCTCAGAAAGCGGCGTATGTGTGCATCCCCACCAATACCCAATCACCACTCCCTTTGGTCGGGGACTTCGCAGCCAGCCCTTGTTAAGCAATCCCCACTTACCACAATTTGTCATTGCGAGCGCAGCGAAGCAATCTCCTCGATACTTGATGGGAGATTGCCACGTCACCCTTACGGGCTCCTCGCTATGACAAATTGAAATTCGGGCGCATACATGGGTGCGTCCCTAAAGAAAAAATCCGGAGGGGCCGACCCGTGTGTCGGCCCGTTAACTCCCCAGCTCAGGCGTACGCTTGGGTGCTCTCTTACTTTTAGATGATATAGGGCTGATCTTCTGGGCCAGCCCCCGTCATCTATTCTTGCTTCCGGGATTACTCTACAGTCACGCTCTTGGCGAGATTGCGAGGTTGGTCCACATCTGCTCCACGCAGGACCCCCGTATGGTACGCCAGTAATTGAAGCGGGATGATCGTCGTCACTGGACTTAACAGCCAGGGCGTCTCTGGTACCCAAAGCATGTGATCCGCAATTTCCTGCAGCATTTCATCTCCATCCGTCGCAACTGCGATGACGTTACCTCCCCGCGCTTTCGTCTGCTCAATCTGACTGAGCATTTTTTCATACCAGGGGTCTTTGGGAGCAATTGCGATGACTGGCATATCCTCATCTATTAATGCAATCGGTCCATGTTTCATCTCACCCGCCGGATAAGCCTCGGCGTGGATATAGGAAATTTCCTTTATCTTCAACGCCCCTTCGTAGGCGATGGGCATATTAATGCCCCGACCAAGATAGAGACAATGTTCCGATTCCTTAAGTTCCCAAGCCACCTTCTCAATATCATCGGCACGATCCAGGCATTGTCCAACGAGGTCAGGGATATGTCGCAGATCGCGAACGAGCTCCATCCTGCGCGTCTTATCAAGCGTCCCGCGCATGTCACCAAGCAGGATTGCCAGCATATATAAATCGATCAAAGGTGCGGTGAAAGCCTTAGTCGAGGCAACGCCGATCTCCGGACCGGTCTGCATGCTTATATAACCATCGGCTATGCGCATGGCTTGCGAGCCGATGACGTTCACAATACTCCATATCGTCGCACCTCGATCCTGCGCCTCTTTCATCGCCGCCAGGGTATCAGCCGTCTCTCCTGATTGGCTGATGGCAAGTGCCACCGTGTTTTCATCAACCAGCGGATCCTGATAGCGAAACTCAGACGCTATCTCCACCTGCACAGGGATACGGGCAATGCGCTCGATAAGATGCCGGCCGACCATCCCGGCATGCGCTGCAGTGCCACACGCTGTGATGATGATTTTGTCAATTCGCTGAACCAGTTCAGGTGTGAGATTGAGCTGATGTAGATGGATCTGGCCTTCTTTGAAGTCTACTCTGCCGGCGATCGTGTCAGTGGTCGAGCGAACCTGCTCGAAGATCTCCTTCAACATGAAGTGTTTGTACTCACCCTTCTCTGCCGAGACAGGATCCCAGGGCACATTCATGATCTCAAGGCCAAGCTCAGTGCCTTCTAACGTCATGGTTGTAAAACCGCTCGCGGTTACAACCGCCATCTGCTCCGCCTCAAGAAAAGCCATTTTGCGTGTGTGCTCGAGAATCGCCGGGATATCAGAAGCAATGAACATTTCATCTTCGCCGATTCCCAAGACGACCCCCCCTGCATTTCCAACTCGTGCGGCGACGATCTTGTCCGGCTCATCTATGGAGAGCAGAACGATCCCATGAGCACCGCCAAGATTCGATATCGCCCTTCTCGCTGCCTCGGTCAGATCATGCCCCATCGCCAGGTAACGTTCAACCAACAGGACGATGATCTCCGTATCTGTATCGGATCTGAACGAAGCCCCCTCTGCGGTTAATTCATCGCGGAGAGCAAGGAAGTTTTCAACGATGCCGTTATGGACAATCACAACTCGTCCCGATTCACCCACATGAGGATGGGCATTCCGTGCGCTGGGTTCACCATGGGTGGCCCAGCGTGTATGCCCAATTCCTATCTGACCATTAATCGGGTCATTAAACAGGAGTTCGCCAAGTCGGTTCAGTTTCCCTGCCTCCCGCCGTATTTTAATCTCACCATCTTCAATTACAGCTATACCCGCCGAATCATAGCCCCGATACTCTAATCGTTTCAGCCCGTCATAGATGATCGGAGTCGCATCACGCGGGCCAATATAGCCTACGATGCCACACATACGAAGCCTCCAGGTTGGTTGTTAGTTATCATCCGATTGCCACTCCCTTCAGCGCTGTCTGACCCGTTACCGAGCCAGTATTAACTGCCGGGTTATTTCTTCGTTAAGGAAAGGTGTGGGCGTGTGGTACACCCAGAGGGCATCCGCTGATCTTTCGATTTTCCCGGTCCGGAGGTTGGGAGCCTCCCGATCCTTCGGTTAGCCCTGCCCTGCGGCAGGGAACCCTCTTCCTCGTCTCCCCGAATAATCGGGGCCTCGCGCTACCCTTTCCACCCGTTAGTTTTTTTCTGCCAACCACCTCTCAATCTAAAGTTGTTCTTCGCTCGAGATTATACACAGTTTACTGACATTCTGGAATAGGATCCTATCGTTGGGTCCATTTTTCCCGTATCGATGCCCTTTTAGTGCAGCCTGTCCCGGGTATTTGCTAGAGAACACCACAATAATTATGGCTATACGAACTCGATGGTCTGGGTCGTCGCCTTTGATAAGTCGCTGTAAACGCCACGTTGATCCTCTGGCAGTAATTCAGCCAGGACATACATCGCCTCATCTGTCATGAGGCGCAGCGCTTCATGATCAAGCCGTTCATCCCCCGTTCTGAATCTGAAAGCTCGTCCCAGCTTCACAGAAACGCCTGTCCGAAGCCAACGTAATGGGTTCAATGTAGGAAAGCCTTTTGAGCCGGTGATAGCAACAGGAATGACCGGCGCACCACTCTTCACCCCAAGGTAGGCAATGCCCTCTTTGCCTTGTTGGAGCGCTGGGTTGCGGGTCCCCTCAGGCGCCATAAGGATACACTCCCCCGCCATCAAAACTCCAAGCGCTCGACGTACCGCCTGCCTATCGAACTCTTGCCTGCGGACCGGGATGACCTGCCACAGTTTTGCGAAGTATCCGAACACAGGGTAACGATATACTTCGATTTTCGCCATTGGAACCACATTTCTGGGCAGCGAGCTGAGGACCACGGCCGGATCGATCAAAGCGATATGGTTGATCATTACGATCGCCGGACCGTCAGCGGGGAAGTTGTCTAAACCTTCTACACCCTCGTACTTCGCTAGTAAGCGAAAGCCAATGTGCTTAATCATCCAGCGTATTTTCCACCTGGTGCTCTCAAGCGCTTGATGATCGTATTCTACTTTGTGGAAAATTTGATTTTCACTTTGCACCGAGATCATCAGCTAGATCCCCGCGCATAAAGACCTTGATAGGCGTTCGGAAGCAGATCCGCGATCGCATGCATGATCCTTTCCGTCTGATGGCGTAAAATCTCCTTCCGCTCAGCCGATCGCCATGGAATCTCTGGTAGTTCAATCATCTCACCGACTGACATAACAAGTTGTGTTCGACGAAATTTACGTATCTCGTCTGCAAGTACAGCCGTCCCGGCGATCCCCACCGGCAGAACGGATACCCCGGCCTTGGCAGCGATATAAGCAACGCCCGTGGAAGCCTGCTGCAAACCTGGTTTACGTGAGCGTGTGCCTTCGGGGAAAATAAGAACCGATCGTCCTGCCTTTAATCTCACCACCATCGTGTTAATTAATTGGCGATCAAACCGCCCACGATGAACAGGGATCGTCCCATAAAGCCGCATGATCTGACTCTCAATCGGTCGCTCGAGAATTTCTACAGCGCCTGCCACCTCGATCGAATAAGGCCAGAATGAGGCAACTAATGGAGGCTCGAAGATCGAGACGTGGTTTACGGCAATGATGTATGCCCCTTCTTTAGGTATGTTCTTAGTACCAGTAATCTGGACCCGACTTAGCAGTCGGAATAAATTACGAAAAACTATTCGAGAAACAGATCTGAAAACCCGAGAATACCAGGGGAGTGAAAAATCGCTGCCAGCTTCATTCCCTCGCATATTAAGCTTCCCCTGGTAGGGTTACATTTTCTGCGAGTGCGAGCACCTTCTCAAGTACCTCATGGACGGATAGCATGGTCGAGTCGATGATTACAGCATCTTCAGCGGGTCGCAGCGGTGCTAGCGCGCGAGTCGAATCGAGCCTGTCCCGCTCGCGCATCCCTTCGAGGATCGCATCAACGTTCACAGAATTTCCTCGACCCAGACTTTCTTCATAGCGTCGATTTGCTCTGGCTTCAACAGAAGCATCCAAGTAGATCTTTAATTCTGCTTCCGGCAGGACGACTGTTCCAATATCCCTGCCGGCCATCACAACCGCACCGCGCAAGCCTATCTCGCGTTGACGCTTGGTCATCGCCTCACGCACACCCGGATACATAGACACCTGTGACACGTTCTCGTCCACCGCTGGGCTGCGGATCTCCCAGGTTACATCCTCCCCATCCATGAGAACACCACACTGGCGACCATCATCGGTGTTCGGTGAGAGCACATCAAGATCCAGCTTATTAGCAATCGCGGATACAGTAGCTTCATCCTCAATAGGGGTAGCGGATTTCAAGGCTGCCAAAGTAACCGCCCGGTACATCACACCAGTATCGAAGTAAAGATAACCCAAAGCAGAGGCGAGGTTCTGGGCAAGAGTCGATTTTCCGGAGGCAGCTGGTCCATCGATCGCGATTATCTTTGCTCTCAAGCTTCAGCCCTCCTCAACCAAACCCCACGGATTCCCTGTGACAATTCAACCCTTTAACAAACTGATGATGGCACAGACGCAACCAATCCACCATCCTCATTCAAAATCTGTGAGCCCTACATCGCCGAGGGTGACGATATCCATCCGCACCCAGAGGACCCAACGCTCGAGTTCCGTCGGCGCAGAGCGCAGCACAAACCACCGCAGCAGATTCGGCGGTAGACTGCCATCCCAACCACGCCGCTCTTTCAACACCGTCCCCTGACCCATATAGTCGACAAGCAGGTGAGGCGAAGAATTTGACTCCAAAGTGAGAACCGCCGGGGAGGGATCTACCAGAGAGTTGAATTCACCCCCCACCCGATTGTAACCACGCAGCGTCCACGCCAGTGCGGGGTTAACCTCAGATTGCACCTCAATTGCGATCTCATCGGTCCGACCCGCGTAGGCGAGTGAGGCATTGTCGAGTGTATTCGTGAGCAGCCGCATGCCATTCGTGGTTACCTCAGGATGCCAGAGTTCTCTGGCACTCGTTGCCAGGGACGTGAAATTCAAACGCCAGGCTGCAGAGAGCGTGATCGCTGCCAATACAAGTGTTGCCGTGATCCCGAGCGTATCTGCCACAACGCCCCAAGACCAACCCAAGCCAAAGAATAAAAGCAGGCTAACGGCCATGATGACCAATGCGCTGAATACAAGCAGGATTAGCCCCGGATCGCTCGGTGTGTACTCCAAGATGAAGCCATTTGCGTAGCCGATAAGCGATATCCATGCAGAAGCTGTAAGCACCAGGAGTACACCGGTGAGACCTATCAATTCGAGCCCGACGCCACGCTGCGCAATTCGTTCAATCAAAACCGAGATGGCATAGGCTACCAAAAGTGCTAGAGGAAGGACCACAAAGATTATTTCCGCTGCACTCCGCGCGGGATAGACCAGGCCGCTTAACAAGCTGCCTGACACCCATAGACTGGCTGCCTGCCCGAGAGATTCTTTGCGCTGCCAGGCGAGAACTGCCCCCACGATGCCCATCACCACAAACAAAGGTTCATAACTCACGAGCATCACGACATAAGCAATGGCCGACTGTATACCTGGATCCGTCCAACCATGCAGCCATTCCGTGAGGGATTCACCCAACCCGGCAAGCCCATTCCAATAGAAACCCACGCCTGAGGCGACAAGGAGCATTACAACAAGCGACACCCATAAGCCAGATTTAATTGCAAACAAACGTTGAAATTCTTCAAATGGCTTTCGGTCCCGGGATGCGAGGATGCTTGACAATCCGAGTGCGACCAGCAGCCCAAACAGACCCTGCAGAACTATGGGGCCTGACGCCAACGCGAAGCCTAACGTGCCAGCCGCGAGTAAGAGCCTAACCCGTCTATCCTCAAGTAAGTCCACCGACCAGGCGAGGAATACGAATAGCGCCAGGCCAGCTGCGGCTAGAGCTGAGCCGTCGGCGGTGCGGGCGATTGTCCATCCAGACGTGGCGACGGCCAGCACCAGAACGGCTATCAGCGAATGAGCTTTGCCAATTCGTTTCCGCAGGAGCAACGGGCTCAAAACCAACACGATGCCGGCAAGAGCTGAGATAACACGCGCTGTCGCATCGGATGGATTAAAAAGCTGGAAGATCATGGTGGTGAAAACGTAGTAACTCGCACTTACTGGCACCGCCATGCCATCGACATCCCAGAAGGGAGAAGCATCCGGAGTCGTCGATGCTGCTGTTAGCGCATGAACAGCCTCTGAATCGGTGAGTGGATTTCTACCGAGGTCTGCAAGCCGCATCCAGGCAATCAACACGATCAAGGTTGCGAGGATTACCGTACCCAGCCTGATGCTCCGATTGTTATTCAAGAGGAGTCACCTGCTCTCGTGGCGTAAATCTTAACCCTGTCAGTTTGGTAAACCAACTCCATGAATGCATCGAATTTATTATCAAAGACTGGTTTGTAGGTCATGCGTTCAAGTTCTCCAACGTAAACATACTTCACATTATAGGTCTTCAGGATCTGTTGAGTTTGTTCCCAGTCCGGCGATATATACAATGACCTTACGTCTTCTTCCCGCGTTCCGTGGTATTGGTATCCGCCGCGCCATTGGCTTTCATGACCAGGCCAGCCGATAACGGTGGGGAATCCCGTATGCACGGATACCCTCGCAAAGTACGAATAGCTGCCGCCTACGGCCTCCGCAACGACTCCGGCATCTAGATGATCACTCATCCATTGGATCGCCTCGCGATCCGCTTCGGACGCGTAGGCAGGGTGTAACGCCCCATTCAACGTTCGGCCATGAACCGGGTTTAGACCGTTTGTTTTCGTCCAAACAGAAAGGGCAGGATAGATGAGACCAGCAAGCAGCGGGAGAACTGTGAGTATTTGCACGGGGATCATCTTCGCGCTCCGTTTAGACCAGATCACATCCATCACGTATGCTGCGGCGAGAGCCCATAAGATCCATGCTGCAAAGTAGAATTTAAAAATCGTATTCATGCGCAGCCCGAATTGATCTTTGAGATAGAAAAACTCAGGACCAAGCACCAAGAGCGCTCCAATAGTGATCATCATAAGGATGAAAGGACCTGGTTTGGCCTCGTTCGCAGAGTCGCTCCACACACGTCTAACGAGCACAACGGCGCTGGCGATCATCACGCCTAAGCCGATCGCTGTCCACGACTGAGTTAATCGGATGGTGATTGTCGCTCGCGCGGCATCTCGTAGACTATCCATCCCCATGCTACTGAGTATCGATCCCATCTCGATGACGTTTGCACCCACGAGGTAAATCAATCCAGCTAAGATCCAGGAGAGAATCAAGAGCGCGAGCGGGAGCCCCAAGCTCATTCCGAAAAGCCACTTCCCCTCCGCTCGCCTTCTCCCTTGCATCACTCGCATGGTAAGCCAGCTACTGATAGGGATGAATGAGACCGCGAACATGATGAAGAAATGCAGGAAACGAGTAGGATGCATCAAGTGCGGGAGAATGCCGCCTGCCTGTGAGGAAAACGATGGATACCAGGGGAGATAAAATAAAATAGCAGCTACAATGAATGCCAGGCTCGTCGTAAGCACCGACTTAACCCAAACTGCGAAAGGGAGCATTCTACTTCTCCAGATCATCACACATAAGAGCAAGCTGAAATAGATCGGGAAATCCCAGGTATTCAAAAAAGCCAGCGCACCGAAGAGCCATGCGCCGATCCAGAACTCGAGCTTACTGAGTGAAGATGGCAGAATACCCGCTGCGACCGCCCCGACAAGAAGCCCTCCCCCAAAGATAAGCCCGCAGGTCACAATACCTTTAAGAATTGACATGAAAGCTGCGGAGAACCCAAGACCTGCCGCTCCGGCTTTCAACCCCAGGACAACCACGACGATCACCGCTGCCAAACCCAGGGCAATCCATAGATGTTTACGCAGGCTTTGGGTCCATTTCACCTCGGACAGACGAAGAGGTGCCCGCTGGCCCTGGAGGAAAACCTGAAAAGCGAAGGCGATCACCATGAGAACAAAGGGCATCGCCAAAAGGTGCGGGTGATTATCTGCAAGCAGGAAAGAGAAGAACGGGAATTCGTCGATCGACTGTAATCCGAGTGGGAAGCCATTCAGATCGAGATCCCTGATCACGCGCGATGAGCGGAACCACCACCAGGATCGTTCAGGTATCCAACTCGCATCGAGAATGGGTGGCTTTTCCAGATCCTCAAGCCCAATCCAAGTCCAGAACGGCGATGTAAAAAAACCATCCGCGTTCGTCGTCCAGAATATGGTTTTTGAATAAAGAATCTCGAGGAAGCCTCCCAAATTACCGCTGATCAAGACAAAGATCGGCGCAAGAAGCGGTGAGACTCGTTTAACACGACCGGGTGTCCGTCGGGCGAGGAAGTTGTATGCGAGAGAGTACGTACCCAGGGCGACCAGCGCAAACCAGAGACTGTTCCCGAGATTGAAGGCGACTCCGGAGGCAGCCCCCGTGAGCCGGGTGAGCAAAGCCAGAAGAATGTAGCCAAAGTAATAGTAGGAGATCGCATAACCCGAGAGCCAAGGATCATGAGGGGGGAAGCTGTCCGATTGAAGAATCGCATTTAAGAATGCGAGCTCCATTGGTTTTTCAGTATTGGTAATCGCCGGGTTGTTCGCCCGCACAAACGTCCAAACTACGAATGCGAACAGGAAAAGGATCTCCATGGTAAGAACTGTGGAACGATGCTCTTTGAGCCAATCGAGCACATCGCGCCACGTGCTGCGCCCAATCCATACGCTCAGTCCCAAGAGCGCAAGAACCGCCATCACCGCTCCACCAAGGCTCGGCTGGAACATCCGCAGCGTGGCTCCCATCCAGAAAATATATCCGGCTAGAAGCAACCCGAGTGTCCTGGCGAAACCATAGCCGCGGTCTTCGAGACGTCCGAAGATCCGCCAGGCAATTGGCAGTGTTAGAGCGCCCAGAACCGTACTTATCAACCACCAGATGAAGATGTCTTGAATCACCTTACAACCTCATAGATCACAGTTTTCCCCACCTGGAAGACGGACCGGAGGCTTCCTTCAGATTCCATGGCAGGGAACTTGTCCAAAGCGTGTGTCGGACAGCGCAGGCTCGAGGTTTCATCTTCGGGGTGTTCCAGCTCGCATTCGTCAGGCGAGATCGGGAACGATGTCGGCATCCCCATTGGCCAACCGCGTAGATCACAGGAGATGCCCGGTATACTCGCCTCTGGCCAGCACGGATAGACCTCGGAATAATAAGCGCGTTCCAGCCCGCCGACGATGACATACTTAACATTATATTCATCGAGGAAATCATTTGCCTCCGCGATCGTTCGCGTTAGATAGAATTTCGTTGTTTGGAATAGCCGTTCATCCACGCCATTTTCTTCTGCGGCTACGCGCTGCTGGGATTGATGCCAGCGCCATCCCAGGACACCCGGGAGCCCGGTGTAGATTGAATAACGCGAGCCCCAGCGATACTCAGGAATGTTCGCCTCAACGATAACCGGGGAACCCTCAACATTTTCCTGCAACCAACGAATCGCTTGATAATCCTCTCCCAATGGGAGCTTCTCGCCCAACTCAGAGCGGTATGCGTAATCCATGTAGAGCATGCCGTCGAGCGTCCTTGGCGCAGTTATCGTCATGCGGTCCCGGACTTTCGCAAATGATCCCGTGAGGGGATACAGAGCGGCAGAGAACAAAAGCAAAACCGTTGCCGTCAACCAGATCCACCGCCAAACACGATTCCATCTGGTGAGAGAGGCATACGTCCATGCGAGAGCTGCGGCTGCAGCTAGGCTGAAGAGCTCCCACACCTGGAGGTAGAATTTGAAGACCGTATTCATGCGACCGATATCCCCCTTGAGCACCACGACCTCCACGACAAACGTAAGGACCAGCCCAGTCCCCACGAAGAAAAGCACGATCCGCTTGCCTATCGACAGATCGGGTCGCAGCAGCAGTATCAGCGCCCAGACGCCGAGAGGGATGACGATCAGTGCAATCTGATATCCTATACCCGTCAGCCAGGCGGTACCCGCCACAACGAGAAAAGCCGCAGATCCAATCCACATCGCAATCGGCCGCAGCCTGTTCAGCTCTGTGATCGGGGTTTGCGCCAGCCACTCGCGAGTTTCCCATGCCATCCAGGCTGTAACCAGGAAGAGGAAGACTCCATGCACCGTCAGATAATCGATCAAGGACGTCAGCGAACCCTTCCAGATCTCTGCGGACATATATCCCTGCCCGTAATAATGGTGGTATGGCTGATATAGGAATTGTGAGAGCGCTATAAGCAGGGTGGCATAGAGCGCTGCTTTTATAATCTGTGGCAGATTAAATTCTCGATCGCGCCACCACACAGCAAAGATGACCGCGAGCACTCCTAACACCCAATACACGGGGAAATCCCAGGTATTAACAGTTCGCAACGCGCCAAGCGTTAAACCGCCGATAAACAAGGCCAGGGGGATATCGATTCTCCCCCGACGGCGACGCTGGGTGACGGAGAGAATCCACGATATACCCCAGGCAAGGCTTAGGATTGTGAGTGACCGGCTGATCATGTGAGCGTGCAGATCGGCGTACAGGAATGTGAAGAAGGGAAATTCCGTGATCGGTCCTGCTTCACCCTCCCCGGGGGTAATCATCCGGCTCGGGTTCCAATACCATTGGTCCATCGGGTAGGGAAGCGGAGACTTGTACGTAAGGTAATTTACAAATCCCTTCGCCGCTTGACCTACCCCAACGATCAAGCTCCCCTCTTCAACCCCTGCCGGAGTGCCAATCTCTTTAAACCCATCATAGAACATCCTGGCCGTGCCCAGATTTCCAAAAACTGCTAAC
>Ga0307421_1000889_pt1 | contig 18945 bp, 14 predicted proteins | sample SalMarWE160270MG_FD_202163 | JGI IMG/M metagenome (GOLD analysis project Ga0307421, IMG submission 202163) | Salt marsh sediment microbial communities from the Plum Island Ecosystem LTER, Massachusetts, United States - WE1602-70 | ecosystem: Environmental > Aquatic > Marine > Intertidal zone >...
AAAGAAATCTAATGACTTGTCTTTGTCCTATGCAGAGGAATTTCAGAAGAAGATAGTTGATAGTGAGTCACCATTTGAAACCGGGTTGCAGATAGCGGCAGCGGGAAATATTATAGATTTCGGAGCAAAGGATCACGATTCCATCGATCTGAATAAGGAGCTTCAATTCCTTGATAAAACCCCCTTTGCTCACTATGATATTGAGCAGTTTAAAAGAGCACTGGATGATGCTTCAACACTTCTCTACATCTGTGATAATAGCGGAGAAATTGTTTTTGATACACTGTTTATAAAAGAGTTACAAAGGGAGTACCCTAAACTTCAGATAGTAGTGGCATTTCGTGATCAGCCAATCATCAATGATGCCACACTGGAGGACGCCAAAGCAGTAGGTCTTGATCGACTTGTTACAAACATTTCCAGCGGCAGTATCTATCCAGGAACAATACTTCCCGAAACAACAGCCGAGTTTCAAAAACTATTTGCTTCGGCAGATGTGATGCTTTCCAAAGGTCAGGGAAATTTCGAGACCTTGTTACCGTTTGCAGACGAGAGGCTTTTCTTTTTATTAAGAATAAAATGTGAATATATGGCAGCCTTATCGAACGTAAAAAAAGATAGTTTAGTACTTATGCAAGGATACAAAGGTCAACTACCCCCACGCCTGAAGACGGGAGCTTGAAAGCGAACTTGGAGTTACCGTCACCACCTTAATCAGCTGCATCCCCATTCCGGAACAACGCACGGATTTTATTATCGAAGAACTGGGGACGGTATCCCCGACCTTCCGAATGACTGATAAGCATGGCAGGGCTAGCACTATCTTTACGGCTGGGGAGGAGTAGGGCACAACCCGGGTCACAGCCAATGCTACTGGCAGTTATTACGCCTATGAGGTTCGCACCAACGGAGAATCTTACAATGGGCCGATGAAAACCTACAAATTATCTGCCCCGTCTTTCGTTTTGGGTATAACGGTCAATGTTTTTAGGCCTTTGGGATTTCTCGGGGTTTGACCATAACTGGAGATAAAGTCGTGGTAGGGGAGTAGAGACTATTTTTTCTGAATATTCGAAGTTATTCATATTTCATAAACAAACAGCACATTGTTTTTTAATGACCTGTTTTTAATTTGGATTTTGATTTGACTGATATCTCTATAATCTCGCCGCCAGGAAGGGAACCAGCATTTCTTCTTCAGATAAACCGCCGTGGCGGCCGATCAGCGGATTTTCCTTGGAAGCCCACCACCAATAGGCATCGCACCGCGCAGCAACAATTAAATCCCCCAGTCGGTCATAGATCCCGGGATGAGGGTCGCCGGGTCCGAACAGGCCGGCTTTCACAGCTGCTTCTGGATCGATGAGAGCAAATTGATCTGGCCAGGCGGACTGGATATAGTCCTTAACCCCTTCTTTTTTCCCGGGACGAATATGAAGATACGCCAGCCGGTTTTCCCCGGAGGGGGTCATATGAAGCATATTTGTGAACTCGGGGTGTTGCTTAAGGTTATAATCCAACTTTTCCTTATCTGTGGTTATCTGGCCGTGGTCCGCAGTCAGGATCACCAGGGTATTCTCTCTTAAAGTTGGATCCAGTTCATTCAGGAAATACTGTTCAAAAGCACTGCTGAAGGTCAGCAGTGCCGCCTTAGCTCTTTCACTATCAGGGCCATGAAGGTGAGAGATCGAATCCAGATTGCCCCAGTACACCCAGGCATATTTCCGGACTTGAGTCCGGGTTTCAAACAGCTCCCTGAGGCTGATCCATAAATCTGATGCGGTTCCAATAGGATGGCGATTAGCGTCTTTCATGAACATCCTGGAAAGACCGGAATCGATAATTGCATAATGTTGATAGGCGTGAACTTCAACGCCGTCTGCGAAAAAGTGATCGGTGATTGAACCGACTGGCAGAAACTTTTCCGGGTCAAAACCTGCCAGGGTCAGATTTCCAGCACCGCCCCGGTAGGTGATAGGTTTGTGCTCAATCATATTGGCCGACACTCCATATTCCTTAAGCCACATTTCATACCCCATTATTCCGTGTCTGGCTGCGGAACTATCTGTCCAGAGAGAAGTGATCGCAGCGCAGGTTGTGCTGGGGGAGATCGATGTTATTGGAGCCAGGATTCCCTGATCCAACAGCGAATGCCAGATCAATTCACTCTCCTCAGCCATCCACTTCTGCAGGCGGTGAAAGGCGAGGGCGTCCATCAGGATCACGATCACGTTTTGGGTTTTCCCCCGGACGGGATCGAGTAGATCTGGCAGGAGTGGAGGTGAGGAAAAACCTGCTACGTTAAACAATTCCGCAGCGCTGGCAGGAATATTAAGGATAGACAGGCCGTTATACTGGGGGGAGATGAATTTGTCTCCAAGTGAAAGCTGCTGGATCGGATTTTCCCTGATGCGTTTTTGAATTTTCTTGGTGAGATCTGTCATAGTTCCTCATTGTTTAGTTAGACTGAATTATAAACGCAGAATTGAAAACTATCCTCCAGGATCGATTCTTTTTTCAAATGAAAATCATGAAATATTTTAAGTTTGTTTCCTTTTTCTGTTATTATAATAAGCTCAGGGATACCGATACTTCATAGACCTTAATCCTATGCAGGAGATTGCGTTGATGAATCGCCCGGAAACACTCAAAGAGAAAATTATCCAGTCTATAACTCCCCGTAAGCTGCGGTTCTTTAAAGAATCGCTTACGGGTTATTTATTCGTTGCCCCCGCGCTGACCCTGATCTTCTTGTTTGGTATATTTCCGGTTGGATTTGCCATTTATGTTAGTTTACATAAATGGCGAATTTTACGAACTGATTTTATCGGTCTTGACAATTATGTCCGGGCGATAGGGAATATTACTTATGTTGTCGCGTTCTTTTTTTCGCTGGCCGCCTTACTCAGCGCAGTTTTGATTTTAAGGAGAATAATACAACAAGCCAGGGAAAATAATCAGCAACCCTGGCTGTTATGCCTGCCAGCTGGCTTATATATGCTGACTATCTATGCCTTCCTGCGTTATATTTGGTATCAGCTCCCGGAATTTCTGGACATTGCGATAAAGTTGCGGGGTGTAGAAAAAACCCGGGAATTATTTCTCCAATTTCTTGGGGAAGCATTTTTTGCGCCAGATGTGTATTCATCCTGGCGTTTCTTTACCCTGGCCTTGACCGGCTCTATCGCCGCTGCCATCGCAGCGCTTATTTTTTATCGGAAACCGCTTAGATCTCAATTCCAGGCGCAGTTTACTCTGATGTGGATAGCACTGGGTTCTGGTATTGGATTGTTTTTATTTACCTATCAGCAGGTTTATAATGCATATCTCTTTGCCTTAGAGACCAATTCAGATCCTGGTATTTGGCCCCAGGTGATTGTTGTATCTGCGGGTATCATTTTGCTAGGGTTGGGTTGGTTTACCTGGAGCAGTGCCCCAAAAGAAGATCAAACCTGGAAATTCTGGCTTCGTATCCTGGGAGCATTTATTTTCCTGGTCGGAGGCTGGATCCTGGTAGGGGAAATTCCCGTCATCATGGCTTCCGGTGATAAGGATCTCTGGGATGGCTTAAAAGTAACAATTTTCTTTTCCGCAGGGACGGTGCCGCTTCAGTTAACTATATCGATGTTCCTGGCCATCTTATTGTTCCAGAAACTTCGCGGTTCTGAATTCTTCCGGATGGTTTTTTTCCTGCCCTACGTAACCCCGTTTATTGCCAGCGCAGCTATCTTCCGCCAGATTTTTGCTAACCGGGATACTTCGCCGATCAACTTGCTGATTAGAGCATTGGGCGGTGAAGGATTGGCCTGGCTGCAGGAATCGAAAGGGGTAAACCTCATCATCGGGGAAATGATTGGTGTGAACCTGCCTGCCTGGGCAGCTGGGCCCAGCCTGGCTCTGGTTGTGGTTATGATCCATGCGGTTTGGACCTATGTTGGGTATGATATTGTGATTTACCTTGCTGGATTGGGTAATATCCCCACCGAGTTAAACGATGCCGCCGAGATTGATGGGGCCAGTAAATGGGACGTATTCCGTTTTATCACCTTCCCCTTGCTTTCTCCCACCACATATTTCCTGTCGCTAATCGCCGTTATCGGCACTTTTAAGGCGTTTGCTACCTTATGGGTTTTCCGGGAAAGTCTTGCTCTTGGCACAACGGATACCTTCAGTGTGGCTATTTTCCTGGAATTTTTTGATAAACTGAGGTATGGTTATGCCTCAGCTATGGCGTTTGTTTTGTTTGCAATTATTCTGGGATTAACTGTAATGAACAATCGGTTTCAGGGTTCCAAGGTGTTTTTCTTGTAGGTGAAGGTGGGTTTTTATATGAAATTAAACCGTTCTCGTACTCTAACAATCCTAACTTACCTGCTCCTGATTCTGGGCGCACTTCTCTCTCTGGTGCCGTTTGTGTGGATGATTTCTACGTCGTTAAAGACGATAGGAGAGGCTTTGGGATCTTCTTTTTTCCCTGGTGAATTGCATTTTGAAAACTATGTCGAAGCTTGGGACCGAGCTAATTTTTCAAGATATTTCGTAAACAGTATAAAAGTCACCGCGATTTCCCTGGTAGGCAGTGTCAGCATCAGCGTCCTGGCGGCTTATGGATTTGCCAGAATAAAATTTCCTGGAAGGGACTTGATTTTTGGTATTTTGCTGAGCACGATGATGATTCCCGCCATGGTAACCATCATTCCTAACTTTTTAACCGTCACTTGGTTGGGCAGAATTGGACCCATTAAGTGGATCAATAACTGGCCAGCGCTGACAGTGCCCTTTATGGGAAGTGTATTTAATATTTTTTTGCTCAGACAATTTTTTGCTCAGATACCGGATGAGCTGTTTGATGCTGCCCGGATCGATGGTTCCGGCCACCTGCGGTTTTTATTCCAGGTTGTAATGCCGCTCTCAAAGGCACCCTTGATGGTTATCCTGGTACTTACATTTATCGGTTCCTGGAACTCGCTGGCCTGGCCGCTGCTGGTGACCAATACGCCGGATTGGCGGCCAATTTCAGTCGGGATGATGAATTTTGTCACTGAGGCTGGACAGGAAATTCATTACATCATGGCTGGTGCGTTTATTACAATTATTCCTATATTAATTTTGTATTTTTTCACCCAGAAACAATTCACTGAGAGCATCGCCCGCAGTGGATTAAAAGGTTAATAATCTCTGATTGAGAAAAACGATATTGTTATATATAATAGAAACAAAAGGAGGTGTGTGCCCCATAATTAAATCCACCCTGTATTTAGCCAGACAATAATATTTAAGAGGAGAAAAAAATGCCCAAAAAGTTATTGACTATGATTTTTGCAACCCTGATTATTTTATCGTTTACCCTGACGGCTTGTGGTCCACCACCTGTGGATGTCAGTGGTGTAGTTGTAGAATTTTGGCACGTTTACGGTGAAGGTGACCCCCGTAATGAAGCTATTTTGGCCTTCGTTGAGGAATTTAACGCCAGTAATGAATATGGAATTACCGTTGAAGCGTTGGATCAGGGCAGTTACAACGACCTGGAAGATAAGGTTAACGCAGGTATTCAGTCCGGAGATACTCCGCAGATTGCGCAAGCCTATACCAGTGCGCTCAACAACTGGGATACAGTAGACATGGTAGTGGATTTGAACCCATTTGTATCCGATAAAACCTACGGCCTGACGGAAGACGAGATTGCGGACATTTATCCTGGTGTGTACTCCTTGGGTGTTACCCCTGGTGGGGCCCGCTTGGCCTGGCCCTTCAGCCAATCCGCCAACGTGATGGTCTACAACTTCACCTGGGCGAAGGAGCTTGGATTTGATGCTCCTCCGACCACCCCCGAAGATTTGAAAGCCCAACTCTGCACGGCAGCGGAAGCAAACGCAACCGATGATAATCCCGACAATGATGGAACTGGCGGTATGGTCTGGTATGCAAGCGCTTCCAACTACCTGTCATTCCTGCATGCGTTTGGTGGAGTTGAATTAAATGCCGATGGCACTGCCTACGACTTCAACACTCCGGCAGCCAAAGCCGCAGCGCTGTATGTAAATGATTTGAAAGCCAGTGGATGCACATTTGAGACCGAGAGCTACCCCAACCCCGAACAGGCAAATCGCCTTGCGCTGGTGACTTTAAGTTCCACTTCCGGTCTGGCCTACTATGGGTATGCTTTCGCAGACGCCGAAAACGATGACGAGTGGGGCTTCCTGGCTTTCCCCGGTCCTGATGGAGGACAGGGTGTGGATGCTTTCACCCAGACCTTTGGTATTCTGAAATCAACCCCGGAACAAGAACTTGCTTCCTGGCTGTTCATCAAATACCTGACCGCTCCCGCGAATCAGGCTACCTGGATTGAAGCCAGCGGCTACCTGCCGACACAGTACTCCACCGAAGGTATGCTGGTGGATTACATTGCTTCAGTTCCGCAATTTCAATCCACGTTAGCCCTGGCAGCTCTAGGTCAGGGTGAACCGGAGACCTTCACAGCCTGGTACTCCGTCCGCCGGGCAGTTGATGATGCTGCAGCTATGCTGTATGCGGCTGAATCAGCGGAAACCGTTGAAGCAATTCTGGCCGAGCTGAACATAACTGCGGCCGAATTAGTAGCCGAGATTGAGTAAATTTCAAGTTTGACAAGAATTCAAAAACACCTGCTGGGAATCCAGCAGGTGTTTTTTTATAAACTAAACGAAGCGTAGTTACAGTCCCTTCGCAAAAAAACTGAATAAATCCCGGATACTGGTCTTTGGCGTAGAGGAATTATCATCATTTCATTAATCCCGGTCATCAAGGACTGGGTTTATAACGACGCCAAACAAATTGGGCTAAACTATTCCTTAATCTACGATTGTAAGCCCAACGGGCGCACGTTTTGAGAGGAGTGAAACGATGTCGAAGAGTAGCCCTCAGTTGCGATTTTAATCGCTTGGTGCTCACCTATAGGTAGAATCAAGAACACCTGCTGGGAAACCAGCAGGTGTTCTTTTTATTTTATAGCCGATGGCAGGATGCGGAACCCTGAAAAGATCCCGCATCCTGCTTACTATCACGGCAATATAAACGTAGCAATCAGGGGATCATGGTCTGATTTACTCCAATAACTGTCGTCTGCTGAAAAGGGCAGGGGGAAGTCTGCATTACAGTGCAGGACTTGTACCTGGAAGAGCAGATCTTTCAGAGCTTCATTGATCAGAATATGATCAAGAACCTGGGAGGTGCCCTGGTACACATAGGTGTATCTTTCTTCCGGCGGCAGCGTATCAAAAACACTGCTGAGACCCCCTTCCTGCAGGGTTTCCAGCGGGAGAGATTTGTAATAGGAATTTAAGTCACCGATGACTGCCAGATAAGCATCCGGGTCAGCGGTAAGGATTTCTTGCCCAATTTGTACATTCCATTCAGCCTGGGCATTCCTTCGAGGTTCGGTCGTCAATTCACCCCCGCTCATACTGGTAAAGTGATTGTTTAAAATATAAAGAGCAGAAGTATTTTCTCCCCCTGCCTGTATTTTAACCAGCAATGGAGGACGGCTGGTGATATTCCCAGGGGAAGGGTATTGAACCTGGTCAAGGATTTTTGCCTGATCGCCCCGGACTAGGTAACCCACATCGATTCCCCGGCTGTCGGTGCCTTCAATCAGGACTGGCAGGTAATGATACTCTACCAGCAGGGAGTGGGCGGCGATATCTTCCAGGATTTCCAGGTTTTCCACTTCCTGAAAACCAATGATGGTCGGCATGCCCGCCGTTAGAATCGTATTGGCAACTTTTGTGATATCCCTTTTGTATTCACTGACGCTGGGCAGCGGTGGGCTGCTGGGATGTGGAACGACAAAATCAAACAGGTTTTCCACGTTCCAGGTCATGATGCTGAAATAACCCTCATCTAATGGTTCAAGGTTGGTGACCATTGACGGCTTTGTGGTAACTGAAAAATCTGCAGTGGGCTCAATCTTATAGTTTCCAAAACTGTACGCAAGCGGTCCGATCAATCGGGAGACAGTATCCCCCACAGTCACCGCATCCGGGATGGAATCCCGGCTTTCGTGGATGGTTGAACTACCATCATCTACATAGATCAGCATGCCGTGATCGCTGTCCTGCCAGGCCCGGGAGATGCCATGTTTTGAAAGTACTACAGCAAACTCTCCGTAACGGGTAGTTGGTCCAACCGCTGCCGAAGTTCCAGTAACAGACACCAGCATTCCTTCCAGCGCTTCATAGTAAAGGGCACTTTCAGTGTTATCCGCCGGGGGATCAAGCACAATAGGATTAGGGAGAGCTTTCCTGCCCTGGATTGTTATCTCTCCCGGAGAATTGATTTCCAGTTGGGTTTGCTGGAAGGCTTCCCTAACTCTTCCTGTAACTGAGATAAAGTCTCCCTTCGTCACCGGGGGCATTACCAGGCCGGTGTTGACGAATACCCCTGCGGAGGTTAACGGGTCATCATCCGTTTCAATTTCCTGGATCCAGAATCCCTCTAGTTCCGGGAAAACTCCGGTAACCACACCCTCTGTCTGCAGCTTGGAAAGGATATAGGGAGACCGGGATTCAGTTCCTTGGATAGCCCAAATAGGCACTGAATTGCCAATAAAAGTGTAGGTTGGCAAACCTGCAGAAAGTTCCGGCCAATTATTGGACCAGACCCCATAATCAGAGAACGCCACAAACTCAGGATTACCCGTCACTTTTGCTTCGAATTGCACGGAATAACTTTCCCCATCTCCCGCCAGCTCTGGCACTACCCAGGTGATGGTATTATCAAGGATTTCCCCATCGTTATGAATGGTTATAACCTCTATTAGCGGGTCAAGGTCAGCGGATATTTTCAAGTTACTGTCTGTTTCCAGGGAGTGATTTGTAACCGTATAGGTTACCGTGAATGTTTCATCCAGCCTGGCAGTGGTGGGGGGGTGAGCCTGAATATACAGTCCGGGAGGGAAGACCCGGGAGAGGTCGCTTTGTACGCGGGGGTACAGGCGAAGATTGCCGTCAAAGAGTTCCATGATGCCTGTAACCCGATAGTAGTGGTCCGCTTCAATGTCCTCGATACTGATACCGGTTTCTTTATCAACATAAAGGTTTATCAGCTGTCCTTGATCGTCAAACAAGTCGATTTCAAAGCTGTAGGAAAACTCCTCAATTCTGGCAACCCGGCCTTCAACTTCCACCAGTTTTCCGGGGATAGATGCTGCGTTGGTATAGATATCTTCAATATCTATCGGTTCCGCGGGCCATTTTGATCCCTCACTGGCCCCTGACAAAATTTCCACATAATTTTCTGAGGATGGTATCAACTCAAGGGAATCTCGATAGATTTCCACTTTACCCCTAACGCGGACTTTAGCGCCAATCGGCACAACCAGCGAGGAGCCCGCTCCGGATACGTAGACCTGGATGCCAGAGGTCTCGTCTTCAACATAAAATTTAGCTCCGCTTCCTGCGTAAAACCCGCCGACATACATGGTGCTGATTCCCTCAACCACTACCTCTTTATTTATTAATTCCCGGGCGGTGGCGATCGGAATTGCACCGCCGCCAATCTCTGCATAAATAGGACCATTAAAAGCCGGCAGAGGCCAATTTTCAGCCTCTAGATAGGAGTTGGGCAGGGAAATATCCGAAAAAGTAAAAGCTGCTTGAAGGGGAAGTGAAATTGTAATAGCGTCTCCTGCTTGAAGATCGGGAATTTGCCATTCGATCCGGTTTCCCTGTTTGGCAAATAAAGAGATTCCCTCCTGCAGGGTTATATGCTCCGGAAGAGAAAGGGTTACGAGGATTTTCTTAATCTCAATCCCGGTATTATTGTAGACTCTGAGTTCAGCTGAAAACTTGCTGCCAGGCTTAATCAACTGAGGGAAATCCATAGTGTACTGCAGCTCTCCCGCTAATTCATGGAGTACAAGGCTGCCAGTGTTTTGTGGATCAGGGGAGGGATTCAAAGAGAAATCATTTTGATTGTCATCCGTATCTTTCGGGTTGGTTGAGTCCTTACCCGAATTTCGCTGAAGGGAAACTTCCTGATCCATCTTAATTGCAGGGTGATTTTCGGTCATCTGCGCCGGTCCATCCCCCCAGGTGAGTTGATCCTCGATTTTTTCTCCAATCCTGAGCGATAAACCTCCCCGTGTTGGCACCAGCGGTTGATTTATAAGGGCATCTGCCTCCACATTAAATTGCTGACCTGCTTGAATCAATAAAAAATGACCCAGGGGCGGAATTAAAGTTGTTTCATTCCAACGGTACAACAAGATTTCTTCTCTGCTGTCGTTTAGCTGATACCAGAGTGAATAACCTTGAAGATCGGCGATTTCACTGCCGGCATTGTAGAGTTCGATAAAATCAGCCTGGTTATTACCTTCAACTCCAGTGAAAACCTCGCTGATCAAGATTTGCACAGGTGCCGGATCCAGATTGACAGGTAAAAAGGTAACGGGTTCTTCTTGAGAGCTGCAGCCGCTAATGATGAGAAATATCAGGATTATTAAAAGAAATTTGGATTTGAACATAGATTCCTCAATAACTAAAAGACTGTGAATAGGGAGACTACATTGTTCCTTGAATGATTTCCCTATTATTGTAACCGCTTCAGGTATAAAATTAGTCTTATACTTGATAATAAACTACAAGTCCTTGTAAGTCCCAAACATTGCAGCAGCTGATTCAAACTTGATTCCGGGATGTTCTCACAGCTCATGTTAAATGATGTTTGAATTTATAAGGAGTAGTTAAATGCGGATTTGAGGTCTGTTCTATGGACTTAGTTAAAGCATTTCGGTTGACCAATAAGACCAAAGCAGCGATTGTGGGGTCTGGGGGCAAGACTACTACGATGTTCCAGCTTGCTCGTGACTTTGGGGCTAGAGTAATCTTAACCACAACTACGCACCTGGCCCAGGATCAGCTCAAGCTGGCTGATCAGCATATTACTTTGGAAGGTTTGGCAGACCTGCCTTCCATAGAGAAAGAACTGGTGGGTGATGTTTTGCTGTTTACTGGTCCTGAGGTCGAAACCAACCAGGTAAAAGGTACTGATCAGGAAATCCTGGTTCAATTGGCTGCGTTAGCAGATAGGTGGGAGTGTCCGCTGTTGATTGAAGCAGATGGCACCCGGCAGCTGCCGATCAAAGCTCAGGCCGATCATGAACCTGCTATCCCGGAATTTGTAGATACGTTAATTGTTGTGTCTGGCCTTTCTGGATTAGGTAAGCCGCTGAATGAAAAATGGGTCCACCGTCCGAAGATTTTCTCAGATCTGGTAGGTGTTCCTCTGGGATCAGAAGGGACCAGTAAGCACTTGGTAACAGCATTGACATCCCCCCGGTGGGGGATGAAGAATATTCCTGATCCTGCCCGGAAGTTACTCTTGATTAACCAACTAGATTGTTTTCCGAATTGGAGAATATTCCATGATCACTTACCATTATTATTGAGCCATTATCATGCGGTAGGGTTTGCAGTTCTTGAGGATCAATTGCTTCTGGAACTTCATGAACCAACTGCTGGTGTGATTCTGGCGGCCGGTGGATCTACCAGGTTTGGGACCACAAAACAGCTGCTGGATTGGAAAGGAAAACCGCTGGTGACTCATGTGGCGGAAATAGCCCTGGCGGGTGGTCTTTCACCGGTGCTGGTTGTAACTGGCGCAGACCATATAAAAGTCACCAGGGTTCTGGAAGATCTGCCGGTGGAATGTGTTCATAATCCAGATTGGGAACAAGGACAAAGCTCTTCTGTGAGAACCGGGATCGAGGCCCTTCCCTGGAATGTGGGCGCGGTGATATTTTTACTGGTTGATCAGCCGTTTATTCCTCCCGAGTTGATTCGGCGTATGGTTAAATCTCACGCAGTCAAACGGGAGCTGATTATTCACCCCCAGGTGAATGATGAACGGGCAAACCCAGTTCTCTTTGACAGGGAAGTTTTCCAGGAATTGAGTTCGTTAAAGGGGGATACCGGGGGCAGGGTTTTGTTTAACACTTTTCCTACCCGGGTTATACCCTGGGAAAATGACTTGATCCAGAAAGATATCGATACACTGGAAGATTTTGAGATATTAAGGTCAGCAGGAGAATAAATCCTTGCCGAGGTCGCATCTTACCCATATCAAAATGCTGTTTAGGTTGTAAATCATCAAACTCATTTATAGTACAATTCCTTCAAGAGACTAAACCTGATGAATTACTGGTATTTACTCCGTTTACAGATGGAAATTAAATAAAACCCAGGGTTTTTAAATGCCCTGAGATAACTCAAGAGTTGCTCTTCCGTTGAGAACCTGTGAGAGAACATGACTGCTGATGTCATTCGGACTTTTATTGCTATTGATTTACCCCCCGGTGTGTTAGATGCGTTGGGGCAGGTGTCTTATCAGCTGCAGGAAAAACTCCCTGATTCGTCTGTAAGGTGGGTAAATAGCCAGAAAATGCACCTAACGCTTAAATTCTTAGGGGATATTTCCAAAGAGAACATCGGAATGGTCGAAAAAATCCTCCATTCTGAAGCAGCGAAACACCAGGCAATGGAAATCGGAATTGGCGGGATCGGTGCTTTCCCTAAGATGCGTCATCCCCGGGTGATTTGGATTGGCATTGAAGCTCCAGCAGAATTGTTCGACTTGAGAAGGGGGATTGAGGATGGTGTAGCGCGGATGGGGTATAACTACGACAAATATGATTTTACGCCGCACTTGACCCTGGGAAGGATCTCCCGCAAGGCGTCTGCCCGGGAGGTGAGAACGGTTGGCAATGTGCTGCATGAATTTCAAGTAGGGTTCATTGGTGTGGCACGGATAGGAGCGGTTCATCTCTACCGGAGTGATCTGTGCCCTGAAGGTGCGAAATATACCTGTCTTTACTCGGCCGCCCTGATGGATCAGGATAGTCAGGTTGTTGGATAGGGATTAGTTAAAGAGGTGTGTTCTGGAAACAAGAAATAAAGCGGATTTTATAGTCCGGGTTTTAGATGACAAACAGGGGGTAGATATCCATTTATTGAATATTAAGGAAATATCAGTACTTGCAGATTATTTTGTGATTTGTTCGGGGAGCAGTTCCAGAATGGTGAAGGCATTGATGGATGAAGTTTTGATTGAAGTAAAAAAAGAATTCAATCAAAATCCCCGGGTTGAGGGTGAGCCCCTTTCCGGCTGGATGTTGGTTGATTTCGGCGATGTCATCTTGCATATCTTTTCACCGGATCAGCGGGAACACTACAGCTTGGAAGAATTGTGGTCGGAAGCAAAGACAATTTTGAGATTACAGTAGGGTATTGTCTGAGTCAGTGGGTTGCCGTTGTGAAGGAAGCGCTTAAAAGTATGTAGTATATGGTAAACAGTATTTCAGGACGGGGCACTGATAACGAAAAACCTTATGGAAGGCGGTTTTACTGAGATTGACATCATACTCTCTGACACTCTCCCGGTCCCCCCGGTCCCCCGTCACCCCGTCCCCCATTTCCTAGTGTCACCTGGTCCCCCCTCCCGTCCCCCAGTCATCCCATCTCCTCCTCCTTCTCTTTCCTATCTCACATTGTTCCTTTATACATGCCTCCATCTACGGTGAGCATTACCCCGGTGATGTAGGAGGCAGCGGGTGATAGCAAAAATGCGGCCGCCCGGCCAATTTCATCCGGTGTGCCCATTCTGCCTAGCGGGCTGGCTGCCGTAATTTTCTTAATTTCTTCTTCAACTGTAGATTTGTTTACTTTGGCTCTGTGCTGCATGATTTCCACAACACGCTCCGTCTTAGTCCAGCCCGGAAGAATCGAATTAAAGCGGATACCATCTGACCCTAATTCCAAGGCCAGGGTTTTTGTTAACCCGATCGTGGCCGACCGGATGCTGTTCGAGAGTACCAGGTTTGGAATGGGCTGCTTAACTGAGTACGAAGTGACCGTTACTACACTGGCATGGCTGGATTCTTTTAGATAGGGCAGGGCATTATTAATTAAACGAACATGGCTCATGAAGGCTAGATTGATTGCCCTTTGCCAGGTTTTCTCATCAAAAGATTCGAATTTCCCGACAGGAGGACCGCCGGTATTAGTAACTAATAAATCCAACCCTCCCAGAATCTCGACAGCTTCTTGGATTAGCTTCTTTGGTTGATCAAGATCTGCGGCATCACCCACAACAAAAGATGCCTTCTCCCCGGTGTCGTTAATGATTTTTGCAGCAGCTTGGTTCAATTTTCCTGAATCCCTGCCGTTAAGGACAATCTGACAGCCTTCTTCTGCCAATATCCTGGCAGTTGCAAATCCTAATCCACGGCTGGATCCGCCCACAAAAGCTTTCTTTCCTTTTAATCCCAAATCCATCTTGTGTCTCCTTAGAATAACTCAATCTTTTCCTGGATGATATAAAACTGGGGATAATGATTTTCCACCCAGGTGATGACTTTTTGTAAACTCCTCTGGGTATGTTTTCCGTTGTTACTTAGATATGTACAACCGATAAGAGCCTCACTCCATTTATCATGGTAATCTAATTCTGCAACCGAGATATTAAATTCCCGCTGCAGGCGGGAGATTAAGGGTTTGATCTGCTGCCTTTTATCTTTTAAGGAAGCACAGGCGGGAATATTTAAGTGGAGGGTAAGTAATCCAATTGCCATGGTAAAGAAATCATTCTAGATATCTAGAGTTGTGCTGTCCACCGTGGATTGCCGAATTGGGTTTTGGCCAGCAGCTGCGCATCTTCCTTTTCTGAAGATGATAAGTCGCTTTTCTTAAAGAGCACATTCAGGGTTTTCTGAAACCCGGTCTGGAAGGCTGTGGCAGCTTCATCCCAGGATACTTCCCGGCCCAGCACGATTTCGACAGTTGCTGCTTTTTGAAGCAACACCGCTGCTGCTTGATCCTTTTGATCAGAATTTGAATAATTAAGTACCTGGATGATACGGGTCAGGTCGCCTTTTAACGGAAGAGTTCCATGCTGCAGTATACCCTCTTTCTTTCGGGCTTGGGCACTACCAATTATTTTTTTCCCTTCGACTGTAATCTCAAAATCTGATGGATTCTCAAAACAAACCGGGTGATTTATTGTGTTGGAATTTTTCCCTAAATGGACCTGTACCGGCAGCCCTAATATTTTTAATGATTCAGATAGGGCTTTAGACAAGCGCTGATAGCTTTCCATCAATCCGCCTTTTAGGCGGGGATCTGTTTTTGGCCCGATGACAGCATAGGTCAATTCATCTGTATGCAGAATTGCTCGTCCCCCGGTTGGTCTGCGGACAACATCCCAGCCCTTGGAATGGAGTTGATCCTGGTCCAGATCAGAAAACGGCTGGCTGTACCCAAGAGATAAGCAGGGAGGATCCCAGCGGTACAACCGCAGGGTAGGGGGTACTTCATCTCTGCCAACTGCAGATAATATGGCTGCATCAACAGCCATGTTCATTGCTCCGGGTAGAGGTTCCGAGATGATGATTCGCCAATTAGTAGCAGGAAAGGAATCTCTGGATTTTTCCATAGTGAGAATTATAGCCCATCAATAAAAGATCTTCAGCTGATGTCTGCTGAATAGAAAAAAATCAAGGAGAGGAACACAATTATCAAGTCAGTTGAACCTTTCAGTAGTCCCCAATTTTGCCAGGAATATCCCGGGTAACGGTGGGAAATCTTTAATGGATATACTTGATAAATTTATCTAATAACAGGCTGGTGGGGGAAAACAATCCGAAATTACAGTTTTTTAAGGTTAAAAGACCTTTTTAAGTGGGTTTTTACTTGCAAAAAGCGGAACTTTCACTTATACTGTGGGTAAATTGTGGGTGAAAGTGGTAAATAGTGGTTCGCCGGGAAACCGGCGATCCGCGTTTAAGGCGGTAATCGAACATATGTTCTTAGGACAGTATCGGCATTCCTTAGATGATAAGGGCAGGATGATTGTCCCAGCCCGGTACCGCGAATTATTGGACGGAACAATTTATTTAACTCAAGGTTTTGATCAAAACCTGCGAGTGCTGCCGGAGGCTGCCTTTGTATCGATCTACGAACGGGTTACAGAAATGAGTTCTACTAATCCCACAGCCCGTCAGCTGCGCCGGTTGATATTTTCTACAGCCCAGCAGGTCGATATTGACAGCAACGGCCGGATCCTGATCCCGAAATATTTACGAGAAGTTGCCCACTTATCTTCGGAAGCAATTGTTGTTGGAGTCGGAGAAGCGTTAGAAATCTGGTCTCCCGATGCCTGGGATACCCAAAATCAACTTTTACAGGATGCAGATTCAAACGCTGAGCGTTTTGCTGCTTTAGATATCTAGGGTTTTCTATGCAGCATATACCAGTACTTTTCCACGAGGTGCTTGATACCTTAAATCTTATTCCCGGTGGATTGTATGTTGACGGAACAGTCGGGATAGGTGGTCATGCGCAGGGAATATTGAAGGCAATTTCCCCGGAAGGAAAGTTATTAGGCTTGGATCGCGATCCGGCCGCTCTGGAAATTGCAGAAAGTCGTCTCGCTGAATTTGGAAACCGGGTTGTTCTTATTCATAGTTCATATTCCAGACTTAAATCGCACCTTAACAATCTTAATTGGAAAACTGTTGATGGCATTTTGCTTGATCTGGGGCTTTCCTCTATGCAGCTCGATAATCCGGAAAGGGGATTTTCGTTTCGAAAATCCGGTCCGTTGGATATGCGCTTTGATCCTTCCCAGCCATTCTCAGCTGCTGATCTGGTAAATGAATCCTCCAGAGATGATTTGGCTGATTTGATCTTCAGATATGGAGAAGAAAGATATTCCAGGAAAATAGCAGATGCGATCATTGCTAACCGCCCTCTTGATGACACGCTGGAATTAGCGGACATTATCGAAAGCGCCATACGAAATACACCATCGCGAATTCATCCTGCAACAAGAACCTTCCAGGCGCTGAGAATTGCAGTTAATCAAGAATTGAAAGTTCTTGAAGCTTTCTTGGCCACAGCGCTGGACGCATTGAATCCAGGAGGGCGGTTGGCAGTCATTGCTTTTCATTCGCTGGAAGATCGGATAGTAAAACAATTTTTCCGCAAGGAAAGCAAAGATTGTATCTGTCCTCCGGAAATTCCTCAATGTGTTTGTGGGCACAAAAAACAGCTGAAAGAGATTAACAGACGACCGATAAGGCCTGAGGATAAAGAGATATTGGAGAATCCCCGGTCACGGAGCGCAAAATTGCGCGTAGCAGAAAAAATTTGATATTTTATGGCACAAGGCTTGCAATTAATTAAAGGATACTTAGTAGTCAGCATCAGAGTGAATTCAACGAGACAAAATAATGACAGAATCCTTAATCCAAGCCTATTCTAATTCTCCCCGACGTCAAAAACTTCAGATCATCGGCAGTATTTTCATGACAATTGTCATTGTGTTTGTAATGTTGATACTTTATTTGGTCGTTTCAGCCCGTGTTGTGTCGATGGGTCGGCAGCTTCAGCAGGCAAAAGATGAGATCGATCAGCTGGTTTACTTAAGTGTCAATTATCGAAATCAGATCGCCGTTTTATCCAGGTTTGAAGTGATGGAGGAGAAAGCCAAAGAATTAGGATTCCGTCAACCTTATCCCGGAGAAGTTTTTTATGTACCCGTTTCCGGATACGACCAGCAGATACAGCCGCATTTTGAAGCGGCTGACGATGGCAGTCCGGCAGTGATAAACGTCAATTTAATTGGATACCACGAAAGCCTGATTGACTGGATAGGCAGGCAGTTGACGATTTTCCTTCGTCCGTTTGAGGGATTATGAACGAAAAAATTACCTACAACTGGCGTTATATTAGCATAGCAGTTTTTTTCACGGTATATGCTTTGGTTATTATCGCCCAGATGGTACGTATTCAACTGATGGTGAATACTACTGATCTGCCGGTAACGGGGTTGTTGGGACAGTGGGAACAAGCGGCTTCACGCAGGGGTTTGATCTTGGATCGCAATGGACACATACTGGCAGGAAATCAAACAGTTTACGTAGTGGATGTGAATTTTGAGGAATTTTATCAGGATGCTGAAATAGAAGAAGTAAAGATGTTGGCGGAGAACGCTGTTGAGGTATTTGGAATCAGCAATCAATATCTCCTGGAATTCCTTCAGCAGGAACCTCGTCCGCTAACAAAAAATATCACTGTTGACCGTTTTGCTACGCAGGAGGAATTACTAGAGTATTTAGCTCGGGTGGAGAATTATTATGGGATTTCGATGCCGGGGCAAGTTGATGAAAATAGTGGAGAGGCAGCTCCGCTATCTCTTCAGCAAAGGATTGAAGTGATTGACTGCACCCATTTGATTCGGGTAAGCTGCTCTCCACACTTAATTCGAAGTTATCCGGAGCATAAGGTAGCTTCAAATATTATTGGATTTGTGATGAGAGATTCAAAACAAGGGCAGCTGGGAGTCGAAGAGAAATACGATTCAACTCTTTTTGGCAACGATAGAACATTATGGGCATTATGGGATCCGCATAAAGCTGATCAGGCGCCGGATCCAGATCATGGCGCTAACATTATCCTTACTATAGACAGCGTTCTCCAGGCTGATGTGGAACAGATCCTTGATAAGACCATTAAAAAAACCGGAGCGCTGGCAGGAACGGTGATTGTAATGGATCCAAGATCAGGCGAGCTCCTGGCTTTGGCATCTTCACCTCGGGCAGATATTAATGAGTATTGGTCAGATGACTACATCGACATTATTAATAACCTTGACAATGTTTTTAATTACGGGATTAAAGCCTATGAGCCCGGATCGGTTGTGAAGGTACTGACTATGGCAGCTGCGTTGGATGCCGGTGTTGTTGAACCGGATACTGAGTTTATTGACGAAGGGAAGATAGAAATTGGAGGAATTACCATCCGCAATTGGAATAATAAAGCTTGGGGTCCACAAACTATGACCACCTGCATGCAGAATTCATTAAATGTATGCCTGGCCTGGGTAGCTACACAGTTGGAATCAGAACAGTTT
>Ga0307421_1000890_pt1 | contig 18935 bp, 16 predicted proteins | sample SalMarWE160270MG_FD_202163 | JGI IMG/M metagenome (GOLD analysis project Ga0307421, IMG submission 202163) | Salt marsh sediment microbial communities from the Plum Island Ecosystem LTER, Massachusetts, United States - WE1602-70 | ecosystem: Environmental > Aquatic > Marine > Intertidal zone >...
CTCTTGAGCTAATTAAAGTTATTACTGGCGCAAAAGCATACTGGAATGCAAATGGTGTTATTCCGCTAATTTCCTTTGCTTTGCTTTTTGATTTGCTCAAACATAATGCAACCATTGGCTTGATTATTACAAAGCGGACTTCTGTTATGGGACTGCTGATCTTTTTAACAAGTGTTATTAATATCGGGTTGAATTTGGTGTTTATTCCGGTTTGGGATATATATGGAGCTGGTCTCGCAACACTTATATCTCATATTTTTTTCTTCCTTGCTATTTCTGTTGCTTCGCAAAAAATGTATTTTATTCCTTATGAGTGGAAAAAGATTGCTGTAATGATCCTGATGCTTGTTTTTTTTGTTATTACGGGACTTATAATATCCGGATGGAATGTATGGCTTCGTCTGAGTATAAAAATTATGCTTTTTATTGGTTTCCCATTTATACTATATGCATTTAATTTTTATGAAGAGATAGAAATTAAAACATTGAAGAAAATATGGAAAAGCTATAAAAATCCGAAAAACTGGAAAAGAATAGTAACACAAAATTTAGGGCTTAAATAATAAAATCTGTTTCGATACAGATTACAATTAATAAAGATTATTAGTCCACTGTCTATGTTTCCGGCCACATAAGCTTTCATATTATGCCCTTGATACATACAAAAATTAATATCTTTGACCCTGTGAAAACATATTTGAGTTATATGGATTAGAATTAAGGATTCATAAGGTAATATTTATCATTAGATAGTGTCCGTCTATAAAAGTTGTCAAAATGTTTAACTGGTCATGTGTCTGTTCAGAAAGTTCCATTTGCAAGGCTCGCGCAGTCAGGAAACGCGGAGTTTACTTGTCGTAAATGAGCAATTTTCGGACAAGCGTAACGCGGCAAATGGGACTTTATGGACAGACAATAGGATAATAAATATTCTGTAATGATTATAAAAAGATAAGAACAGTAAATACAATAAAATTCTAATGATTAAGCTTTATATATTTGGAGTACAAAGATCAGGAACTACATTACTTGCTGCTTTATTAGGTGCACATTCTGATATTAACATGTTATCACAATCTGTTACGGGCGATCAAAATAAGTTGATTGGTAAAAAATATCAGGGAAATAAACTTTGTGTTCCATCTGATATTAGATGGAAAAAAAAGACGACGAGGATTAAATCGCTTTTATATATAAAAACAAAAAGAATATTGAAAGCGATTGGAATTAATATTGTATTAAGCCCTTCGGCAAGGTTTAATATTCAGGACCTTTTAAAAGAGAATTGTAAAATAATAAAAATATACAGATCAAAAGAAGCAAATATTCAAAGCATAGTTAAGAGAACTGGGGTATCTAATAGAAAGGCTGAAAAGCACTTTTATGAAGGGCAGGAATTATTAAATAAAATTCCCGGGTTAACCATTGATTATAATACATTAACATCTTCAACAGTTGAAACATTAAAAGAGATCTGTAAATATTTGGAGATAGAATATGAACCAAAAATGTTTGACGGAGTGAACAACATGCTTAATTATAATCATGATAGAATAATTGAACAATCATGAATATACTTGAAAGAATAAACAGAGACAGGATACTGATTCATGCCCGGTTTAAATTATCATGGAATTCAGAATTTAATAATGTTTATCCATCAAGTCCGGTTATTTTCTGTGATACTGGAATAGGGAATGTTGCAAATATGAGGGATTTAATCAATGAGTTTAAAAGACCAGTTTGTGTGATTTCAACAAAAGCACAACAACATCTAATAGAAACATTGTATAAACATGCTGAAATTTGTGATTATGATCACATTCCGGATAATGATGATTCTGTTGTTATATGTAATTTTTTAAATCAAAGAAAAAAGCAGATAAAGCTAATACTAAAACATGAGTTCAAGCATCGAATCGGACATACAGGAGGGAAATGGGAACAAATATTTAATTATCCTGTTTCTTTTGATAAATACAGGGATGAATTAAAATCAAATGCTGACTTATTAAAAGCTTTAAAAAATGAATATTACAATGTCTCCCATAGGGATAAATAATCTTTCCAGGATGTGGACATGCTGGCCTGATCTGATCGCACAAGTTGTAAAAAAGCATGAGGTTACTTTATTGGGGACAAAAGAAGAAGGGGATTTTTACTGGGAGAATGTTGCAGTTGAGAATGTACTTGATAAATTTGGTAAAACAACAATTCAACAGGTAATCCATGATATAAAAAATAGTGATTTGCACATAGGCGGGGATACCGGATTAACCCAAATAGCTATTTCAATTGAAAAACCTACATTCATTATTTTTCAAAATTATAATGTCTTTTTCCGATGCTCACATATTAATCAGAAGAATGTGATAGCTTTTTTCAGGCCAGAGAGTCAGGAAGTAATTGATAAAATGGAATATTTGCAAATGTTAGGCTTGTGACCTTTTTCCATACCATAATATTCACATGAATTAATTAATGAGTTACCGCACAAAAATTTATAAAGAACGTCTTTCTTTTTTTATTCGATCAGTTTATCCGGTTCAGCAGTTAAAGTAGCTGGTTTTATTAAGATTTGTTATTATCTTTTAATAACAGTAATTGCGAACCGATTTTAGGAAAGTCAGTAATTAATAGAGTTTTGTATAAAATGGATAATTAAGATTTTTTTTAGATTAACAATAATCTTCATTTAAAAGGGTAAAATAGTATAACATTATAATAATGCAGCCAACTTTTTTGTTAACTGCTTCCTGGAATATTTTGAGGCTTCAGTTTGTCTGAGTTTTGATTTGCTGATTAATTCGATCAGGTTCTTTTTTATGCATGTTTTATCATCCCATTCGCAGATCTCTCCGGTACCGGTTTCACTAATAATTGTGTGTACATCGCTGTCAACAGGACCTAAAGCTAATACCGGACTTCCGGATGCCATATATTCAAATAATTTACCGGGGATATGTCCTTTTGCTATTTTGGAACGGTTCAGTATTAGTAAGAGGCAATCTGATAAATAATATTTTTTTATTAATTCGGAATGATTAATATATCCTGAATAGCGCACTTTTTCAGATAAAAATTTAAGTTTCGAGATATAGGATTTCACAGCCAGGTCAATTGTACCGCAGAAACGAAATTCAAGTTTTTCTCCGAACTCCTCATTTTCAGAGCACATTTCTTCAAGGCAGTCCCATAATGTGGCGGGATTTCTTAATGAATTTAGAAATCCTGCATATGTAATGATAAATTTATCACTGCTTTTTTCTTTCTCAGGTTTTGTAAAATCGTCTTCATCAAAACCATTTGTAATTACATCAACACATGATTGTCGTATTTTATTCAGGTCCTCTGCCCAGGAGGGACTTACCGTTATAACCCTGTCGGCATCGCGAAGCACTTTCTTTTCAAGATTTTCCTGAATATTACGTGCTACCCGGGAGGGTTTAAAACTTTCGTAGTAATCGATGGTGGTCCAGGGATCCCTGAAATCGGCAATCCATTTGATACCGGTCTTTCTTTTAAGTTTATTCCCGATCAGATGCATACTGTGCGGGGGGCCTGTGGTAACAATGACATCGATATGATTTTTTTTCAGGTAACGGGAAAGGTATTTCACGGATGGCCTGACCCAGAATACCCGCGGATCAGGTATAAGCAAATTTCCCCTTAACCAAAGGGATAGTTTTTCAGCAGGACTTTGCTCGCGGTTATCGAACAACAGGCCGGTATTTACTTTTTCTGTTTTGCCGCGGCCGGTGATCTTTTTGAACAAATGGTAGGGTTCCCATATGGGGTGACTGATAATCTCAAGCTTATCCGGCACTTCATGGTTCAGGCTTTCATCGGTTACCGGATATTCGGCATTTTCAGGAATATATACAACTGGATGGTAGCCGTATTCGGGAAGGTATTTGACAAACTTCAGCCATCTCTGAACACCACCACCACCTGCAGGAGGCCAGTAGTAAGTGATGATAAGTACCCTTTTGTTTTGTTGTTCGGTTTGCAAGATCAAAAAGACTTTTCAGCCTATGAATATATAATAAAAACCACTTTATAACTCTTTCAACACTTTTTTCATACTTACCTTATCGCTCATTATGCTTTCCAGACGGTCAACAACCAGACGTTCCTGCTCCATGGTATCCCGGTATCGGATGGTAACGGTATTATCCTGAAGGGTCTGGTGATCCACTGTAATGCAGAAGGGTGTCCCGATCGCATCCTGGCGGCGGTAGCGGCGGCCGATAGAATCTTTTTCCTCGTACTGGCAGTTAAAATCGAATTTAAGTTTGTCGATGATCTCTCTTGCTTTTGCGGGAAGGCCGTCTTTTTTTGTCAGCGGCAATACGGCCAGTTTTACCGGTGCCAGCATCGGGGGGATCTTCATAACCACACGGTCCTCTTTTGCACTGCCTTCGCGTTCTACCTTTTCTTCGGTATAGGCGCTGGCTATTATGGTAAAGAACATGCGGTCCAGACCTATGGATGTTTCAACTACATAAGGTACATAGCTGTTACTGGTTTCATTATCGTAATAACGGATCTTCCTGCCTGAAAATTTTTCGTGATTACCCAGGTCAAAATCCGTACGGGAATGGATGCCTTCCACTTCCCTGAAGCCCATCGGGAAACGGAATTCAATGTCTGCAGCGGCGTTCGCGTAGTGGGCCAGCTTATCGTGATCATGAAAACGGTATTTGTCATCACCGAGTCCGAGAGCCTTGTGCCATCTCATGCGTTTTTCCTTCCAGTGCCCGTACCATTCCATTTCAGTCCCGGGTCTGACAAAATATTGCATTTCCATTTGCTCAAATTCACGCATCCTTAATATAAACTGACGGGCTACGATCTCATTCCTGAAAGCTTTACCTGTTTGGGCAATGCCAAAAGGTATGCCCTTGCGTGATGTTTTCTGGACATTAAGAAAATTGACGAAAATGCCCTGGGCGGTTTCCGGCCGGAGATATATTTTATTCGTTTCTTCACTCAATGATCCTAGTTGTGTACTGAACATCAGGTTAAACTGCCGTACATCAGTCCAGTTTTTTGAACCCGACTCGGGACAGGCAATGCCTGTGTCGATAATGATCTGCTTCAGTTCACCCAGATCTTCTTTTTCAAGGGTACTGATATAACGTGAGCGGATCTCATTTATCTTTTTTTGATTGGAAAGTACCCTTGGATTGGTTTCCCGGAATTTTTGCTCATCAAATGTGTCACCAAAACGTGAGAGTGCTTTATCAATCTCTTTGCTGATCTTGTTTTCCAGTTTTTCGAGATGATCTTCGATCAACTGATCAGCCCTGTACCTTTTTTTGGAGTCTTTATTATCGATCAGCGGGTCGTTAAATGCACCAACATGACCTGAAGCTTCCCATATCCTGGGATGCATAAAAATTGCCGAATCGATGCCGACTATATTTTCATTGAGCAATACCATGGCATCCCACCAGTATTTCCTGATGTTGTTTTTCAGTTCAACACCGTTCTGACCGTAATCATATACCGCGCTAAGTCCGTCATATATTTCACTCGATTGAAAAATAAATCCGTATTCTTTGCAGTGCGCGATCAGGTTTTTGAAAGTATCTTCTTGTGCCATAGTTATTTAATCCTTCTTTCAATGAATGTGTGATTTTTCGAACCGAAGCGGCAAAAATAAATTAAAATGTTTGGTTTTCATAATTATAGGAGGTAAAATGTAAGTAGATACGGCTGCTGCTGAAAGGTGCCGGAGTATGCCTGTGTTACCCCGAAAAACCGGTCAGGATAATTCGGAACTTCTTTAATTAGAGTCTGTCAATAAACTCATAGTGTTTGTTCAGAATGTTCGAGATCAAGGCGTGCGCAATTTTTAAACCGCAGTATACTAGAGTATTCGAGGATTTCAAATTTAAGCAACAACGCGGATATCGGACATTATGGACAGACACTGATTAGTCACTCTCTTTTTGCTCTTTCTTCCCGAAAATCCCGTTTACAAAAGCAAACACAGCACTACCCAGAGCTATAACCGCGAAAGTTGCGATCAGTCGCCAGAATACATCCGGATCGGCAAAATTCCATATAGCCAGGATACTTGCAAAAACTGAGGCAAAAATGCAGGTACTGATAACATAAAAGGTAACAGCCCTCACAACATTGGATTTTATAAAGCCATTTTTTTTCATATTTATTAAAATTTATTAATCCGGGTCTGCTGAAAAAGTCTGTAGTGCATCATATACAAGGTGGCAAAGCGAATGTGTAAATAGCTCGACATATAATAGTCAGAGATTAATTTTTTTTGCTGTCCGGTGGATAATCAATATTATAGTGCAGCCCCCTGCTTTCTTCCCTCTGCTGAGCCATTCTGATAATAAGATAACCCACGTTGATCAGATTACGAAGCTCGCAGAGCTTTACTGATAACCGTGATTTTTTATACAGTTCCTCGGTTTCATGATAAATGATCTCCAGCCGGTCCATCGCTCTTTTTAATCTCAGGTTTGAACGTACAATACCCACATAATAGCTGAATATTTGCTGAAGCTCCCGGCAATTTTGAGTTATCAATACCATTTCCTCGGGATGGCTTGTTCCGCTTTCATCCCACGCAGGTATACCTTTTTTAAAAGTTATTCCTTTTATATGCCGAAGTGCATCCTGTGCCGCCCTGTCTGCATAAACAATAGCTTCGATCAGTGAATTGGAAGCCAGCCTGTTTGCTCCGTGCAAACCCGTTGATGATGTTTCGCCAATTGCATATAGATTATTTATCCATGTTTTGCCATTCCCGTCAACTTTAATCCCACCGCATAAATAGTGTGCTGCAGGCACAACCGGGATCATATCGCTGGTTATATCAATACCTATGGAATTACATTTTTCATATATGGTGGGAAAATGCTGCCTTAATTCTTCAGGATCCAGGTAAGTACAATCAAGATAAACGTGATCTTCCCCATGGATCTTCATTTCATTATCTATTGCCCGCGCAACAATATCTCTTGGTGCCAGCGATCCGCGTTTATCATACTTCTGCATGAATTCCCTGCCATTCTTTCCTTTTAATACTGCTCCGTAGCCCCGCATGGCCTCTGTTATCAGAAAGGAAGGCCGTTCACCGGGATTATAAAGTGATGTCGGGTGAAACTGCACAAACTCCATATTTTCTGCAATTCCTTTTGCCCTGGAAACCATTGCAATACCATCACCGGTAGCAATATGCGGATTCGTGGTTGTAGCATAAAGGTTACCTATACCGCCTGAGGCGATAATAGTGATTTTGGCAAGAAAATTATGTACATGTCCTGATTCAATATCAAAAACATACGCGCCATAACATTCAATATCATCATGGCTGCGTCTGACAAGCTTTCCCAAATGATGCTGAGTGATGAGGTCAACAGCAAAGTAATTCTCAAATACCGTAATATTCGGATGGTCTTTTATTTTCCGGCTTAATACCCGTTGAATTTCGAATCCGGTATTATCCTTATGATGCAGGATCCTATGTTCGGTATGACCACCTTCCTTTGCCATGTCGTACTCTCCCGTGGTATTTGTATCAAACTGAACCCCCCACTTTATCAGTTCATCGATCTGTTTTGGGGCTTCTCTGACCACCATCTCCACTACGTCCTTGTTACACAACCCATCTCCGGCAATCAAAGTATCCTTAATATGCTTTGCAAAAGTGTCAGGTTTTGAGCTAACAGCAGCGATGCCCCCCTGGGCATAACTGGTGTTTGTCTCCTGCAACCGGTCTTTGCTTACAACTGCAACTTTTCCAAAATCAGCTACCTTCAGTGCAAAACTCGAACCCGCGATACCCGAGCCAATAACCAGAAAATCAAATTCTTTTTCCATCACGGTCAGCTTTGATAATTCAATACCAATAATAATAAATATTATTTATATTGCATAACCACAGAACCTGTAAACGCAGTTTGGGATATAAAAAGCCGGAAGCCCGAAGCCGGAAGCCCGAAGCCGGAAGCCGAAGCAAGCATTCGCAGTTAAGAATATATCCTGCTTTCAACTAAAAGCTCTTCTAACAATTCAACAAATAATCAACTATCCGATTAAACACTTAAACGATTAAACGATTAAACGATTAAACGATTAAACGATTCAACAATTCAACAATTCAACAATTCAACAATACTCCCATATATCGAGTGCAATGAAAAGCCCCAGGGCTTTCTCAGTATTCCCCATACCTATCCTCAATCAGATCCAGCAATCCGTGAATTTCATCCACATCCAGCAATGTGAGCAGCTTTAGCCGGATTTCTTTAAAATTGGGCAGGCCTTTAAAATAACTGGAAAAATGACGTCGCATTTCATATATTCCTCTTGGGCCCTCTTTGGTTTCTAACGACCGGATAAAATGTTCACGTGCCAGCTTTACTTTTTCAGGCAGGGTTAAAGGGGGCATGTATTCCCCCGTATCAAGGTAATGCCTGATCTCTTTGAATATCCACGGACGACCGACTGCAGCACGTCCGATCATGATCCCGTCAACACCGTACCGGTCAAAGGCGTTTTTAGCCGAATTAGCATCTGTGATATCCCCGTTACCAATTATGGGGATGTGCATTCGGGGGTTGTTTTTAACTTCACCGATGAGTGTCCAGTCGGCTTTTCCTTTGTACAGCTGCACGCGTGTCCGTCCGTGTATTGTTAGCGCTTTGATGCCGGTATCCTGCAATCTTTCAGCTATCTCAACAATGTTTTTGCTGTCGTTGTCCCATCCCAGCCTGGTTTTTACCGTGACAGGCAGTGTGGTGGCTTTTACAACAGCCGCGGTTATTTCGATCATCAATGGGATGTTTTGTAACATTCCCGCGCCTGCCCCGCGTGTGGCAATTTTTCTTACCGGGCAGCCAAAATTGATATCGATCAGATCAGGATCAGCTTGTCCGGCCATCTTTGCAGCTTCGGTCATGGATTCGATAATGTGGCCATAAAGCTGGATGCCCATGGGCCTTTCATAATCGTAAATAGCAAGCTTTTGTAAGCTTTTTCTGCCGTTCCTGATCAAGCCGTCGGATGAAATAAATTCAGTATACATAAAATTTGCGCCAAGCCTCTTGCAGATGTAACGGAAAGAAGGATCGGTTATATCTTCCATTGGCGCCAGAAAAAGAGGTTTGTCACCCAGCTGTATGTTCCCTATGCTGAACAATTGATAATTATTAAGTATTTTTGCCGCAAATGTATTAAAAACAAACGGGATGCAAATGCCCTATTTTTATAACAGCCCGCCAGCGGTTAAATTGTTATTGTCCGTTATTATTATTATCAGCGGTTTTGTTTTTTTTTACTTTTTATCCGTACTTTTTGCCATTCCCTTATTCGGATTGTCACTTAACGAAGTGCTTATATGGTATTCGGGCGATTTGCCGGCGAAGAATGTTGATGTTATGAGGTATTTTCAGGTGGTACAATCCGTTGGCATGTTCCTGATTCCTCCTTTTATTATTGCTGCCCTTATTTCAAAAAATTCATGGAAGTATTTGATGATTAACAAAAAGCCGCTTTTGACAAGCGTTTTATTTGTCGTGTTATCAATTATTATTGCTGTTCCCTTGATAGATTTTCTTGCCCGGATAAATGCCGGGATGGACCTTCCGGAATTCCTTTCCGGCGTTGAAGAGGGTATGAAAGAACTTGAAGAATCGGCAAAAAATATTACGGAAAGATTCCTTTCCGACCTTTCCTTACCGGGTTTTATATTGAATATAATAATTATCGGCGTTTTACCTGCCATTGGTGAGGAACTTGTATTCAGGGGAATTTTTCAGCGCCTGTTCACTGACTGGACCAGGAATGCGCATATTGGTATATTATTATCCGCATTCTTTTTTAGTGCAATACATTTCCAGTTTTATGGCTTTTTGCCGCGGTTCTTCCTGGGAGTTTATTTCGGCTATTTGTTATTTTGGTCACGCTCTCTTTGGATTCCTGTCATTGCTCATTTTATAAATAATTTTGCCGCTATTGTGTATTATTTTTATTATCATAAGCAGGAAATTCCTGAAGATATTGAGGAAACAGGCCAAAGCACTGATTCGGCATACCTGCTGATAACCAGTGTGGTTATATTTATTGTTTTTACGCTTTTGATTTACTATTCCGAAAGATCAAAAAAGGAAGGTTAGTTTTATCTGAATTGAGAAGTTCCCGCTTAATTTGGGTTTTAGCAGATTATTATGAAGGCCGGTCTTTTTTTTCATTCTTTCGGAAAACATAGGTAACCCCGTATTTTTCAGCTTTATCACGTTTTTCATTATCAGTCAGATCTCCGAAAGACTCTTCAACCTCATTCCATATTGCCGTAATAATTTCATCAGCTTGTATTCTCTGACCGGTAAGACGTTCCTGTGCCCTTGCAAAGTTTTTATGCAGCATTTTTTGAAATTTATAAGCTTCCAGAAATTTTTCGTACCTGACTTTTACTACTGCTGCTGTAGGATTTGTTATGGGACTTAATGATTGCGCCCTTCTCATATCTGCCCCGTGAATGATCTTTTCCCCCCATTTAATAATATCTGATTCGGAATTCAGCGGGGGCAGTTTGTTGCTTTCCTCGGGTATGCCAAAATAATGCTTTTCATTTTCGGATAATTCGCCCCTGTAAACAGCCATATTAACTACCTGGATGAAATGAGATATGTATAAGCGTGCTTTTTTGAAGACCGTGGTGTAATCCCTGCTTTTTGATATTTGATTTGAATATGCCTGTTTACTTTCATAGAGTGCATGTTCAAAACCCGGGAGGAAGGACTGTACCTTATTAAGCGTAATTTGGGAAAACGCCAGTTTAAAAGGTGGAATTTCTTTGCCTTTTTCAACAGCTGTTCTTAATGCCCGTAAGCGGGCAGCATCAGTATTGGGTAAACGTCGGTAAGGCATTTTATATTTATATGTTTGTATATTTAGGAAAAGAACAATACGAATGTAATAATTACTTAATTAAATTCAAGTATGTTCGCATATTATTTATCATGTTTTTTTTATACCTTTTCCGATTATACCGGTTTAACTCAATAAGAAATTACATTATGTTTAATGCTTCAATTTACAAAGAACGGCGTAGAAGGCTGAAAGAAAAATTTAGTGAAGGGGTATTGTTTTTCCCCGGTAATCATGAAATCCCAATGAATTATACTGGTAACACGTATGATTTCAGGCAGGATAGCAGCTTTTTATATTATTTTGGGATTGACAGGCCGGGGCTGGCAGGTGTTATTGATATTGACAAAGATGAAGAGATCATTTACGGCGACGAAAGGGGAATTGAGGATATTATCTGGATGGGTGAACAAAAAAGCCTGAAGGATATGTGCAATGATGTGGGAATTCTTATAAGCAAGCCTTTTGAAAGGCTGACAACAGATATGCGTAAATTATCGGGAAAATCGGTAAAAATACATTATCTGCCTCAGTATCACGAATTAAATAAAAGAGAAATTGCTTATCTGCTTGAATTAAAATACCAGGAAGTGGACAGTAATGTTTCGCTTGAGTTGATAAGCCGCGTGGCCGGGCAGCGTTCATTAAAGTCATTGGAAGAAATTGACGAAATGGAGTATGCATTGAACAATATAACGTATGAGATGCATGTTACGGCAATGAAAATGGCCGTTGAAGGAGCTTATGAGTATCAGATTTCAGGTGCCGTGAAGGGCATAGTAATGCAACACGATTGCATGATCGCTTATCCTGTAATATGTTCGGTTCATGGAGAAATATTGCACAATCATAATTATAATAACAAATTGGAAAAAGGACAATGGCTGCTTATTGATGCCGGAGCCGAAAGCCCTTTGCATTATGCTACCGATATAACACGTACTTTTCCGGTTGACGGAGTGTTTACTGATATGCAGAAAGACCTTTATACCATTGTTCTGGATGCCCAGCTGGATGCAATAAGATCAGTTCAGCCCGGCGTAAGTTACAGGATTGTTCACAGGGAGGCATCCCTGGTCATTGCACGGGGGTTAAAACAACTGGGGCTGATGAAAGGTGATGTCGAAGATGCGGTAACAGAAGGAGCTCATGCATTGTTTTTTCCTCACGGACTCGGGCATCTTATGGGACTTGATGTTCATGATATGGAAAATCTTGGAGAGGATAATGTGGGATATGATGAAAAAAATCGTCGCGGCAGGCAGTTCGGGCTGGCCAGCCTGCGGTTTGGCAAGGTGCTCCAACCCGGGCATGTGGTCACCGCTGAACCGGGAATATATTTTATTCCCGCTTTAATTGAACAATGGAGAGCAGATAAAAAATTTACCGATTTTATTGATTATAATGTTGTAGACAAATACATGAAAGCCGGGGGAGTGAGGATCGAGGATAATATCCTGGTCACTGATAAAGGAAATCGTGTATTGGGTAAACCCATCCCAAAAACGATCATGGAAATTGAAGATCAGTCAGCCGGAAACTTATAATAAGAAAGCCGAAAGCAATAAAAATCCGGAAGCCGGAAGCCGGAAGCCGGAAGCTGTGGAAAAGCTAATCCCCTCCCGGGAGGGGCAGGGGTGGGTCTTAAAAGGTAATCGATATTCGTTATTTGGTAGGATAAGCCGAAAGAGTTTAAAGCTGAAAGCCACAAGTCACAGACTTGCGGCAGGATTGGGTTTGAACAGACTTGCGGCAGGATTGGGTTTGAACAGACTTGCGGCAGGAGTGGGTTTGAACAGACTTGCGGCAGAGATGAGGGTTTGAAGAGACTTGCGGCAGTGATGAGGCAGGGATGGGAAAAATTGTGTTGGAATTCAGGGAAGGTTTTTTGATATTTTAAAGACAGGCCGGTTTATGGAGGTAACCCGTATTCTAAAATTTAATCGGATCTATCCTATTTTTGACGCGTAGAATTCCCGGTTAAGCCGCGCGATATGACTCAGGGATATCTGCTTGGGGCATTCTGCTTCGCAAGCCCCGGTATTTGTGCAGTTACCGAATCCCATTTCATCCATTTCAGCTACCATTTTTTTTGCACGTTCTTTTGCTTCTATCATGCCCTGAGGTAAGACGGCAAATTGTGACACTTTGGCTGCGACGAACAGCATTGCCGAAGCATTTTTGCAGGCAGCAACACATGCTCCGCAACCTATACAGGCAGCAGCATCCATTGCAATATCCGAATTCTTCCTTGATATTGGTATAGCATTGGCATCGGGAACACCACCCGTGTTGATTGAGATATATCCGCCGGCTTCAATGATCTTATCAAAAGCACTCCGGTCTACCACCAGGTCTTTAATTACAGGAAAAGGCCGGGCCCGCCAGGGTTCTATCACAATGGTATCCCCGTCTTTGAATTTGCGCATGTGTAGCTGGCAGGTGGTAACGGCTTTATCAGGCCCGTGAGGACGTCCATTGATATATAGACCGCAGGCGCCGCATATTCCCTCGCGGCAGTCATGTTCAAAACAAACAGGAACATCAAACTTATCGATCAGCTGCTGGTTAAGGATATCGAGCATTTCCAGAAATGAGGCTTCGGGAGATATACCTGTGATCTTATATGTTACAAAACCACCTTTTGCAGCGGCATTTTTCTGCCTCCATATTATTAAGGTAAAGTCCATATATCTAATGTATTATAATTGATATGTATTCATTATAAATCAGGATAACAGTTCACGACTTATAATCCCGGGTTTGTACCTTAATATTCTCATATTTCAGGTTCTCCTTATGCAGGACGGGAGATTTGTCCTTTCCTTTGTATTCCCATGCCGACACATACATGTATTCTTCGTCATTCCGTAATGCCTCTCCATCTTCTGTCTGGTATTCTTCCCTGAAATGACCTCCGCATGATTCTTCACGTTGAAGGGCATCAAGGGCCATTAATTCGCCTGTTTCGATAAAATCAGCCACGCGTCCGGCTTTCTCAAGTTCGGGATTCATATCATTCCTGTCTCCGGGGATGCGAATGTCATCCCAGAATTCCTCCTTAAGTGCTTTAAAATCTGTTAATGATTGTTCCAAACCTTTGGCATTTCTTGACATACCGACGAGATCCCATAGTTTCAATCCAAATTTTTTATGAACAGCGTCTATGGTTTGTTTTCCGTTAATATTCATAAGCCGTTCTGTTCTGTCACTTATATTTTGTTCTGCTTCTTCAAATTCAGGCCTGTCGGTATTTATCCGGGGAGTCAGAATTTCATCTGCAAGGTAGTTTTGAATGGTATAAGGAAGTATAAAATATCCGTCAGCCAAACCCTGCATCAGTGCTGATGCACCCAGCCTGTTGGCACCGTGATCGGAGAAATTGGCTTCACCTATTGAAAACAAACCGGGTATCGTGGTCATTAATTCATAATCCACCCATAATCCACCCATGGTATAATGTATAGCAGGATAGATCATCATAGGTGTTTCGTAGGGATTGTCATCGGTGATCTTCCGGTACATTTGAAACAGATTGCCGTATCGTTGTTCAACAGTATCCTTACCCATCCGTTTGACAGCATCAGCAAAGTCAAGATAAACAGCTAATCCCGTGCCAATTCCATATCCCTTGTCGCACCTTTCTTTGGCAGCACGGGAAGCGACATCCCTGGGTGTAAGATTGCCAAATGCAGGATAGCGTCTTTCAAGATAATAGTCACGGTCTTCTTCAGGAATATCTGCCGGCTTTAATTTTCCTTCCCGGATAGCCCTTGCATCTTCTTTTTTTGCAGGAACCCATATTCGTCCGTCATTTCGCAGGCTTTCGCTCATAAGTGTCAACTTCGACTGGTAATCGCCATGAGCAGGTATGCATGTGGGATGTATCTGGACAAAAGCCGGATTGGCAAAATATGCACCTTTTTTATATGCCTGCCATATTGCACTTCCGTTTGATCCCATTGCATTAGTGGACAGGAAAAAGGCATTGCCATATCCTCCCGATGCAAGAACGACCGAATGGGCAGAGTGCCGCTCCAGTTCACCCGTTACAAGGTCACGGGTAATTATTCCCCTGGCTTTTCCGTTAATTAATACCAGGTCCAGCATTTCATGCCTGGTATAAAGTTGTACGCTTCCCTTGTTAATTTGCCTGCTGAGTGCCCCGTAGGACCCGAGCAATAACTGCTGACCTGTTTGCCCTCGTGCATAAAAAGTGCGGGATACCTGTGCGCCGCCAAAACTGCGGTTATCGAGCAACCCGCCGTATTCGCGCGCAAAGGGGACTCCCTGTGCCACGCATTGGTCAATGATGGAATTACTTACTTCAGCCAGACGATATACATTCGCTTCTCTTGACCTGTAATCCCCTCCTTTTATTGTATCATAGAACAGGCGGTAAACACTGTCACCATCGTTCTGGTAGTTTTTCGCGGCATTAATTCCGCCTTGTGCGGCTATGCTATGTGCACGGCGCGGGCTGTCCTGGTAACAAAAAGCTTTGACATTGAATCCCAGTTCCCCCAGGCTTGCTGCTGCCGAAGCACCGGCCAGTCCGGTACCCACAACAATAATATCGAGTTTTCTTTTATTGGAAGGATTAACCAGCTTTTGCCCTGATTTATAGATGGCCCATTTTTCAGCCAGCGGTCCTTCCGGAATTTTGGAGTTGAGATTCGTCATATCAGATCGTGTTTCAGAATATTATTTAAAGAAATATACATAAACAGGGATGAATGTAAACCCGATCGTGATCACCCATGTATATATTATACCGGTTTTTTTAATTATCGGTGAATATACTTTATGATTGATTCCAAGTGTCTGAAAAGCCGATTGAAAACCATGTAACAGGTGAAATCCAAGGAAAAGGAATGATAGGATATAACCGATCACAAATCCGGGAATCTTAAATTTTTCAATTACAAGGCCGGCCATATCGTAATAGGTTTTATCATTATAAACAACATCATTGAGCGGTTCAAAAAATTTGGATTTGAAATAAAAATCCAGAAGGTGTATAAACAGAAAAACAAAGATGATAACTGCTGTATGGAACATATATTTTGAAAAGAAGGAAGTCTGGGAATGATTGGTCTTTTTATATCTTTCAGGACGGGCAATCCAGTTGTGGATCTGAAGGATCACACCATATATAATATGTAGTAATAAAGAGCCGAACAGAATAAGTTCAAACACCTTAATAACAAGGTTTGTCGTCATAAAGTCCGCGGCAATATTAAATGCCCTTGGTGAATCAAATAAAACCAGCAGATTAATGCCGAGATGAACAATTAAAAACAGGATGAGGAAAAGTCCCATTATCGACATCATGAGTTTCCTGCCAATTGAAGAATTAAAAATACTGCTCATTTCAGATTAATTGAGTATGTTGATTAAAATGCACCTGTCCCAAACCTGACGCGTGAAAAACACATGTTAATGATAATTTTGAACATAAACTTTAACAGGGTAGCTTATGAAGTAAATATAGTAAACAAAATTAATTTTTATTCGTAAAGAAAAGAGTCCGGGATATTCTGATGGATTTTTACTGATCATTAACTGTATAAATCATGATAGAATCAATACCTTATAAAAATGGGAAATTGCAGTTTGCCGAACACGGGGAAGGTATGCCGCTTGTACTTGTTCATGGTTATTTGGAATCCCTGCATATCTGGGACAAAATAGCCGTAGAGCTGGGAAAGGAACACAGGGTTATTCGGCCTGACCTGCCCGGTCATGGAGGCTCAGGTCTGCTGTCCGGTGTACATACCATGGAAATGCTGGCTGAAAGCATTGATTTTTTGCTTACTGAACTGCAAATTGAACAGTGTGCTCTTATAGGGCATTCACTGGGAGGTTATGTAACACTGGCTTTTGCTGAGATGTTTCCTCAGAGGCTGGCCGGTTTTTCTTTGTTTCATTCAACACCCTTTGCCGATACGGAAGAGAAAAGGCAAAATCGTGATCGTGAGATTGCCCTGGTGAGGGAAGGAAAGAAAGATATTATTTTCTCGGCAAACATACCCAAGGCTTTTGCGGATGATAATCTCGAAAAAATGAAGGCCGAAGTTGACTATGCACTTGGGATTGCCCGAAATACTGATGAGCAGGGGATTGTTGCCATGCTTGAAGGAATGAAAAAAAGACCGGATCGTTCGGCATTGATACGTTCATCAGAATTACCGTTCATATGGGTGTTGGGACAGAAGGATAACTATATCCCATTTCAGGATGTACGGGCAAAAGTGTCGTTAAGCGGATCAGGAGCGATGGCAGTATTACATAATTCAGGGCATATGGGTTTTATTGAAGAGATGCCACAGGCACTTGATATTATACGGGCATTTGTAGATACATGCATGACCAGATAAACAGAGTGAGGGATTGTCTCCGCTGGAGGGTTTAGCGGACCGGAAACCTGCTTTCTTTGATAAAGGGGTTTGAAACCTGTTGTCCCTGGTGGATAGACTGCTAATAAGGGTGGATGGATTTTCTGAGGATGTTTTTTTCGTTTTCGGGAAAATAAGAACGTAATTCAAAATTTTTGCCATCCAGCACGCCGTAAGTATAATTGTTGATCCAGTCGCCAAGGTTGATTATTCTGCTTTTATCACTGATCATGATATCAAAAGCAATATGCCTGTGTCCGAAAATAAAAAAATCAATTTGTTCATTACAAATTGTATTTAGGGCAAACAGAACCTGGTATTCCTTATCATCACCCCTATAGGGCTCAGCAATAATTCCTTTGGCGTACCGGCTGTTTTTTGACCACTTCAGGCCAAGGGCAAGTGCAAAATTGGGATGCAGGCGGGCAAAAAGCCATTGAAGGATCCTGTTCGTAAAAATACCTTTCAGAATTTTGTAAGCCTTATCTCCCGGGCCAAGGCCGTCGCCATGTGCAAGAAAGAACTTATATCCGTTCAGGTTTTTGATGACGGGTTTGCGATAAAGAGTTAATCCGGTTTCCCGAGGCAAATAGTCATAAACCCATACATCATGGTTTCCCGTGAAAAAAAACACCCTGGTACCGTTATCGGACAGTTCAGCCAGCTTCCCAAGAAACCTTGTAAATCCTCTCGGAACAACTCGTTTATATTCATGCCAGAAATCGAAAATATCTCCAAGAAGGTAAATTTCAGCAGCACGTGGTTTTATTTCATCCAGCCATTTGACCAGTAATTGCTCGCGCTGTAAACTTTTTTCGCGGGGATGCAATCCAAGATGAACATCCGAAATAAAGTAGATCTTGTTTTTTTTGGTCAAAGCGGTGGGTTTAATTAATTAAGTAATTCAGACAACCGGGTTTGCAGCCGATCAGGAGAAATATTTTTTGCCAGTACTTCTTCGTAATCTTTACTGATCAGAAAATTAGCCGGCAAATGGCGGATATTATATGTTGAAGCTATCCTGGAGGCAGGAAAACTGGTATCGCATACGTGTATCCAGGGAAGTTCATCGTAACGGATGGATCTTTCCCAGCTTTCATATGATTTATCAAAAGATACCTGGTATATTTCAAAACCCTTTTTTCTGAATTTTTCATATACGGGCTTCATTTTGAGGTTGTTGCTTATGCTTTTCTCATTCCAGCTGGCCCAGAAGCTTAATAACACATATTTTCCCTTAAGGTCTGAAAGTCGTATTGTATCTCCCGTAATTGAAGGTAAGGCAATATCAGGAACTGTATAAGTTATATCTTTCGACATACTCATGATCCGTTGTGTCTGATATTGACCGTAAAGTCGCTTGTAGTTTTCTTTTAAGGCTTTCACATAGTGCAGATCAGGATAAAGTTTTGATAATGAATCGGCAACGATCTTAAAATATTGAAGATCACGGACTTTGTTAAACACGTATTCGTCGGATGAGGTTTTTTGGAACAGGGCCATGATACTTGCCAGTGAATTGTAATTGTACAATACAAAAGCAACGGAATATTTATAATGGCTGTTAAAGGTGCTGTCGTATGCCAGCGAAAGAGAATGCCGCGGGTGATCTGTCCCGGGTGAAGCAGA
>Ga0307421_1000894_pt1 | contig 18919 bp, 12 predicted proteins | sample SalMarWE160270MG_FD_202163 | JGI IMG/M metagenome (GOLD analysis project Ga0307421, IMG submission 202163) | Salt marsh sediment microbial communities from the Plum Island Ecosystem LTER, Massachusetts, United States - WE1602-70 | ecosystem: Environmental > Aquatic > Marine > Intertidal zone >...
CTGGTAGCCCCTGGATAAAATTGACCAGCCCCTCAGTTAACAGGGAGCGTTCCGATACCAACTTTTCCCCAGTTTCGCGGGTTAAAATCCGAACCAGCAAAGGAAGGATTAAACCACTGAGGAAAAAAAATCCCCCCAGCAAAATTCCAAATAGCGGATGATACCGATCCAGGAATAGGGATATGCTCAGTCCGATCAGCAGGGCAACTAGAGGAGGAGCAGCTGAGCGGACATAAAAATCCTCCAGGGATTTGATATCTGAAATAATCCGGTCCAGCAGATCGCCGGACCGGAAATTAAGCAGACGCGCGGGAGCCAGGGGAACAAGGGATTTATAAAACCACACACGCAGGTCGGTGAGAACTTTGAAGGTTACGCTGTGGGATACCAGGCGTTCGAAATAGCGGCTGATGCCGCGTAAAATACCAAAAAAACGCACTCCGACAATGGCTACTTGCAGCGTCGCGATTGAAGGATGCAAAGCAGCGGTGGAAATCAGCCAGGCAGATGTACCCATCAATCCGATACTGGAGCCGATGGTCAAAACCCCGAGCAGGGCTGATAGCAGAACCTGGCCCCAATGTTTGGCTAAAAAACCTACCAGGCGCTGCCAGATAGGCTGCAGGGGAGTGGGTTGATGAGAGACTGGGAGAGAATGAGACGGGGAGACTTGGAGAGATGGAGACTGGGAGACTGGGTACCGGTGGTTCAGAGGTGAGATTAATTTATTCCACGTACCTTCTGGTGGGAAGTGGGTGACTGATTCACCAGTGTAAGCCCGGACCAGATCAGTGTAGATTCCACCTTTCTTTATCAGGTCTGAGTGGGTTCCTTCTTCCACGATAGAGCCCTCATGGAGAACCAGGATCCGGTCAGCCTTATAGATGGTGTTGAGCCGGTGGGCGATAGTGATCACGGTCCGCCCTGCCATCAAGTTCCGGGTTGAATCCGCCAATCGTGATTCCGTAACTGGATCGAGCTGGGAGGTAGGTTCGTCCATGATCAGGATTGGTGCATCTTTCAAAAAAGCCCGGGCCAGGGCAAGGCGCTGTGCCTGCCCGCCGGAAAGGCGGGCCCCACCTTCGCCGATTAAGGTCTCGTACCCCTCGGGCAGGGAGTCGACGAACTCGGCGAGGTGGGCAGCGGATGCCGCTGAAGCCACAGCGCCCAAATCTGCGTCCGGTCGAGCCAGCCGGATATTGGCAGCAATTGTATCCTGGAAGAGCGCCGGTTCCTGGGGTACCCAGGCGATCTGGTCCCGCCATACTGCCAAATTATCTTTAATCAGCAATTCCCCGTTGATTCGGATTTCTCCTCTTGTGGGTGGGAAAAATCCCAGGATAAGATTGGCCAGAGTGCTTTTCCCGGCGCCGCTTTCTCCGACCAGAGCAATCTGGTCACCTTGATTAATAGTTAGGGAGAGGTTATTAAGGGCGGCTTGATTCTCTCCAGGGTAGCTAAAGCTGACCTTGTCCAGAGTCAATTTTTTCAGAGGCGGAGAAAGCTTATTATCTGAGGAAGTCAGGGATAATTTATCATGAATAGGTTCTGTATCAAGGATCTCAAAGATACGCACCGCTGAGCTTTGACCCTCCATCCCGGCATGAAAACGCAGACCCAGCTGTCGCAGTGGGATGTAAAATTCAGGGGCGATCATCAGCATGAACAATGCCTGTTCTAAAGTAACCCGGAAATACAGCAACCGCAGTCCAATCTCCACTGCCACAATGGCTGTGCTGAGGGTTGCCAGCAATTCTAGCGCCAGGGCAGAGAGGAAGGTCACCCGCAGGACCTTCATGGTGGTTTTCCGGTACTGGTCGCTGGTCTCTTTGATTTTCTCTGTTTGTGACTGAGCCAGGTTAAATAATTTCAGTGTTGTTAAGCCGTGCAGACTGTCCAGGAACTTAGCAGCTAGTTTGCTGAGGGTGCTGAACTGACGGTCAGTGACTGTTTGGGCGCTTTTCCCAATCAGGTACATGAAAAATGGAATTAACGGAGCGGTTACCAGCAGCACCAGCCCGGAAAGCAAATCCAGGGGAAATACAAACATTAGAATTGTCAGGGGAACTAGGGCTGAAAGTACCAGCTGGGGAAGGTACTGGCTGAAGTATGCATCCAGCGCTTCCACTCCCTCCACTGTGGTAGCGCTAATTTCCCCGCCCTGCTCCTTCTGGGTAAAAGCAGGACCTAATTTTTCCAAATGATTTAGCAGCAGGGTCCTGACACGGCCTTTAACCTGGACAGCGATGATTGTAGCGCTGACGCTGCTTAACCAGGAAAGAAATGCCCGCAGTGTGAAAAATACCAGGGTGAGCTGCATTAGCCCCCAGACTTCGGTCAATCCTTCCTGATCCAGGAAAACCCTGCTAACAATCTGGCTGATAAACCGTGCCTGTCCAATGGTGAGCAGTCCGGAAAAAAATCCCAGGCTGATAGTGAGCGCCAACCAGAGGCGGCTTTTTTGAGCAAGATGGAGAAGGCGTGAGTTTGGGAACATATTTCAGACCTGAAACGTTCTTCATTATAGTATCACAGTCGTTTATCCCGCTATATGACCAGATTATGGATTGTTTAGCCAGTGATAGACCCTGACCGGAAAAGGAATCGTGCTATACTTTTTTTAGATCCTTATAAGTGTTCACCAGGAGGAAGCAGCATGCCTGTAGAAAGTCGATTTTTAATACTGCTTGGACCGCCGATGTCAGGAAAAGGCACCCAGGCCGTCCGCTTAACCCGGCTGCTTGGCATTCCCCAGGTCGCTTCCGGTGACCTGTTTCGGGATAATGTTAAAAGGGAAACCAATCTGGGGATGGAAGCAAAAAAATATATCGATCGGGGAGACCTGGTTCCGGATGAGGTCACTATCGGTATGGTCAAGGAACGACTGCATCGGGAAGACTGCCTTGGAGGAGCTCTGCTGGACGGATTTCCACGGACAATTCCCCAGGCGGAAGCATTGGATGAAATACTGGTAGGTGTAGGCGCGTCCCTGGCAGCGGTGATTTCAGTAGCTGTTCCGGAAGATGTCCTGGTGGAGCGCGCCAGCGGTCGGCGGATCTGCCGGACCTGCGGTCAATCCTACCACATGAAGTTTGACCCGCCAAAAGAACCCGGAATTTGTGATGAAGATGGGGGTGAACTGTACCAGCGGGAGGATGATAAATCGGAAACCGTCAGGCAGCGTTTAGTGGTTTATCAGGCACAGACAAGTCCTTTAGTAGAGTTTTACCGGGCACGAGGAATCCTGCATGAGGTCAACGGGAACCAATTAATAGATGACGTTGCAGATGATATCCTGCAGGTGGTCAACGAACTGTAGTATAAAAAATTATATTGTTGAGTCTTGGAAAAAAGAAGCAATAAAAGAGGCTGTCTAAAAAGGCAGCCTTTGTCATTTTATCTGCTCTCTGCGCTAGAAGGCAGACCTGCGGGAAACCATTTCTCCAGGTACGCTGAATAGTTCGTTCATATAGCGGATTCCAGAGAATTTCAGTGTTGGCGGAGGTTTTTATCTGAGCTCCTCGTCAAGCCCGTCCTGAGTAGCTGACGCGTAGCGGCGGCGTATCGAAGGGTCGGGCGACAGTGGGACTTGGGGAAAATGTTTGAACGTTGAAAGCTATCAAAAATAAACCTATCCCCTGTCCCTTTTCCTGGAGGAAAGGGGCATTTGGACCGGTATATTCCCCGGTCCATCAGTACCCAACCAGCTCCAAAAAGTACTCTCCCCCTTCCAGCTGGAAGGGGGCTGGGGGGTAGGTCATTTCCTATCACAGAGCTGGATTAATCACCATGGCTAACTGATCTCATTATGGATCCTTCGCGGGGCCTGTCCTGAGCGAAACGTAGTGGAGTCGAAGGGCTCAGGATGACAAACTTGGAATGAGTCCCATTTTAATGGGACTTACTCTTCCTAGCCCGCGATTTTAATCGCCGGGTAATCGTGGAGTTGAGAAGATTGCCGCGCCCCGAAAGCAGGAGCTCGCAATGACAGATTAATCCAGGATTTCCCTCTCCATATACAATCGCCTTGGTTGGTTAATCTCATCATGGATCCTTCGCTGGAGGTTCTCCTGCGCCCCTCGCCAAGCCTGTCCTGAGTGAAGAGCAATGGAATCGAAGGAACTGTCCTGAAAGCAGTCCAGGGAATAATCGCTTTAGATTGATGGGATTAGGGTTATATACAGAGGGGCTGTGCCAAATTAATTGGCACAGCCCCAACTGGGGACAACCTCTCCTTTATTTAATAGTGCAGATCACTGCTTTCCGGGCTGAGCCTTTTTCTGAAAATCCAGATAGCCCACCCCTGGTATAGCAGGATAATCGGCATGAAAATCGCCACCACAATGGTCAACACCCGCAGCGTATATTGACTCGAGGAAGCATTGTAGATGTTAAGACTATAGGCAGGATCAATTGACGAAATCAATATCCGCGGGAAAAGACCGGAGAAAACCATGATTGTGGCCAATAAAATGGCCAATCCACCAAAGATGAAAGTAAGCCCTTCCTTTCCTTTTCGCAGGAACCAACCGTATGCCAACAATGAAACTGCTGCTAGAATCGCCGGGATTAAACCGTCAAATCCTGGATTGTTAAGAATGTCCGTTTTTAAGTAGGTCCATGCCAGGAAAGCCACTGTCAGGGTCACTACGGGAATCCAGATTTTACCGGCGATATCTTTTGCTTTTTGATTGAGTTCCCCTTCCAGTTTTATTCCCAGGAAGCTGGCTCCGTGCAGCATGAACAAACCCAGGAAGACCAAACCGCCCAGCAGGGAGTAGGGATTAAGCAAAGGAATTAATCCACCGTAGTAGTTCATGTCAGCCTCAATGGCAAATCCTTGCATCATGTTGGCAATAGTCACACCCCAGAGCAGAGCGGGAACCAGGCTGCCGATAAATAGCGCCAAGTCCCAGCGATTTCGCCAGGCCTGATTCTCCCGTTTGCCGCGGAACTCAAAAGCCACTCCTCGAATGATCAATCCCAACAGCATAATGATCAGCGGGATATAGAAACCACTGAAGAGTGTGGCATAGACATGAGGAAAAGAGGCGAACATGGCAGCACCGGCGGTTATCATCCAGACCTCATTGCCGTCCCAAATAGGTCCAATGGTGTTGATGACTGCTCTGCGCTCGTTATCCTTTTTCGCGATTATCAGGAGCAGGATGCCAGCGCCGTAATCAAATCCTTCTAAAAAGAAGAATCCCATAAACAAGAATGTGATCAGAATAAACCAGATTGTGTTGAAGTCCATGATTACTCTCCTATGGCATCCGCTGCGGGTGGATCGCTCTTACCGTATTTTAACCCTAGCGAAATACCCACAATCATCAGCAATCCATAAACCAGCGAAAGGCTGACCAGGGAGAAGATGATATTTCCAGAACTGACATTCGGGGAAACTGCATCTTCAATTTTCAGCAAACCGCGGACAATCCAGGGCCAGCGCCCGGTTTCTGCTACCAACCAACCTGCTGTAATGGCCAGGGTTGGCAGCAGCCCGGCAGGGATGATGATTTTTAAGAACCAGGGCCGCTTTCCAGGGTCAGTTTTGAAGGACCAGAGCACGGCCAGGCCGGAAATAAGGATCATCAACAGACCAAATCCAATCATAGTCCGTGAGGACCAGTAACTTAATGTGACCGGCGGGATGTAGTTTCCCGGTCCGTAGATAGATTCAGCCTCGGCCTGCAGTTCCTTGATACCAACGACCTCACTGGTGAAGTCATTATGGATCAGGTAGGAAAGCATATAAGGAACTTTCAAATTGTAGGGATTCTCCTGGTTTTCTTGATCAATGATGGCAACGACTGAGAATGATGCCGGTTGTTCGGTTTCCCAGTGTCCTTCCATGACCGAGATTTTCATTGGCTGAATTGTCACCAGAAATTGACCCTGAGCGTGTCCGATCAATCCCACCAGCACTGATCCAACCAATGCAAATATGGCAGCCCAGCGGAAAGAACGCTGGAAAAAATCCTGAGTCTGGGGATTTCCCTTTAATAAGTGATAGGCGCTGAAAGCCATTACCAGGAAACCTCCGACAGAGATACCCGCAGTCAGGACATGGGGAAATTGATACCAGACATTTGGATTCCCGGCCAAAGCCCAGAAGTCGGTCATTTCTGCCCAGCCGTTTCGGATAGTGTATCCCACGGGATTTTGCATAAAGGAGTTAGCTATTAGAATCCAAAGGGCGGAAATATTGGAACCAATGGCGACCATCCAGATGGCAGCTAAATGGGCTTTTTTCGAGAGTTTATCCCACCCGAAGATCCAGATACCAATAAAGGTTGATTCCAGGTAAAAGGCCAGCAATCCTTCAATAGCCAGCGGGGCGCCAAAAATGTCGCCCATGAAGCGGGAATATTCCGACCAGTTGAGGCCAAATTGAAATTCCTGAACGAGGCCGGTCACTACACCAATGGCAAAGTTGATCAGGAATATCTTTCCCCAGAACTTGACCATTCGTTTGTAGATCTCATCGCCGCTGATTACATAGCGCGTCTCCAGCACAGCCAGGAAGAGAGCTAATCCCAGCGTAACAGGGACAAAAAAGAAATGGTAGATGGTAGTGATTGCGAATTGCCATCTCGCCAGTGTTACAGGTATCATAAGCACCTCTCTTTTTGATTAATTCCAATCTGCGGGATCGCAGTGTCTTCATCTAAGACCTTGCGGGGATAGCAGACTAGCATAATCCTCATTTTACCTTATTCAGAGGGATCTAGTTTATCCTGTCAGGGTTGTTTTATTGATGCTGAGGGTAAAACGGATTTGAATCTGGAGACTGGTTTTTTCCCATAGAAGAAGTCATCCAATACCAGTGCTGCCCTTCGGAAGGTGCCGGATTTGGATATTCCCCAACGGACCAGATTATGAGCCCGATTATCAGGATGGGAATAAGGGCATACTGCCATACACCGGCCGCAGTCAGTTCCGATAATAGTCCAGTAATGGTAGCAGGATTCAGGAGTAATTTTCCAGCGCAGAACGCCGTTATTCACCTCCCGGTCTCCTAGGGGGATGGATTGGCTGGGGCAGTTATCAGCACATTTTTGGCAGATATTACAGAAATCGATCAGACTTCCATCTGCCTGGTAATTGTCTGTGATCAGGGGCAGATCGGTTGTCACCACGCCTATCCGCACGCGGGGACCCTGGCGGGGAGTCATCAGCAATCCCATCCGGCCGATTTCCCCTAAACCTGCATCTCTGGCAACCAGGGGAGCAATAACTCGATAGTTTCCGTCAATGTGAGCCCGGGCAGGAAAACCCAGGGAGCGGATTGCAGCTGCCAGCTGCACGGCAACCCGGGCCGCCTCAACATACTGAAGGCCGGATTCCATAGTAACCGGAGGGTAAGGGGCTGAGCTGATCATTTGATAATCCATCTCGACAGTGAAGGCGATAGCGAATTTGTGTTTAAGCTCGACTGGTGCGCCATATTTTCCACTGCCGCGACCGATATGGGAGTAGATATGGGCAGATTTAAGGATAGTTATCCCGCAGTCCAGGGCGCCATAATATTTCGTGAGGTATTTCACCGTCCGGGTCAGGGTTTCCGGGGAATAATCCTTCTTCTGCTTGGCGACCGGACCATCCACTGCTTCCCGGAGTGCATCCGTCAGGTAAAAACTGGCTCCTGCAGCAGCCGAGTGCAGGGGTTCTGTGTAGCTGGCTTCGGGAGAGAGCAACCCCGGTTTCTTTCGTGAGGCATCATCCTGCTCCTGATGTTCGGGATGAAGCCGGTAATATGTCTCATAATCGGTGGAACCTGGGATTAAGCGGGCTCTGGCGAAAATGATTTCCCGTTCATCAACCTGGTGGTGAGGATCAGAATATTCTCCGGATTCTTTCCCCAGCGGGAAGTAAAAAACCAGCGCTGTGATCAACCCTAAACCCAACAGAATACCAATAAAAATTATTCTCCTCTGTGGAGGAAGCATAAGGGAGCTTGATAATAAGGCTGTTCCTGTCAGGGTGATCCCCGCTGACCAGATTGAAGCCTTTTGTTCCCCTTCCTGGAGGGAGGTAATCACAAATGTAAAGCCAAGTATAAAAAACCCTGCTGAGATAATTAAGAGGAATATCGTGGTGGCGAAATTCATATACTTATTCCCTGTAATCCTTGCCCTGATCAAAAAGATTGTTTTTTGTGAGGTAGTTTAATTATAGCGGGGTTTGCCATGCTGAGTACTGAATATTCTTGCTAGTCCCTCGATATTACCCATGTTTGACTGCTTATCCTGGAAGCCCCTACATTCAGGTGAATAATAAGATTGTATATACAATTTCTCATTGTTCAGTTGACGATCTTATCCGTTCATGCTATATTAATTCAATGTAGGTGGAGAACTTCCACTACAGGAGCAGAACGTACGTTTCTTGAGCAATTATTTGTTTAGAACGAGGGGGAACGCCCTGCTGAGTTCATATCATTTAGTTCGAAGGAGATTTTTTATGGCAGAGCGTGAGACCGGTACTGTAAAATGGTTTAACGCAGGAAAAGGCTACGGTTTTATTGAACGCGACAATGGTGAAGGCGATGTATTCGTCCACTACAGCGCGATCAACGGAGCTGGATTCAAAACGCTTGACGAGAGTCAGCGGGTTGAATTTGATGTTGTTGAAAGCGACAAGGGACCGCAAGCACAGGATGTTCAAGCCCTGGGTGAGAGCGCAACTTCTTTCAGCACCGGACCGGAAGACAGTGGAGACATTTTCAGTGACGATTCTGATGATGATTCCGATGAAGATTCCGATGACGATTTCGACGATGATTCGGATGACGAATCCGGCGACGATTTCGACGATGATTCGGATGACGATTCCGACGACGAGTCCTAGTTAATCCACTTTAGACAGTCAAAAGGGCAGCGAGAAATCGCTGCCCTTTTTAGATTCTATTCCCATTTTCCGGTACAATTGGAAGAGGGAGGGAAGATTGTGAATTGGTATAAAGAAACGATACAAATAGAAACCCGGGGGAAAGGACTTTATCCAATTACGCACCAAATTTCCCCTTTGATCCAGGATTGGGCAATAAAGGAAGGGGTTTGCCATTTATTTATTCCTCATACCAGCGCATCCCTGGTGATCAGTGAGAGTTATGATCCAACAGCCAGACAAGATTTGGAAGTATTTTTAGAACATCTTGTGCCCGAAGGGGAATCCTGGTACCGTCATACGCTGGAAGGCAGGGATGATTCTCCATCCCACATGAGATCCATATTGACTGCAACCAGTTTAAGCATTCCTATCGATGGGGGAGAGCTTCATCTCGGGACCTGGCAGGGGGTATATCTGTTTGAACATAGGAATCAACCTCACCGGAGAAGTGTGCTCATCCGCTGTTTATCAGCAGCCTGAGGGGGGTAGATTGAATTTCAGGAAAGTAAAAAAAGAACTAGTCCTTTATATTGGGTTGTTTTTTTGCCTGGCTATTGGCTTTGGAGCATGCAGCCCGGATGACGCCAGTTGGCTGGATCCTGTTCCCAGTACCACGCCTGCGGGGTTTTTTTCTCCCAATCAGCTTTTCAGTGTCTATTTTACTGCGCCAGCAAATGATAATTTCCGGGGCGGACCAGACCGACTGCTGGCCGACTCACTGGATGACGCCCGGTATCAAATTGACGCGGCTTTGTATGATCTTAACTTGTGGACAATCAAGAATGCGTTGATTCGGGCTTATCAAAGGGGAGTAGTTGTCAGGATAGTGGTGGAAGAGGATTCAATAGACCGGCCGGAGATCCAGGAGTTAATAATTACTGGAATCCCGGTTATTCCAGATCAGGCTGAAGGATTAATGCACAATAAATTTATTATCATTGACCAGAAAGAAGTTTGGACTGGCTCGATGAACATGACCCTAAATGGCGCTTATCGCCACCTTAATAATCTGGTACGCATCCGTTCTGTACTGGTGGCGGAAAATTACACGGCAGAGTTTGAAGAAATGTACTTGGAAGGGTTTTTTGGAGAAATAATCCTGGAAAACACACCCCATCCGGTAATAACTATTGACAGTATACAGATAGAAACTTATTTTTCACCGGACGATTCCACTGCTGCACGGATTATCGAGCTGATACTGGAAGCGGAGCGGTCGATTGATTTTATGTTTTATGCATTCACCTCAGACGCAATTGCCGATGCGCTTATCTATCAGGCAGACCAGGGTATTATTATCCGGGGTGTGGTTGATGCCTACCAGGAGCGTTCAGGATTGGGATCTGAATACAGCAGATTGCGGGACCATAACTTGGAGGTTCTATTAGATGGGCATCCGGAAAAGATGCACCATAAAGTGATTATCCTGGATGGACGGATTGTGGTCACCGGTTCCTACAATCTCACCCGCAGTGCAGAAACAAAAAACGATGAGAACACGTTGGTGATTCACAGTGAGCAGGTTGGAGAGATTTTTTTAAGAGAATTTGAATGGATCTTCAGTGAAGGGAAAATCCGCAGAACAAATTCGATAGGAGTGCAGTTCATACTAGCCCTGAACCCAAGTTGTCATGTATAATAAATAGAACTGATAAAAACTGATCGTTTTTCCTGAGGAAAGTAAAGATGGAAGACAAAAAAACCGGATCTATTCGGGAATGGAAGCGGCTGGTTAATGAATTTCAAAAGAAAAGTGACCGGGCTGTAGCAATTCTAGGGACCACCTATTTGAATACCCATCTTTCTCGGCTGCTTGAGTGTTTCATAATTGAAGACGAAAAGATTTCCAAGATGCTGCTGGGGGAAGAAAATCCGCTGGGTACTTTTGAAGCGCGAATCAAAGCAGCCTTTGGATTTGGTTTAATCAGCAGAACAGAGTATCATGACCTGGTCTTGATCTGGCACATACGGAACCGATTTATTCGTGATATGGGGGAGGGCAACTTCGCGGAAATGGAAATTAGAAACCTCTGTAAAAGACTAAAAATCCCGGATGAGGTAATCTTGCAGGAAGAAAACCCCTCACCCAGGCGCCTGTTTGTGTTTGGAACAGCGATTCTAGCGCAGCAGTTGATGTATCGGGCCAATGAAGCAAACGATGAGAAGCGTGTTCTACGGGATAATTTTATCCTCGTAAATATTGAATAGAATCTGAGGCAGCAAATTTCGAGGTTTTAGGGGGATTTGTTATTTAAGTTCACGGTGGTGGGGGAAATTGATGCCAATTATTTGGATAACCAGCTCTTTTTTTGCGGGAGTCATAGCAGCTGATGCCCTTTCCCGGGGTATCTTTGCCTGGATTCTTTTTGGGGTGGGAGGCAGTCTGCTGCTGGGCAGCCTTCTTTGGCTAAAATTTCCCGGTCACCAGAGATTGTCAAACGTACCTAAGGTCTTGATCCTCAGCCTTTTTTTAGCATTTACTGCCGGTGGCGTCCGGTATCTTTTAGCACTGCCGGATTTCCAAAATCCAGACTATCTAACAAATTATGCCGACAAAGATTCACAAGCAACTCTTACTGGCTTGATAATTGATTTTCCGGATTCTCGAGATCAGGTGACCAATCTCCGTGTAAAAACTGAATATATTCAAATTACCAAGGACGGAGAGACTCTCAGTGTCCAGGGGCTGCTGTTAGCTAAAATTCAAGTAGAAGAACAGGTTCAGTACGGAGATCGAGTTATCCTGACTGGATATCTGGAAACACCGCCTGAAGGAGAAGGGTTTTCGTATCGGGATTATCTGAAGCGCCAGGGTATCTATGTTTATCTGCCCAATGCGGAAGTTGAAATAGTGGAGTCTGGCCAGGGGAATATTCTGATGCGGGGCATCTTTAGGCTGAAATCCAGGGCAATGGCTGTTTTATACAAGCTTTGGCCTGATCCAGAAGCTTCCCTGCTGGCGGGAATCTTATTGGGGGTTGAAACCGGGATTCCTGATCAAGTACAGCAGGCTTTCCGGGATACTGGGACTTCACATATTATTGCCATTTCCGGGTTTAACATCACCATTGTGGCAGGATTGTTTTCTCGATTTTTTAGCCGGCTGCTAAATCCCCGCCAAGGAGCTATTGCAGCTGTACTCGGGATTGGGGTTTATACCCTGCTGGTATGCGCAGATGCCGCAGTTATCAGAGCAGCCGTGATGGGTGGTTTGTCAATCTTTGCCCAACAAATCGGAAGGCGCCAGCATGGGATAAATGCAGCTGCGCTGGCGAGCCTGATCATGATTCTGTTTAATCCCCAACTTCCCTGGGATATCTCGTACCAGCTTTCTCTCTCTGCGACTTTAGGATTGATCTTATATGCTGATCCATTTTCTCAAAAATTTTTAGAATTCTCATCCAGGATCCTGCCCTTGGAAACTGCTCAACGAATCACTCAGCCGGTTAGTGAATACGTTTTGTTTACTTTTGCAGCGCAGCTGGCAACCTTTCCGGTCATGTTGTTCCATTTTCATTCATTTTCCCTCAGTACCTTCCTGGCGAATCCAGCAATTCTTCCGGTACAGCCGCCTATTATGCTGGCAGGGGGATTAGCGTTAATTCTGGGATTGATCTGGTTCCCATTGGGCAAGGTAACTGCACCGCTGGTTTATCCTTTTGTGCTCTACACAATTCGGGTAGTGGAGTGGTTCAGCACAATGCCTTTCAAAACCTTTTATACTGGAGAAGTGGGGAGAGGATGGGTTGTATTGATTTACCTGGTTTTGGCAGTTGTAACCTTTGGAGGAACTCTTTTAACCCGGATCACCGCTGCCTTAACCCCATCGCTGATTGCAGCTGGCTTGGGTTTAGCCTTGATAGTAAGTTGGCGGTCAGTATTCAACGCTCCGGATGGAATGCTGCACATTTTCTTACTGGATGTAGGGACCGGTAGCGCGGTATATGTCGTTACTCCTTCAGGACAAAAAGTACTAATTAATGGAGGTCCCAGCCCAAAACGCTTGTCCGATCACCTGGGACGCAGACAACCTCCCTTCCGAAGAGAGCTGAATTATCTTCTGATTGCCTCTCCTCTGGAACAGGACATCGATGCTCTTGCTGTAATTCTTCCTCGTTTTCCGCCGGATGAAGTGTACTGGTTGGGTGCAGATTCTCTCTGCTGGGAAGCGGAAAACCTGAGAAACGAATTAGAGAAGAATAATATTCGGACAACCTACGGGGAACCCGGACAGGTTCTGGAATTGGGCGATGGCGCAAAAATAACAGTGCTTTCTGAAAGCCGTCGAGGAGGAACTCTCCTGGTTGAATATAAACACTTTCGAGCCATATTTCCTTTTGGAATCATGGAAGAATATCGGGAGGAAGTGAGAATGGGGCGTGATTTGGGAGAGGTGACCTTATTCCTGCTGGCAGATAACGGGTACCAGTCCAGCAATCCTTCTAAGTGGATCAGAAACCTGAATCCCCAGAGCTTTTTATTAAGTGTGGGGATAAAAGACAGTCAGGGGCTTCCGGATAGAGGATTGATTGATCGGCTGGCGGGATATTCCTTGCTACGGACAGATCAACATGGGTCGATACAGATTACAACTGACGGAGTGCAGATGTGGATCCAGGTAGAAAAGTTGGATTGAATGTGATACAAATTAACTATGAAATGGATTTATCTCTCACCTCATTTAGATGATGCAATTTTCTCCTGCGGCGGATTAATTTGGGAACAAACCCGGGCAGGTGAGGAAGTTGAAATTTGGACCATTTGTGCTGCTGATCCCCCAGATGAACCATTATCATCCTTTGCTGAAACCCTGCATCAAAATTGGGGGATAGAGGAGAATGCAATCCGGGTCCGCAGAGAAGAGGATCGGGAGGCCAGTCAGATTGTTGGAGCAGTTCCCCGTTATTTTTCATATTTAGATTGCATCTATCGAAAATCAGACTCAGGTAATTATTATTATCTAAGTGATCAGGATATATTTGGTGGATTGGATCCGGGAGAGGTAAACTTAATTAATACCCTGACTGAAAAGTTGAAAGACCAGCTGCCCGTCAATGCTCAGACAGTTGCCCCGCTTGGCATTGGAAATCATGTAGATCACGATTTAACTCGGAAAGCCGCCAGTCGATTGGGAATTCCTCTCTATTACTATGCAGATTACCCATATGCCAGGGAGACTGATGGAAAAGAAATCCTGAATTTTATGGCGGGATCCGCAGAGTGGGAAGAGGAGGTCTTCCTTATTTCCGAAAATGGGAATCAGGGCTGGCAAGAGGCTTCACAGTCTTATCAATCCCAAACCTCCATTTTTTGGGAGAATGAGGAGGCATTAAAGAGAGAAATCAAGGCATATTCAGCTACTATGGGGGGTGTAAGATTGTGGAAAACGGTAGAAGAAAATTGATTTATAAGGATGTTTTACTCCCTTGCAGGCTTAGATTGTCTATGATAAAATAACCCCACTTTTCACAGGGTAGGGCTTTTAAGAGTGTAACATCTCTTATAAAAGCTCTTTTTCTATTAATAAACGAAATCCCGGGAAAGTGCAGGAAAACCTTATGGCACCATCGTTATTAACCCAAGAGGGGTATGATAAACTAAAGACAGAACTTGAAAACCTCCGATCGGAAAGAAGGCAGGAAGTCGCTGACCGGTTGAGAGAAGCCCTGGATGGCAGTCCTCTCGGCGTGGATGCAGACGTGGAAGTTGAGGCGGCAAAAAATGCCCAGGCCTTTATAGAAGGCCGTATCCAATATCTGCAGAGTATTCTTGCGCAGGCTGAAATCGTTGATGACCTGTCAAAAACCGATATTGTTCAGATAGGGACCAAAGTAACGATTGAAACAACTGACAAAGAGAAGGAAACTTACATAGTTGTCGGTCGCGCGGAATCCGATATCGTGGAAGGGAAAATTTCCTACGAATCACCGTTAGGAAACGCGTTAATGGGACATGCTAAAGGGGACAAGGTGGATGTTCTTGCCCCGGGAGGGGTCTTCACGGTGAAAATCCTGAAAATTGGCTGAACCGTTTGATTTGAATTCTCCCCCGTGCGCTGAAACACCGCACGGGGTTTTTTTATCACAAGGAAGTACTTATGGCAGATTATTCCAACCTGGAAAAAGTTCGTCTGGAAAAGCTTAACCAATTAAAAGACTTGGGTATAGATCCATATCCAAGGCGGGCAAAACGGACCCATACAATTCAGGAAGCGACCGAGGCTTTCCTGACGGTTGAAAAAGATCAGGATCATGAGCCAATCCAGGCAATCCTGACTGGCAGGATCCGGTCCGTGCGTCCGATGGGAAAAATCACCTTCGCTCACATCGAAGATGGCACAGGAAGAATTCAGCTCTTTTTTAGAGCCAATGACATCGGTGAAGACCAGTTAAATTTCTTTAAGGATCATTTTGATCTGGGGGATTTTATCCAGGCCGCTGGAAAAGTTTTCCGCACCCGGTCGGGGGAAGTGTCACTCTGGATCTCAGAATATACCATGCTGGCAAAAGCAATCACGCCGCTTCCTGCAGCCAAAGACCAAGTTGTGGATGGTGAGATTGTCCAACATGCTACCCTGACAGATCCAGAAACACGCTACCGGCAGCGCTATGCAGACCTGGCCGTAAACCCGGATGTGAGAGAAGTATTCCGGATCCGGACAAAAACTATCCGGGCAATTCAGCATTTTATGGACTCAAAGGGATTTCTGGAGGTGGAAACTCCGATCCTTCAGCCCATTTATGGCGGAGCAGCCGCGCAGCCGTTTATCACCCATCACAACCAACTTAAACAAGATCTCTACCTAAGAATTTCCTTTGAGCTGTACTTAAAACGATTGTTGGTAGGCGGATTTGAGAAAGTGTACGAAATCGGACGGGATTTTCGAAATGAAGGTGTTTCTTTTAAGCACAATCCTGAGTTTACCCAGATGGAATTTTACTGGGCTTATGCTGATTACCAGGATGTGATGTCGCTTACGGAAGAGATGTTTTCCTTCGTGGTTGAAGAGGTTTTAGGAACGAAATCTTTTACTTATAACAGAAAGGAAATCCGATTGGACCAACCATGGAAGCGAGTAGATCTCAGGGAAGGCATTATTGATCAGACCGGGATTGATATCCATCAACACGAAACTGCTGCAGATCTTGCCAAAGCAATGAAATCCCTGGATATGGAGTTTAATCCTAGAGCTCCCCGCGGCAAGCTTATCGATGATCTTCTGGGTCATTTCCTGGAAACCACCTTTATTCAACCCACCTTTGTATACGATTATCCGAGAGAAATCTCCCCCCTGGCAAAGACCAAAGAAGAAGACCCGGGGACTGTAGAGCGGTTTGAAGGATTTATGGGTGGAATCGAGCTCTGCAACGCGTTTACAGAAATCAATGATCCGCTGGATCAGGAGGAGCGCTTCCTGGAAATGGGCCGCTCTTATTCGGAAGCTGATGACGAACATCACCCGCTTGATGAAGATTATCTGCAGGCGATGCGCTATGGAATGCCTCCCAGTGGAGGTTTCGGCATGGGTGTGGATCGGCTGGTGATGCTGCTTACAGATCAACAAACAATCAGGGAAGTATTATTATTCCCTCATTTAAGGGAAGAGGAACACTAATTCCCTTATGAGGAACATTATAGATTTGAGTACATTTTAGATTGAAAAAAAAGGAAACCAACTGACGAAGAACTATTTTCAATAATTATTATTTTCTGGGTATTAATCATTCCTATGTTGACAGATGGCATGGAAGGCAACAGTATGAGGTTTGCTGTACTACTCTATACTGAACTTGCTTGTTATCCTTTTAATTCAACATACTTATGATTTGATTTCCGGTTTTCAAAAATAGTTTTCCAAATTCAAGATGAATATTTGACGTTTGACCAATTAATGAAATGGACTTTATAGCAAGAATTCATAAGTATTCCAGACAAACCCTCTACATAATACTAATCCTCATCAACTTTGTCCTGATTGTAGTGTTTGGATTTGAGCAAACTCCAATTGGCTTTCGGCTCCAACCACCCTTCGAAGGTCCCAGCTGAAAACTACTAAATATTTCCTTGTTTCAAAGCCATCTGCAACAGCAAAGCCGGGATAGAATTCTGTCGTCCATTCCCAGAAACTTGGGAATGCCCTCTGAGTAATACTTTCTACTTACTTATTGTATCCAACTAATGAAACTGTAGCTGGGAGTTATATTTATTCTTTCAAGTTTTTGACAATGGACAAAATCACCCCGGAAATTTTAGCTGAAAAAACCGTATCCTTATCAGGAAAGAATATAAGATCATGATTCATCCTACTTGGAATAATCGCGTAATCAGATATTTGAATTAAATGACGATCTTTGTCTGTCCCATAGTTCTTAATTTTAAAACTGACAATTTCCAAATCATCCCGGAGGGAATTCTTCACAAGATCTGTTGGACCATAAACAAGAACTACATCATGTTTATCTGCTACCTGATTGATATATTTAATACATTCTTGATAAGATGTCACCCAATAATCATTTTCATATGATCGAAACGCCCCCCTCACTCCACCGACAAGTTGATTGTAATAAATGTATTGATAGGGATGAAGCTGGATGAGACCAATAATACCTGGGGCTAACATGATCAAGATGATTACAATTGCAACCGCGCGTCGGGAAATATTATTAAGGATTGTTTTTATCCCTATCCCCGAGAAGAAAAATATGGGAGGTGTGATGAATAGGAAATGCCGAAAATTATGATATATAGCGGGTTTCACAATAATTGCTAATCCAATTGGCACCATATACCAAGCAACTAATATGATTAAAAGCGTACGATCAATTATGTTCTTATTGAAATCGCGGACTATTGTAAATAATCCCAGAACAGTTAAGAGTATTACAGGGATAGTAAACTGGATTGCCATCAAAAAAGGAAGATAATAATATGGCAATACTTCTGGCTTATAAGCATTTCCCCTAAACAATGTACTTCCTCCCCAAGAAAAAGAAGTGTCAGCTAGCAGACTTTTCATCAGTCCTGTAACAGGGTTTCCCCACAATCCTGGCCAAGTAATATATAGGGTTAAAAAAGCAATGCCAAAGTATAACAATATTGTCGGGAGAAAGAATAACCTCTTTTTAATCCAAATATAGAATAGGACGAACATCCCTGCTGCGATACTTAGCGAACGGTTGTTGATTGATAAACCCAAAATAACAGCAGCAATGTAAACCCATCTGGTTTTTATCACTATCATTAATCCGGATAAGAATTGTTTTTTGGAAGAATAACCAGAGAATAACAGGAAGATTCTTGGGAATAAGCAAACAACCAATACCATCAAGCCTAATGATATAAAAGATCCCCAAATGACAACGAATAGTGAGTATGCTTTTTCAACATTATGAAGTGATATACCCCCCGATATGGTTCCATTTAAGACAGAGGATGCGATTATATCTACTAGGTTAAATAAGATGGGTAGTTTGATTAGGTTGATTTCATTTAGAATTAATCTTTGAACTTCGTCTTTTTGGAATAATAACAAGGAAATTGAGGTAAAAGATATCGCACTGAATAGAAAGATAATAAATATCTGAATTCTTTTGAGCTTGGACCAATCATTGACAAAATATTTCTTTAGGAGTTTAAGATCCATTTTTACATTAGATTTTTCAAACTCTTCTTCATACTGATCTCCCATCAGAAAACCAGAAGCCAGGATTAATAGGAAAGAGGACATAAATGGAATATCTTTAGGGTTAATGAAGGCATGGCCAAATAACACAGGCTGGGTATTAAACAAAACTGTGGCAACAAAAGCGTACTTTGAGGACAAAAACCGCAAAGAAATTAAGTAAAAAGCGATTACCCCAAGAATAAAAGAAAGAAAATGAATGAAATGCCAAGCCTGAATATGGGTTAGTCTCGGGTTGATCAATCTGATCAGGTCACCACCCATTTTGGCAATTACGTAATAAATCGGGCCTTTCCCACCAATCCGATTTGATGGTTCTAAACTTGAGAAATTTTCAAT
>Ga0307421_1000895_pt1 | contig 18911 bp, 18 predicted proteins | sample SalMarWE160270MG_FD_202163 | JGI IMG/M metagenome (GOLD analysis project Ga0307421, IMG submission 202163) | Salt marsh sediment microbial communities from the Plum Island Ecosystem LTER, Massachusetts, United States - WE1602-70 | ecosystem: Environmental > Aquatic > Marine > Intertidal zone >...
GGTTGTTGACAGGGTGGATAATCTGGATACACTGCAATTACAGGTAGAGGTTGAAGATTCATTTTTTCAGGACCGGATCAGTGAGCTTCAGTCATTACGACAAAAGATTCAGAATAATATTGAAAGCACGCTGGGACTTAGCGTGGATGTTAAACTGGTGGAGCACAAAACAATTGAACGCAGCGAAGGAAAGAGTAAGAGGGTTATAGATAAAAGGAAATTTTGAGAGTAAATGATAAATTAATGGCAAAAGTGATAAAGGATACACCCGTACCCGGTGAGGTTGTTCGTCAGCAAATAAAGGCCGCAGGATTAAAAAATGCAGGACATGCATCCATACGTGAGATCGTGGGCTTAATAAATAAAATTGAAAAAGAAACCGGTATCCGGTACATAAGAATGGAGATGGGAGTACCGGGGCTTGAAACTCCACAAATAGGGATAAAAGCAGAAGTGGAAGCTTTGAAAAGAGGGGTGGCTTCAAAGTATCCCATGATCGAAGGAGTGGAAGAGCTGAAAAACGAGATATCAAGATATTTGCGGCTTTTCGTTAATATTGATTTGAAACCTGCTTATTGTATACCTACTGCCGGTTCAATGCAGGGGTCCATGGCTGCTTTTATGGTTGCCTGCCGGAGAGATGTGAAAAAAGATACTACTTTGTTCATTGATCCGGGTTTTCCGGTGCAAAAAACCCAGCATCATGTCCTTGGATTGAAGTACAAATCGTTTGATATTTATGATTTCAGGGGAGACAGGTTGAAGAATAAACTAAAGTCGTACCTTGAAAAAGGAAATATATCAACTATAATATATTCCAATCCAAATAATCCGTCATGGATCTGTTTTACCGAAAAGGAACTTAAGATTATCGGGGAAATGGCCACAGCCTATGATGTGGTTGTGCTGGAAGACCTGGCTTATATCACAATGGATTTCAGGATTGATTATGGTATTCCCGGCAAGGAACCTTTTCAACCCAGTGTAGCCCATTATACGGATAATTACATAATACTGGTCTCGAGTTCAAAGGTGTTGAGTTACGCGGGACAGCGTGTGGCTACAATGGTTATTTCAGAAAAATTGTTTAATCGGGAGTTTAAAGGCTTATTGAGATTTTTTTCAACTGCCGGATTCGGGCATTCGGTAATTTATGAATCATTGTATTCCATGACAGCGGGTGCCGGCCATTCGGCTCAATACGGACTTGCGGCAATGCTTAAAGCGATAAATGACGGTGCATTTGCTTATCTTGATGAAGTGAAGGAATATGGTGAAAAGGCAGCTGTAATGAAAGATCTTTTCGTGAAAAACGGATTTAAGCTTGTTTATGACCATGATGAAGAAAAACCCCTGGCCGATGGTTTTTATTTTACCATTTCACGACCGGGATTTTCCGGAGTTGAACTGATGGAAGAACTTTTATATTACGGGATAAGTGCAATAACGCTGGATATCACAGGTAGCAGCCGGACCGAAGGATTGCGTGCCTGCGTTTCGCTGGTCAGCCGTGAACAGTTTAATGACCTTGAAAAGCGGCTTCAATCTTTTGACCGGGACCACAGGTGATTTTTGTTATTGATTTTTTTGTTAATTTTACACTTCTTAGTGTTTGTCAATAAACTCTTAGTGTTTGTTCAGAATGTTCGAGATCAAGGCGCGCAAAAATTTTAAACCGCAGTATACTAAGGTATTCGAGGATTTAAAATTTTGGCAGCAACGCGGATATCGGACATTATGGACACACACTACTTAGAGTCTGTCTATAAAGTAGTAAAAATGTTTAACTGTACATGTGTCTGTTCAGAAAGTTCCATTTGCAAGGCTTGCGCGGTCCGAAAACGCGGAGTTTACTTGTCGTAAATGAGCAATTTTCGGACAAGCGTAACGCGGCAAATGGGACTTTATGGACAGACACTACTTAGTCGGGTATTAGATATTTTGTCTCTCACTTATAGAAGGTGGGAGTTATGTTTTACTTAAAGGGAGGACAACAAATGGCAAAGCTTAAAGGTGCTATAGTAGTGGATGTAGACAGGTGTAAAGGATGCGAATTGTGTGTTGAAGCCTGTCCCCTGAACGTGATCAGTATGTCTGCTGATGTAAATATCAAGGGATATCATTATGCCTACATGGAGAATCCTGAAAATTGCACCGGATGTGTAAATTGTGCTTTGGTTTGTCCTGATGGGGTAATTTCGGTTTATCGCACCAAAGTACTTGTTTAATAACAAATTAATTTTTTTCACATGGGAGAATTAAGATTAATGAAAGGTAATGAAGCCATTGCCGAAGCAGCTATCCGGGCAGGCTGTGATGCTTATTTCGGATACCCGATCACCCCGCAATCAGAGATCATGGAATACCTGGCAGCCGAGCAAACGCATAAACGCACAGGAATGGTTTTTTTGCAGGCTGAGAGTGAAATTGCCGCGATAAATATGGTTTATGGTGCCGCGGGTACAGGAAAAAAAGTAATGACATCTTCTTCAAGTCCGGGGATAAGCCTTAAACAGGAAGGAATTTCATATATTGCAGGAGCTGAATTACCATGTCTTATAGTCAATGTAGTACGTGGCGGACCTGGTTTGGGAACTATTCAGCCGTCACAGGCTGATTATTTTCAGGCTACAAAAGGGGGAGGACACGGTGATTATCATCTGCTGGTACTGGCACCTGCCTCTGTTCAGGAAATGGCCGACTTTGTCAGGCTCGGTTTCGAACTGGCTTTTAAATACAGGAATCCGACTATGATCTTGTCTGACGGGATGATAGGACAGATGATGGAGAAAGTGGAATTATTCGATGCTCAGCCCCGGGCAAAAGAATTTGATCAAAGTTGGGTGATAACAGGAACACCTCCGGACAGGAAAAAGAATGTTATCACTTCCCTGGATCTTGATCCTGCTGATATGGAAAGGCATAATCTGGTTTTGTTGGAGAAATACAGGCGTATGCAGAAAGAGGAAGTACGCTATGAGGAGATTGAATGTGAAGATGCTGAATATTTTTTTGTTGCTTTCGGATCCAGTGCCAGGATATGCCAGAAAGCTGTAAGTATTGCACGGGGTGAGGGAATAAAGGCCGGTTTGATCAGGCCCATTACCCTGTTTCCGTTCCCGACCGGGGTCATTAGTGAACGTGCCGGCCAGGCAAAGGGAATGCTTACTGTTGAATTGAATACCGGTCAGATGGTGGAGGATGTACGTTTGGCAGTTAACGGAAAGATAAAAGTAGCATTCCACGGGCGAATGGGAGGTATGTTACCTTCACCGGACGAATTGGTAAATGCATTGAAAGAAAAAATAATTGAAAGCTAAAATATGGAAGCTAAAGATATTATCAAGGAAGAAAATCTGGTATACAGCAAAACCAAATTGCTTACAGATAAGGTACTTACCTATTGTCCGGGATGCGGGCACGGGGTGGTACATCGCATGATAATGGAGGTTATCGAAGAAATGGATATCAGGCAGGATGTCATTGGTATATCGCCGGTTGGCTGTTCGGTTTTTGCATATGATTTTATGGATATTGATATGGCCGAGGCAGCGCATGGCAGGGCACCTGCTGTGGCCACAGGTATTAAACGATGCTGGCCTGATAAGTATGTGTTTACATACCAGGGCGATGGTGATCTTGCGGCAATAGGTACAGCAGAGACTATTCACGCGTGCAACCGGGGAGAAAACATAACAATCATTTTTATCAATAATGGAATTTATGGTATGACCGGCGGACAAATGGCACCAACCACGCTTAAGGGTATGCAGACTTCGACTACTCCCTTTGGAAGAGAAGTGGAACTAATGGGTAATCCTTTAATGATGACGGAACTTGTTGCACAGTTGCCGGGAACATGGTTTGTCACCCGTCAGGCAGTTCATAAGGCTGTTAATGTTCGCAGAACGAAAAAAGCCATTCGCAAGGCATTTGAATCCCAAAAGCTGAAGAAAGGGCTTTCATTTATCGAGGTAGTGTCAAATTGTAATTCGGGATGGAAAATGAAACCGGTTGATTCCAATAAATGGATGGAAGAGAATATGTTTCCTTTTTACTCCCTGGGGGATATCAAGGTAGATGGGGAATTGGTTCAGAAGTAAGAGAAATGTGATTATCTGACAATGAGAGATGGCAAGATGACCGGTAATATTTAAAATTTTATTATTATGAATGAAGAAATAATTATAGCAGGTTTTGGTGGCCAGGGAGTGCTTTCAATGGGAAAGATCCTGGCTTATTCCGGAATAATGCAGGATATGGAAGTAAGCTGGATGCCTTCTTACGGCCCTGAGATGCGTGGAGGAACTGCAAATGTGACTGTTATCCTTAGTGATAACAGGATCAGTTCACCTATCCTGAACAGCTATGATACCGCGATTATCCTGAATCAGCAATCGATGGATAAGTTTGAAGAAAAGGTAAAACCCGGCGGATTATTGTTATATGACACCAATGGAATAAGCAGTCATCCATCGCGAACCGATATTGATATTTACCAGATCGAGGCGGCAGCTGAAGCTACACGGATGGCTTCCACGCGTATTTTCAACATGATTGTACTGGGGGGATACCTTAAAATTAAGCATATTGTAAATTTGGAAAATGTGGAAAGCGGGCTGAAAAAATCTCTTCCTGAACGCCACCATCATTTGCTCCCTAAGAATATGGAAGCTCTTAAGCGGGGTATGGAGATTGTAAGAAAGGTAGATGTTAAGGAGTTGACTACTTAAACAATATTGTTTTAATGTGCCATCCCGGGGGCCGGGGTTTCGAACTGCCCGCGAGGCAGTTCGACCTACTTTTTATCTTCCACACAAAAAGTTAGCAAAAAAGTCACCGTTCCATAAAAATCGCTTGATTTACTACTAAAGGTTTTCTCCCCGCGGAACCCAAACTCACTCCTCCCTCGTCGTCGCTCGGACAGGGTTCCTATGGGGCCCCTGCAACGAAAACCTTCCTTGAAATCTACGCGATTTTTCTGAGACGGATCCCGCTACTGCAAAACTCTGTATGGTTTTAAAAATAGGTGGGCTTCGCGGAACGCCGGCTTATTTTATTTATAAAATCCCATTTTTTCAATATACTGGTATACTTTTTCGGGAAGGAAATAATACAGATCTTTTTCCTCTTTAATGGTTTTCCTTATAAAGCTGGATGATATCTCCATAAGGGGGGCATCAACCGTTTTTATGTTTTCTGCCTGCTCACAAAAACGTTTATCTGTTCCGGGTCTGGGATAAACATAACGCTGATAAGATGAAATTATCTCCCTGTAGTTTTTCCATTTGTGAAAATTCACAAGACTGTCTGATCCCATGATCAGAATAAATTCATTATTTGGATGACGTTCTTTAAGATAGGTTAGTGTATCTATGGTAAAAGAAGGTTTTGGCATATTGAACTCCACATCGCTTATCCGGTATTTGTCCTGTTTGCCGATTGCTTTTTCAAGCAGGTCATACCGGTCAAAGTCAGACAGTAGTGTCTTTTTCTTCTTTAAGGGATTTTGCGGGCTGATAACAAACCAAAGCTGCTCAATATCAGTGAATTCAACCATATAATTGGCAATTACTAAGTGACCGATATGTACAGGATTGAATGATCCGAAAAATAAGCCTACCTTCATTTTATTTGCAATACTTATTAATTTAAAAATTCCCTGACAGCATTTTCAGCTTCCTGTTTTGCTGTGTTGAGATTTTCATTGTCAATCGCTTTATCAAACTTTCGGGCATAAGTCAGTTCGTATTTTGCCTTTCGCAGACGTTTTGAGATATCCTCCTCTTTATCAAGCCCCCTGCTATACAACCTGTTTTTTAGTTCCTCAGTTGATGGTGGTTGGATAAACAACGCAAGTGCATCTGTTTTAAAGTGGCGCTTCAGGCTCATTGCACCGGCAACATCAACATCAAACAACACATTTTTATGATTACCCCTTATCCTGTTGATCTCCATTTTCAGTGTACCGTAATAGTTGTTCTTATAAACTTCTTCCCATTCTATAAATTCGTTTTCTTCAATCCTGTTCCTGAATTTATCAATGCTCATAAAATAATAATCCCTGCCATCCTCTTCACCTTCGCGTTTTGGCCGGCTTGTAGCCGAGATGGAAAACACCAATTGAAAATCATCAATGCTTTTGAGATGATTTACTATTGATGTTTTGCCTGCTGCTGAGGGCCCCGATATAATTATAACTTTTCCTGCCATTTTTTTATTTATAATATGTTCATTACCTGTTCTTTTATTTTTTCCAGTTCATCCTTCATTTTTATCACCAAATGTTGTATATCTGAATTATTGGCTTTTGAACCAATGGTATTTATCTCTCTTCCGATCTCCTGTGATACAAAAGCAAGTTTTTTTCCTACCGGTCCGGGTTCATCCATAACTTCAAGGAAATATTTACAATGGTTATCCAGACGGACTTTCTCTTCGGTAATATCCAAACGTTCAAGATAATATATCAATTCCTGTTCAAAACGGTTTTGATCAATGTTTTCTGAATTTTTAAGCTCAAGGATGCTGTCATTTATTTTTTTACGTATGTTCTCAATACGTGTTTGTTCATAAGGCTGAATTTCAATGAGGCAGGTTTCAATATTCTTTATTCTTGAACGTATGTCCTTTTCCAGTGCATTACCCTCCTGGCTCCTGAAATCATTAACTTCATCCAAAACAGATTTAATCTGATCCAGTATTTCCTGCCATTCTTCTTCATTAAATTCATCTTTTTCCGTGGAAAATGATTCGGGCAGGCGCAGAATAGACGGTAAAAGTGATTCATTCACGGGTAAGTCAAGCCGGGTACTTATTTCTTTGAGCTGATCAAAATATGCCTTCACTACTTCAGTATTGATCCTGGCTGCCTGGTCTTCCTTTTCATATTCAATACTGATGATACATTCGATCTTGCCTCTTTGAAGTTTGGCTGATATTTCATTCCTGATGTCAAGGTCCTTTTCTTTGTAAATATTTGGCATCCGGGTATAGATATCAGTTTGCTTGCTGTTCAATGATTTGATCTCAGTAGTAATTGTCTTATCGCTCAGTTTGCAAATACCTCTTCCATAACCTGTCATTGATTTGATCATGAGCCTTTTTTTATATATTGGGCAAATATAAGATTATATTATTACAAGAAAGAATTTTGCATTCATCACACAACGTTTATTGAAACATTTACCATATACAATTTCACTTTTCCCTTACCACTCCTTTTTTCTTCCATTTGCCGGAAAGGAAGTACAGGAAGGAAAGTATCAGGCCGAGAAACCAGCCAAGCGGGACGGCCCACCATATTCCTGTTTCGGCCATACTGCCGCTGAATATGGGGTGAAGTTCGGGGGACATACCCCATTGTTGAAAAGTGTTAAGCATTCTGCCTGATAATAATGCTGCTGCAGGCACTCTGATTACCCACAGGGATATAAGTGTTATGAACATTGGCACCAGTGTAGCCCCTGCACCACGCAATACACCGTTAAACGCGAACATGGTACTGAATATGATATAAAATGAACCTACAATGATCAGGTACTGAACACCAATCTCAATAACCATTTTGTCATTTGTAAACAATCCCATCAACTGATACCTGAACAGGATGATAAAAGCACTGGCAATTATACTGACTAATGCAGACATCTTCAGGGTTGCCACCATACCGGCTTTTATTCTGTCCATTTTTTTTGCACCGAGATTTTGCCCGACAAATGTGGACAAGGCCTGTCCAAAATTCATGGCGGGAAGAGTGGCAAGATGATCAATTCTTCCGGCTACCGAATATGCAGCTACCACGTTGGTGCCGAATTGATTTACAATTCTGAACAGCGCCATCATTCCCAGTGCAACAAATGTTTGCTGAAAGCCCGTGGGGAGACCGATGCGAAAACTCTGCAGGAAAATAGTCTTATTAAAGACGAAGGTGCCAAGATTGAATTTTACTATTTTATGTGTTTTATTCAGATAGATTATTGCAGTTATAAAGGCTCCTCCCTGCGAAATAACAGTTGCCAGGGCGGCGCCGCGAATACCCCATTTAAAGACAACAATAAATAACAGGTCGAACAGTACGTTAAAAATGGTGGCGATTATCAGGAAATACAAAGGTGTTTTTGAATCTCCCAATCCTCTCAGTATTGCACTTGTCGCGTTAAATCCGAAAAATATCACCAGACCAAGCAGAAAAGTGTTAAGATAGATCTTTGCTTCAGGAACAACAGCCGCGGGAAGCCTGATTATCTGAAAAATTTCATCACTGAATGTAATGCCTATAATTGTAAGTAAAAGGGAAGAAACAAAAATAAATATATAAATTGTCCCGACTGCCTTTCGTACCATGTCATAATCACGTGCACCAAAATACTGCGCTATTACAATGGTTCCCCCTGAAGCTATTCCTATAATAAATGATATAAGAGCAAAAATAATTGGGAATGATGCTCCTACAGCTGCCAGCGCCTCTTTCCCGATAAAATTGCCTACTATGATGCTGTCTACAATATTATACAGCTGCTGAAAAATATTTCCCAGTAACATGGGGGTGGCAAAATTCAGGATTAGCTTTCGTTCGTTACCGCTAGTTAAGTCTTTCATCTAATTCCCCAAAAGAATTCATAAAGGTCAGCATTTTCAAAGTAGTGACAAAATTAATGACTTCAATTTGCAGATCATTTACATCATTTTAAATTATCTTTATGCAACATAATAATATATAATATGTCAATTTCCGCGGTCAGTAAATCAAGAACTAAGATCATTGCAACAATAGGGCCTGCAACTTCTGCAAAAGATATGTTAAGGGAAATGTTCATAGAGGGTATAGACGTATGCCGGTTGAATTTTTCCCATGGGACACACGAAGAGCATGCGCGGGTAATAAGGCGAATCCATGAGCTGAATGATGAACTTAATATGCAAATTGCTGTTCTGGTTGATTTGCAGGGGCCCAAGATCAGGATAGGGCAGGTAAAGAATGATTTGATAGTTCTGCTTCAGGGCAATACTATTGAGATGGTGACCGAGGAGTGTACAGGAGATGAAAATCGTCTTTTCCTGAATTATTCTGATTTCCCCGTTAATGTTAATATCAATGATAAAATATTGATAGATGATGGAAAGATCAGTTTAAGGGTTATCGAAACCAACAGAAAAAACCGTGTTACAGCCGAGGTGGTTCATGGTGGAAAATTGTCGTCCCGTAAAGGTGTTAATCTGCCCAATACCAAAATTTCTTTACCCAGTCTTACAGAAAAGGATATTCAGGATATCGGGTTTCTTGCCGGTATGGATATTGACTGGATAGGCCTGTCTTTTGTCAGGGAGGCTGTTGATATTCATAATCTGAGAAAGATGATTGAAAAAGAAGGTATGGAAGCAGGCATTGTAGCAAAGATCGAAAAACCTGAAGCACTGAGGGATATTGATGCGATTATAAAGGAAACCGATGCGATAATGATTGCAAGGGGAGATCTGGGTGTCGAAGTCCCTTTTGACGAAGTGCCTTATCATCAGAAGTGCATTGTAAGGAAATGTATACAACAATCAAAACCTGTCATAATTGCTACACAAATGCTGGAAAGTATGATCAGTAATTTCAGGCCTACCAGGGCCGAGGTGAGTGACGTTGCCAATGCTGTTTATGACGGGGCTGACACACTGATGTTAAGCGCAGAAACATCAGTAGGCACATATCCCTTAGCTGCCGTCAAAGCTATGCAAAGTATTATAGATTTTGCAGAACAGACTGAATTTGACAGGAAGCAATATCACCAACCTGAATATGAATCACCTTCCTTTCTTGCTGATATGGTGAGTTATCATGCAACAAAAATGGCAGATGTTACCGGTGCCAAAGCGATTGTTACCTTTACCGCGGGGGGGCTGACAGCTACATATATATCAAGCAACAGGCCGCGAACAAAAATATTTGCTTTTACATCAGGCAAAAAGACTATCAGAAAATTATCCCTTGTATGGGGGGTTGAATCTTATTACCTGGAATCATATAAATCTGTGAACGATGCTATTGAACAATCCATGGAAACACTGAAAGAACATAATATCGTGCAGAAAGGTGATGTGATCGTACATCTGGGCAGTCTTCCCGAGTTGCAAAGTGATCTTGTGAATGTTCTAAAAATCTCTACTATTGAATGATTGACGGTAACTTATGGAGAAATTGATTCGAAAGGTCGAAACAGAATGGCTTAACATCCTTTACGAATATAACCATTCTGCCTTTAGCAGTAAGTGGCTTCCGTCACATGATCAGACTCATCATCACAGGGTTTGGATTTATGTGAAAGAAATATTATACGAACTTTATTTGCAGGGTTATGAATTCTCTGAGCACCGGCTGGGGCAAATGATGATTGCTGTTTTTTTCCATGATATCGGTCTCTCGGTTACTGTTGGTGAGAATCACGGGCGTATGAGCAGGGTTTTGTGCGAGCGTTTTTTAAGAGAGAGATATCCGGGAATGATGGCGTCAAATACTGAAATGCTTGAAGCCATAGAGCACCATGATGATAAAATGCATGTAAGAAAGCAATCTGTGAATCCGGGTAAAAGCAGCATATACTCAATATTAACTGCAGGTGATGATATGGATGCATTTGGTGCGATTGGGGTATTCCGGTATTTGGAGATCTATCTTCTTCGCGGGATATCACATGCTGAATTGCCGGACAGGGTTATCAGTAACCTGGATACGCGTTTTCACCATTTTGATGAGAAATTCGGGGGATTGGAAAGATTGAAAAAGAATCAGGAGGAGAAAGCCCGTTATACCCGGGATTTTTTTATAAGGCTGAAAAAGGAACAGGCTGATGAACATTATGCAAAGACAGAACATGGTGCAATACCGGTTATGAATATTATTGAGCGCAGGATTTTGAAAGATAAAAAGGATCCCGGATTGGTAGCGAGGGAAGCCGGGAAATATTCAGACAGTAAATTTTCCAAATCTTTTTTTACCCGTTTTTTAAACGAGTTGGTTTCAGGTAATACAATGTCCGAATACTATTTTACATAAAAATCCAGCATTTTCTCGTCACCTATATATCCTTCCAGGTGGTCATTTATTGCCACAGGCCCTACACCTGCCGGTGTGCCTGTAAAGATCAGATCTCCTATTTTGAGTGTTATGAAACGTGATACATATGATATGATATCTTCAGAAGAAAAGATCATATCCTTTGTATTTCCTTTTTGAACTGTTTTTCCGTTGATATCGAGCCTGAAGCTTATGTCAGTCATATCAGAATAATGATCAACAGTATTAAAGCGGCTTATGGGAGCGGATCCGTCAAATGCCTTTGCGATCTCCCATGGTTTGCCTTCTGCAGCCTCCCTGCGTTGCAGATCGCGGGCAGTAAAATCTATCCCCAGGCCAATTTCTTTAAAATAACGGTGAGCGAATTGGTTTTCTATACTTTTCCCCAGTCTGTTGATCTTAATTACAATTTCAACTTCATGATGAACTTCCTGAGAAAATGCGGGGAGAAAGAAAGGGCGGTTGTTCAGGATAATTGATGAATCCGGCTTCATAAAAAAAATGGGTTCATCAGGAACAGGATTGTTCAATTCTTTTGCATGATCAATGTAGTTCCTTCCTATGCAGATGATTTTCATTGTGATATAAACTTGAAATATTATCCCGTTACGTACACCGGCAGGTTATCATACCGGTTATCGGTTAACCTTTCCCTATCCTTTAAAAGCATCCCTCAGCTTAATAGAAGTAAGCACCTTTTTTGTATAAAGCGGAAAATCTTTATTGATCATCCAGCTATAATAGGCAGGATCTTTTTGAAACACGTCGACTATCTTCTGACCTTTATATTTTCCAAAATTAAAAACCTCTTCCTCTTTGTCATTATAAACAATCCGGCCGGCAAAATCAACATTCCGGTTGTGGCTTGAAAATTTTGATAATTCATCCACATCATTTACAAGGTCAGTATACCTGTCGAGTTGTGCTTTTAATATCTCAAATGTAGCATAAGTATCCGCTTCGGCACTGTGTGCATCGGTAAGTATTTTATCACAATAGAATTTATAAGCTGCGCTGAGTGTCCGTTGTTCCTTTTTGTGAAAGATAACCTGTACATCAATAAATTTTCGCTTTTTCAGTTCCATATCTACTCCTGCACGCAGAAATTCTTCAGCCAGTAGGGGGACGTCAAATTTATTCGAATTATAACCCGCGAAGTCACATCCTTCAAATGTATTTACCAGTGATTGTGCGATCTCTGCAAATGCTGGTGAATCCTTAACATCCTCATCCGTAATACCGTGTATCTGTGTAGAATGTTCAGGTATGGCTATTGTCGGATTGATCTTCATTGTTTTTGCTTCCTCATCTCCGTTAGGAAAAATTTTAAGATAAGAAATTTCGACTATCCTGTCGGAAGCTACATTAATCCCTGTTGTTTCAAGATCAAAGAAAACCAGGGGATTTTTCAGGTTTAAATCCATTTTAATGTATTGTATTTAGCCGTGCTTAATAACGAACCCGCCAATTACGGTTAAAAGATTCTGAATTGTAACTAATTGTTTATCATCATTGGCATTAACAACATTAATACATCCTCTTTCTCATTTTCATTTTCCAGGGGGAGTAATATGCCTGCCCTTGATGGGTCGGACAACTCTAAAACAACATCCGAAGATTCTAGATTAGCAAGGATTTCTATAAGGAAGACCGATTTGAAGCCAATGTCCATTTCATCACCTTCGTATTGACAGCTAAGTCTTTCATAGGCTGAGATAGAAAAATCGATATCCTGGGCTGATACCGTGAGTTGATTGCCGGAGAGCTGCAACTTAATAAGATTGCTGGCCTGGTTCGAGAATACCGAGACTCTTTTCAGGGTATTGTAAAAATTAAGCCTGTCAATGATCATCTTATTCGGGTTTTCGGTAGGGATCACAGCATTATAGCTTGGGTAGTTTCCATCAACAAGCCTGCAAACCAACTTGTAGTGAGGAAGAGTGAAAAAGGCATTTTTTTCATCAAACTCAACAGCTACCTGACCCTTTTCCCTGGCAAGTATGTTTTTCAGCAGGCCCGCGGGTTTCTTTGGCAATATAAAAGAAGCATCCGTATCAACAGATACATCACTACGTTTATACTTCACTAATTTATGTGCATCCGAAGCAACAAAAGTAAGTTCATCGGATGCTAGTTCAATGAATATACCGTTCATAACAGGCCTTAATTCGTCATCAGCAGTGGCAAATATTGTGTTTGTGATACCACTTTCAAGTATTTCTGCATCAACCTGAAATCCGCTTTTTTGGTCCTCTTTAATTGCAGGGACCTGGGGGAAATCAGATCCGTTTTGGCCTACTATGGTAAACTGACCGTTTTCCGAATGTATCACGACCCCCATGGTGTCAGTATTAATATCAAAGGTTAGGGGCTGGTCGGGAAATTCCTTCAATGTATCTGTAAGCAATCGTGCGGGAATGGCAACACTTCCTGAATCGGTTGTATTTTCAAGCTCCATTGATGTATTTAATGTGGACTCGAGATCGGAAGCAGTAATATCCAGACGATTATCCCCGAGAGTAAATAAGAAATTATCCAGTATAGGAAGGGTATTCTTTGAGCTGATCACACGGCTCACACTTTGTAAGTGATTCAAAAGGTCAATGCTGGAAACAACAAATTTCATATATGATTGATTTTATTTGTTAGACTTTTTAATGATAAAAGAAAGCGTTTAGGCTGTATGCTGTAATATTTATAAAAATCTATGAAAAATAAGTTGCACGGTTCTATTTTGTTATTCTAATGTTCTTTAACATAATAAATAATTCTTATTCATTTTTATGAATAATGCAGGGTAAATACAGGGTATCAATATTACAAAAAAAAACCCAACAAGCACACCGGATCATTTCAATTTTTTAGAAAATAATTTTTTGTTACAAGCAGAGGGTCAATATCGAGATATCGTAATATAACAGGTTTTTCAGACTTGCCGGTCACTGCCCAGAACCGGTTCAGGTCCCTGTCCCTCTTATCTTCCTGGCCCATCATGTATTTTTCATATCCTGTAATCCGATTTTCCCTTCCCGATCGTTCTTTTATTGTCATGATAAAAAACGGAGGATTGTTGTTTACCGTACGAATAGCATTGTTCAGTTGTTCATTTCTCACCGGCTCATATTTAATATTTGTAAAGAAGAAAAGATAATCCCGGATACGTTGTTTATTAATATGTTTAAGGGCAGTATCAGAACCTGCTGGATAAACTGCCGGTTCACCTTCTGAAGGATTAAGGATAGAAATGCTGTTTTCCATGTTTTCCGGATAGATCAGGTCTATTGATGCAATCTGAACCGGTGAATAGTGTATGAGTATGTTTTTTGTCCAGAAGCTCATATCCGGCGGAAAGGATATGAACAGGTCATAATCGGGTTTTCCCGGGATATTGTATATAAATGGTGCCGGGTGGTTGCCGGCCTGCATAAACCTGCCGTTTGCTGATCCGGTTATCCTGTATTTTTTTATTGGTTTTTCTGAATTATAAAATTCAAATGTCCTTCCTTCTTCACTCAATTTTGCCAATGCCTGTTCAGACTCTTTTTTGGAAACGGGTGCACTGTATTCCAACCGGGAAAATACTTTTAATATCTCATTTATCGCTTTCTCACGTGCAGGATGAGTGTGGTTAACAAGCCATGCATGGTTATTTTTGATCAATACCAGGGTGTCATTATTTTGAATAATATTTATCCTGCTTATGATCTCCGGCTTCCGGATACTGATCTTATCGCTTGATAAAACAAGTGTGCTGTTACGGTCTTGCACGCTGATATAAATTGCAAAGGCCAGCAGCAGAAAAACTATAACAATTAATAATATCTGCTTTCGCATATTCTGTTTTATTAACAATTCCCAAACCACGCAACTCACAGATACTTCATTGGTGTGGTGTATCCTTTTACTGAGTTATTGGGTAAAACCTCAACTTTTCAGTTTAGCTGCATATTTTCGTTGCCGGTACAGATTAAACATTACCCCGATGATAATTATCAGTAATGCAGGTCCTGCAACATTGATGATTTGCCAGGTCAGGCGTTGTTTCATAATTTTTGTCTTGTCCAGCAACCTCAGCCTGAACTCTCTTGAACGCAGCTGAATGATCCCCTGTTGATCAGTCAGGTAATTAACGGCATTTACCACGAAATCCTTATTTGCATAGTTTCTCCGGGTAAAACGGTCATATCCAAGTTCAAAGATGCGGGTACCTTCAGCTGTCTGTTGAACATCATTCCTGATAATATCACCGTCAGATACAACCAGCATACGGTTGAAAGAGCTGCTTTCCATAAAATCAACGGTCTCGTCATCAATGTATTGTCCGGGATCCCTGTTCCTGAAGTTCGAATCAAAAATACCTTCAAGCAGAACAGCAGCAGATTGATAAGGATTGTCAAAGCTTGCCGGATCGGGACTGTTTTGTATTTCCTGCAGGCTTATCATTGCCGGCAGGCTTACTTTTTTTGTTGAAGCAGATGTCCTGAGGAGCACTGTTTTCTTCACTTTGCCACGTGCTTCAATAGTATCTATCGAACTGACAAAGGCGGATTTAACCCGGCTGAGATTTTTCGTTACCGGATGGTTATCCGATGGCTCCAGCAGGGGGTAATAAAGCCACGGGGCGGGTACAAACTTCGGGGGGTTACCCGGCATTGCCGTATTTACCGGGATCACGCTGCAGTTGATATCCTGCAACAGATCGGCATTAAGTCTTATACCATAACGAAACAACTGGTCGCTTATATTCAATTGATAAGGCAACGCAACGGTTGTTCCCAGTGCCAGGCTGTCAGGATGGGCATTTACAGGGTCAATGAACCACAATACCTTGCCACCTCTCATTATGTATTGATCTATAACATATTTATCCTGTTCGCTGAATTTTTCCGTGGGCCGGGCAATGATAACTGCTTTATACTCGTCCAGAATCCCGGGTTTCCCGTTTATCTGACCACGATCAACCTGGTAAAAATTGGCCAGGCCCCTTGTAATATCTCCTGTTTGCATTTCATTTAATTCACCATGGCCTTCAACAAAAGCAATTTTATCTGTTTTTTCACCGGAAAGAGTGTTTATCACGCTTATGAATTCGTATTCCAATGATTCGATAGAATTATTGATATTCTGCTCGGCAGAATAGCCGGGATTATTTTTAAGCAGGTTGACCGGAACTTCAATGTTTTTATAAACGATCAGTGCACCGGGAATGATGATTTTTTCTGAAATGCCGCCTTCTTTGTCGCGTGAATGAATATTTGTTGGTTGAAGCCCTTTATCATATAATTCGGTCAGCCTCTCATTTTGCTCGCGTTGCGTAAGTTCTTCAAAGGGATTCACAAATTCATACTGCAGGTTTTCCCCGGCGTATACCCGGAACTCATCGAGGGTTTCCTGTATGTTTTTTCGAAAGTTCTCAAAAGGGATATTAAGGTCACCTTTAAGGTATATCCTGATAAAAACAATGTCCTCAAGATCACCGAGTATTTCTTTAGTGGGACCGGCAAGGGTGTAACGTTTCTCTTCAGTAAGATCGATCCGGAAAAAAGCCGTTTGGGAAATATATATTATGAGGATCACTATCAATGCTGAAAGCCCCAGTTGTGTAATATCTTTTCGTTTTTGTTTTTTTCTGCTCATAGTAAAGCTTTGATTTTTATGTTCATGGTAATTATTACCATCTTCTGCTGCTGAGTTTTGTCCTTGTTCCCAGGATGAACAATGTGATCACAGCCAGGTAATATATAATGTCGCGACTGTCAATAACACCCCTGCTGATAGATTTATAATGTTCATTAATACCAAGATCAAGAATGAATGTTCCTGTTCTGTTGGAATATACGAATGAACTGATCAGTTCGAAGCCGATATACATAAAAGCTGAAATAACAACTGCCAGAAGAAAGGACACGATCATGTTGTTAGTTATGGCTGAACAAAAAATCCCGATACCGGCATATATTGCTGCCAGGAAAAACAATCCGATAAATGATCCCCAGGTACCTCCGGTATCGATATTACCTGCCGGATTTCCCAGTATGAAGACCGACAGAAAATACAGCAATGTGGGGATCAGGGCAATAGCAATAAGAGTCAGGGCAGCAAGGTATTTCCCCAAAACTATTTGCAGATCGGTCAGTGGCCTTGTAAACAGTAATTCCATGGTTCCCGACTTGTTCTCATCTGAAAAAGTACGCATGGTAATTGCAGGGATAAGAAAAAGGAATATCCAGGGAGCGATCATGAACAGTGTATCCAGAGAAGCATAACCACTATCAAGAACATTCATTTCACCAGGGAATACCCATAAAAATAATCCATTCACCGTAAGAAAAATAAGAATAACAATATATCCGGTTAGTGAACTGAAGAAACTGTTGATCTCCCTTAGATACAATGTCGACATAGGCTGTTTTTTTTGTAATGAAGTTCAAAAATACATTATTTTTTTAACCCGAAATCTTCCTGGTTATTATATTTCATAACTGTTTTTACCTGCATATTAACTTTGCCGGGCTGATGCTTCAGTTTTCGATATGTAGGGTCTGCTGAAAAACACGAAATGGATTAATAATCAGTACAATACAGCAACTAATTGTTTGTTATGTGCAAGGTTTTAACTCATATTACTAAAATCCTTTGCATTTATTTAAGGATAATATTTCGTTAGTCTGTAGCACATCATCTACCGCGTTGGCTGCAGCTCGCGGTATTCTTATACAGCTTCGCTTTGCCGCCTTGTATCTGATGCGCTACAGACTTTTTCAGCAAACCCTATGTAGTCAAAATGTTTAACTTGTAAGGTTTAATTAATTTATATGAGTATGAAATTCCATAATTTTAGTAATATTGATGGAATTTCGGAAACAGGCTAAACAGGTTAAATGTAAATTACAAAAGATAGTGAAATTATTCAGGATTTCTATATTTTTATTCATATGCTTTTCTCATATACCTGGTTCTGCATATGCCGGTGACCGTGAGCTAAAAAGTCTTATGGTCGCAGGCAGGATGCATTACGGAGTGGTTACACCCCATCACAAATCGATACAATATAGTATCACAGATGCTGTCAGGGGAATTGACCTTTGCCTTGTAAGAGCCACCAATGGAGCTGGATATTGGGAACAGCTCTATAGATATCCCCGTTACGGCATTGGCTATAACTGGTCACAACTTGGAAATACTAAGGTTTATGGTACGGGACATTCATTATACGGCTTTTTTAAGGCACCGTTTATTGCACGGGACAGGTTATCCGTTAACTACGCGATCTCATTGGGTTTGTCATATCTTAACAAAACATTTGAACCGGCGGAAAATCCTATGAACAATGCTATCAGTTCAAATCTGAACGTATTTGTCCGTTTTAGCGGTGGGTTAATTTACCGGCTTACGGACAAACTTGAGATAAGCGGGGATCTTAATATGCAGCATTATTCCAACGGAAAGCTGAAGTCGCCAAACCTTGGGATAAATCTGGTTACGACATCACTGGGACTGGCTTATAAAATAAATGATGCAGGTCAGCAACCTGTAATGCCGGAATTGCCGGAAATCACAAAGAAGAACCGTTACAGCATTATTTATTCAGCCGGATGTAAGACCTTTGATGATCTTGCTGACCGGTATTATTTTGCATCAAGTCTGTCATTGCATTACGACCGGATTCTGAGTCATAAATTTTCAGCCGGGGGCGGGGCGGACTTTTTTTATAATAGTTCCATTCGTAAGGCAATGGCTGAACATGATAATAAAGAGGCAAAGCCTGGCGACCTGTTCAGGGCAGGCTTGCATATCGGAGGCGCTATATATTATAACCGCCTGTCTATGTTGATACAGGCAGGATATT
>Ga0307421_1000898_pt1 | contig 18868 bp, 21 predicted proteins | sample SalMarWE160270MG_FD_202163 | JGI IMG/M metagenome (GOLD analysis project Ga0307421, IMG submission 202163) | Salt marsh sediment microbial communities from the Plum Island Ecosystem LTER, Massachusetts, United States - WE1602-70 | ecosystem: Environmental > Aquatic > Marine > Intertidal zone >...
TGTATGGATGCCCCCGAAAAAGAGAAGGCCACCTTAGGGAAGGTTGACCTCCGCATGCCCTTTTTATGGAATGCCGGAGGTCGGAATCGAACCGACACGGACGCGAGGTCCGGAGGATTTTGAGTCCGACCATGGATGATTTTTACATCAAGGGGAAAGCCTTGTCAATAGGGGTTTTCCCCATATGCATAAAGGATTTGAGCCGATTCGCAATTTTTGATAGAATGTGATTAAATTAGCTCAATTTTAATCGATGCGGTTACATTATGGTTACAATTTTGAAGGGCTAGCCTGGGCCAGGTGAAAAGGCAATTCCCGGTTGCCCTGCCCTTCAATCACTACCGGGCCATGGCGGGGATGGAAGATGAAAAGCAATCAAAACACCTCTTCTTATGTACCTACCCGAGAGCTTGTCTTAAAAAGCGGTATCTTTAAACATCCTGAACCAATCAATGAAGATGAACTCCCTAAAGATAAATTCCCTATAGGTGTTTATAGGTTACATAAGGAGCCTGAAAAAAATCATAAAGAATTGTCCAAAAAGAACACTATTCCCAATGTAAAGGTCACTACATTGATTTCAAAACTAACGCGGATAATATCATCATATCGTCATTCCCCAGAAGACCACAAAGAGGAAATAATCAACGAACTCTTAGATGATTTTGAAAAGGATTTAAGTAAGTATCGTATCACCAAAAAAGAGACACAGGAAATAATCAAGAAGTACGACATAAAGAAGAAATTCATAAATAGTGATGCTTTTGAAAATAAGAAAGCCGATAAGAGGTATTATAATCTGTGTGTACCTTTATTTCAGGTCTTTCGCAGACATCTCAATATAAATCCCGAAAATACCCTTTATTATATGGCTCATCTTCTTGTAGATTGTGGACTTGAAAAACTCACTGCAAATAAAGCCTATGGAAGGATTAAAAAATTCATAGAACGATATGAAGAGGAAAACCTTCATATGAAAACCTACCGAAAAAACCCCGTCAAAACAATATTCTAGCCTGATCCCTATTCATCAATAAATAACTCTCTTTTCATTTTGGGACATTTTTAGGCCATTTTTCCTTATTTTAGGGCTTAAAGTGTCCCACGAAAAGTCAATAATATCAATAACTTATGCTTGACTTATTCTGGTGTAGGTTATATCTTTATAGTGCAACATCGAAATCAATCAAGAGAGGTAATCATGGTTTCCAGCTTGAAGATTAAAAGAATTAAAGAAGAGGTCACCCAAGTTGACCTATGGATGAAAACGGGTATTCCACAGTGGAGGATTTCCTTGATCGAAAGGGGTATCCCCCCAAGAAGTAATGAGGCTGAGAGGATCGCCCAGGCTTTAAGTTGTCAGGTTCAAGAGATTTTCCCCCAGGTGGAGGGGTCCTGAAGTGCGTGAAAAGCAGATAGAGGAGCGCAAAAAGTACCTCGCGCTACAATGGTATTACTTTAAGTCGAGAGAGCTCATTCAGGAACTTGAGAGGAAGTTAGATTCTGCCAGCAGGCCGAAAGGCCAGGGGCGCGGCCTATCCCCGCGCTCCGCTGGCAATCAAGCCGGGATAGGAGGCTTAGGTGATAGGCGGATACATAAAACTCTATCGGAAGACTCTTAAATCACAGGTATTTCAGAATGAGGGCCTTTTCAAAGTTTGGATATGGTGCTTGTTGAAGGCGAACCATGAGGGTCAGTGGGTATCCGTCAAAACAGGGAAGGGAAATACTGAGGTATGGGTAGGGCCGGGACAATTCATTTACGGAAGGAAAACGGCGGCCAAAGAATTAAAGATGAAGCAGCCTACAGTACAAAAGCGAATGTTAAAATTAAAAAACATGCAAAATCTTATCACCCAAAATAAAAACCATTACTCGCTTGTAACCGTTGCCAGTTGGGACTTTTATCAAAGTGATAATAAAAAAGTATCACCCAAAGTATCACCCAGGTATCAGGCAAGTATCACAAACAAGAATGTTAAGAATGTAAAGAAAGATACATATGCTCAAAATTTTCTCACCTTTTATGAAGCATACCCCCGGCATGTAGCGAAGAAATCAGCCTATAGAGCATGGCAGAGCTTGGAGAAGTCAGAGGACATGGAAACCTTATTGCCTATCCTATTAGATGCCATAGCAAAGCAGGAACAAGCAAGGGCGACAGCAAAAGCCAAAGGCGAGTTTTCCCCCGAGTGGCCCTATCCGGCCACATGGCTAAACGGTAGAAGATGGGAAGATGAGGTTGAGGTTAAAAAGAGGTGGGATCATGCCTAGCGAGGACACAAACCTTGACAAGTACCTGAACTACTCAGGCCCGGACCAGGTAGTCACGAGCTTTGAGCTTGATGATATTCTGAAGCAATCGAACGAGCATGCCGTGTGCGTCAAGAGCAAGATGCCGACCCTTGACAGGCTTCTTGAGGGCTTTGAGAGTGGGGAATTGATAGCAATATCAGGACCAAGGAAGAGCGGAAAGACCCTTTTCGCGCAATCCCTCACCGTGAATTTCCTTCCCACTAAGAGCCTATGGTTCAGTTATGAGGTTACTTTAAAACAATTTCTCCGCACCTTCCCGGAGCTGCCCTTGTTCATGTCTCCTTTGAAGCTGAAAGCCTATTCCCTGCCCTGGCTCAAGGAAAGGATACTTGAAGCTCTTTTCAAGCATGGGATCGGGGTGGTGTTCATAGACCATTTACATTTTCTGTTTGACCTCGTGAGGGCCAGGAACACAAGCCTTGAAATAGGCCAAGTGGTGCGCTTTTTAAAGACCTTGGCTATTGATTACAACCTGATTATTTTCCTTCTCTGCCACATGCGCAAGGTTGATCTTACTGAAGAACCTACCGATGCAGACGTAAGGGATTCAAGCCTTGTCAGTAGTGAAAGCGATACCGGGTTAATTATGTGGCGGCTCGTGGATACAGAGAATCAAACCATAGTTAAGGTGGCTTATAGCCGGCGCACGGGTGTTCTCGATAAGAAATTCAAGGTTGCCAAAATTAATGGGTTATTGCGCGAGGTCCAGAATGAATGAAGCGGAGATATTGAAGCAGGCCGACAAAGCCTTAGAAGAGCTTGAAGAGGACATAAACACCTATCACGCTTTAGCCTGGACCATCCCTTTTGATAGGGAGGCCATAGGAAAGGTGCAGGGGATAATTGATTTCTATGAGCTGAGAAAAAGCCAATGGATGAAGCTACTCGCGGGGGCAGATGAGATCAGGAGAAGGACCGTGTTGGAACTCATGACATGTGCGGACCTGGAAATTGAAGGGGCGAAATCGGTCTTATACATGATCCAAGGAAACGAAGCAAAGGCCAATTGACGGTTACAACTTAGTGACATGGCACAGGAAACCCACAACAGGAAAGGACTTAAAAGAGCGCAGGGGATAGACAATCCCTTGACCAAGAGGCTTTACGACCTGAAAGAGGCCGGTGTTTACCTGGGCAGGCCAGTCTTTTCGGTAAGAACCCTTATATGGAATGGTGCCCTCCCTGTCATTAAAGACGGCAGGAAAATGTATTTGGATATCTATGACATGGATCGGTACATAGACCGCAACAAAGAAACTCTTTTATGAAAGGATTTAAACACATGGGAAACAACGGACGGTATCAAGCCATAACCCTAGGGAAAGAGGCTCTAATTCTGGATACCCAGGAAGGCCATTTGTGGCTATGGGGCAAGTCCAATGACGGACGCTTTTTCATCTTCTATCAAGGCCAGGTTTCTCCAGGCCAGGCCATGGGCGACATAGTAGATCGGTTTCCGGGCGAAGATGGGGATTAGGCAAAGAATAAACCGGGTAGAGGACCGTTTGAGACAAAGCCAGATTCGGGGAAATTTACCTGAGATGATTCTTGCTGTGAGAACTGCACTTAAGCAAAGCGATGAAATGGAACTGGCAAAATATCCCGAGCAGGTGGTGAAAATTCTTCGTGAGAGAGAATCCTCTAAGCATCAGGTGACAAATGGTAACCAAAGGTAACACAAAGGCCCAGGGGTTAAGTGAGAGGCAGTTAAAGGCTATTCCCGGGATTTTATCTGCCCCTACCATTGATGGAGGATGCAATAAAGCCGGGATATCAAGGAAAACTTTTTACGAATGGCTAAAAGATCCGGCATTCAGTGAAGCGCTAAGAAGGCACCGGGACTTAATAGTTGGGGATGCGCTAGATATGTTAAAGCACAGTATGACTAAGGCCGTTGAGACCTTGGTTGGCCTTCTGGATGATGGTGAAAGCAATTCATACATGAAGAGGCTAGTTTCTAATGATGTCATTGGTCACGTTCTGAAGGCCAGAGAACTTGAGGACCTTGAGAAACGGATAGCAAGGATTGAGGAAATGATAAGGGAGAAGGGACTATGAAGGTCATAAAGAGCAGGATAAAGGAAATAAAAAGAGGAAGGATTGGCGGTTCATTCTATCCATCTTTTGAAAATAAAGCAAAACAACCCAATAATGAGACAACCGGCGAGCCAAGTAGCAAAAATATAGAAAGGAGCCAAGAATAGTATTGCAGATGCTAAACCTTCTTTCTTATACAAAATAGTACCAAGGAGAGAATGAGTGCCTATTTTAATTAGAGGAGCACCTATCAAAAACATGCCCCATACGAATGACCAGCATATTAGTAATATTTGATAGATTTTCATGAGGATTAGCGGTTTTCTAATCCAAGGCGCTCTTTGAAAAGAAAAACCCCATGGATGTTATTGGATACACTTGAATTTGATATACCAATACTGCTGAGGCTGTGAAAATGCCATGAGCATGCCGCCCACAGGAATGATGCCCGCAGCTGTGCCCTCTTGATATGGACCTTCCCACACAATCTTATAAGAGCCATTGCAAAGAGACCACATTTGCTTATATGCATCTTCCCTTCTGGCCTGAATTACAGAGCTTGCCCCTTGATTCAGATATTTCATTATTCCACATCGTTCAGGTTCATTTTGAGGGGCGTACCGGGAGGATATTGAACTTCCAGGGGGCACTACCATTTTCGCTGTGCATCCTGCTATCACCATAAGCAATAAAAAGCCAAGGCTGTATTTGCCAAAGATGCTCATTGCTTCACTAGTGTTATAGGTTATTGAGAGAATACCTATACGAGGCTCAAAATGCAAGGGAAACGAAAAAATGAATGGTTTACTACCGGGGTCATAAAGATCGTTCAAATTTGAGGACAAAATGAGGCTCTAACGAAGGATTAACAGGCCTCTAAGCCTGCATGTTGTTTGACAACAGAATCAGCGGTGCGCTAATTCCCCACCCGAAGAGGGGATAATTCACCAGAGAAAACAAATCCCGCTACGGGAGGGATGAAACAGGGTGTCCTGCCAGAAGCAGGTAGGTTTTGCCATTCCCGGAAAAAATGGCAGTTTCACCATAATGCTAATGGGATTGCTGCCAATATAGACTTTTGGGCCGAACGCTCATTTCGCTCACATGTGCGGCAAGCAGAGCCTTAGGCCCTGCCCCTGCACCCGGAAAAGCCGGTTTGGGAAACCTAATTACCAATGATAGCCTAGCAACAACCCACCGTGAGTACCTCCAGCCTCGGCTTCTACCCCATAAATGGTGACCTCAGCCTTAGACCATCTCACGTTAAAGCCGATGTTGAAATGTTCGGCAAGGGTCCAGTATATTCCCCCTTCAATCCAGTATCCCATTGCATCATCGTCATCAGAGACGCTAAGCCCATAGGCTTCTCCTTCTATATCTGCATTAATCATTGCCAAACCGCCGCCAATAAAGGGTCTGACGGTTGCAAAGTGGTCCCAGGTTTTTCGGACTCCGAGGCAGAGCTCTGATGTCTTCACTTCAACCTCAATAGGGATGTAGCCGTATGCGGGATAATAATACAATAGAGTACTTTCATCTGAAGAGCCCAAAAGGTCAATGGCAATACTTACAGGCCAGTTTTGCTGCTTAAAATCTAATTTTACGCTGAATTCCGTTTGCTCTTCAAGTGGTTCCCAATCGTCTTCATCAAGGTATTTCATCCCGAAAAATCCATTGATGTTTCCTGTCCACCTAGCAGGCCTTGGGAGTGAGTATGATACCCCCGAACCGACACCCGACTTCTGAGCTGTTTCCCCTTCTCTAGACAGCCTCTCTTCACGTGCGCTTTCCTCTTGAAGTGTCGGCATTGGCGATTCTCCAACAGAAACCCCAATGGACTTTCCTAACACAATATCATCAATCGAGTATAGGATCGTACCCATGCCTTTTTTGCATCGGACTGTATCTTTGGAAGCGATCCAAGCCTTGTCGCATTCAACAATTTGACCATTTCTCAGAAAGAGTGTGGCTTTCGTTCCCTCCTCGGAATTTACTGGTGAGATATTTACTATCAACAAAAAAAACAAAAAAAGCCCGAGAATCTTTTGATATCTTGCCATTTCAATACCTCCATGCTGAATGAACTCGCAGCCTTTGTTCGTTATCTGATCGTTAAAAAACAAAGCCCCACCTCTCATCACGAGAAGCAGGGTTCAATCTACATCATAGTGCCCTCAGTTAAGGGTTTTTGGGTATGTCTAGGAAATCATGAATAAAATACTTAATCAAAGTACACAATGCAAGGGAAAAGGAAATCTGAATGCTTACTACCGAGAGGGGGTAGATCGTTGATTGTGAGTGAAATATGGCCTTCAAGCTAGGCAGTGAGGGGCTATTTTAAGCCTTTGGGCGGGCGGTCCTCATATTTTTTGAGAGCTTCATCTAAAAGACGCCTGATAGCTTCGGACATTGTATTTATGCGGTTTTCAAAGCGGAAGTCCTCAAGGCGTTTTTTGAGGTCCTTGTCGATTGCGAAATTTAAAATGGGCTTCTCAGTTGGCATAGAATATAGATAAAGTATTCTTTTACATTAATCAATGATTATTTTGTTGACTTCTTAATTTATTTGATTTATTAATATCTTAAATTCTTAACTTATAAACCTCTAAACCACGAGCGATGATAACAACAACCAAAATTAAGCCTGGGATACCCTGCACGGCAACGTTCAGGGCGGTTCGCTTGTGGACCGAGAGGAAATCCTGGGCTTTTTTATTGCCTGGGAGTGATGGCTTAAAAACCAAAGGGCAGCGGATATGAGCAAAGATAACATCATAGATTTCAGGCCATGGAGAGAAAGATATAAAAGGCTCTTAAAAGAGAGGTTGCGAGAGAGGCTCCGGCAACGGCTACGGGAAGAGGAGCAACGGAAGGAAGAAGAGCGGAAACAGAAAGAACGGGCAGCAAAGCTCGTACCGTTCAGGAAAAAGCACCATCATAAAGATGAAGAGAAGTAACAAATCCTCATGGGCTAGGTTTCCGGGACCGAAAAGGGCGACCCTGGCCCCTGCCCATGAGAAAAACACAGGGAGAAAGCGAGGGACTTTATGGGAATGATCTACATGCGAGGTAATACCTTCTGGATCAAGTATTACCGCAACGGAAAGCCTTTTTATGAGAGTGTCAAGAGTGACAAAGAAAAGAAGGCGAAGGACCTTCTCAAGAAGCGGGAAGGGGAGATCTCAAACGGCAAGCTGCCCGGTGTCTATTTCGACCGGGTAAAGTATGAAGAGCTTGAAGAGGACTTCTTGAGAGACTACAGGATCAATCAAAAGAAATCCCTTGTGAGGGCAGAAAAAAGTACCGACCATTTGAAGGGATATTTTGAAGGCTTCAAGGTGTCCAGGATCACCACGGATCACATCCAGGCTTATATTGAGACCAGGCAAGACGAAGGGGCTTCAAACGCTACAATCAACAGGGAGCTATCCGCTTTAAAGCGTATGCTCAACATGGGAGCAAGACAGACACCGCCCAAGGTGGACCGAGTGCCGTATATCCCCATGCTAAGGGAAAACAACACTCGAAAGGGATTCTTTGAGCATGGCGACTTTATGGCCTTGAGAGATAAGCTTCCCGATTACCTGAAAGGTTTTGTGAGCTTTGCCTATAAGACCGGGTGGCGGGTATCTGAGATAGAGAACCTTACCTGGGGCCAGGTGGACCGTGAGCAAGGCATTGTGAGGCTAGAGGCAGGGGAGACAAAGAACGATGAGGGCCGGACCGTGTACCTTGATGAGGAACTGCAAGAGGTAATCAAGGCACAATGGGAAAGCAGAAAGAAGAACGGAAAACTTACCCCCTATGTGTTCCCCGGCAAAGATGGCAAAGAAAGAATGAAGGATTTCCGGGGGGCCTGGGCAAAAGCCTGTAAAGAGGCCGGTATCGGCAAGAGGCTTTTCCATGACCTGAGAAGGACCGCAGTAAGGAACATGGTACGCGCGGGTATCCCCGAGAGGGTGGCCATGATGATATCAGGCCACAAGACACGATCGGTTTTTGAGCGATACAACATCGTGAGTGATGCCGATTTGAAGGAAGCCGCACAGAAGCAAGAAACCTACCTCAAAGGCCGCGATGGTTACAAAACGGTTACAATTTCCGATTTCGGCAAAAAGAAAGGATTCGAGCAAAAGGCCCAAACCCTTATCAGTAGGATGCCGGAGGTCGGAATCGAACCGACACGGACGCGAGGTCCGGAGGATTTTGAGTCCTCTGCGTCTACCAGTTTCACCACTCCGGCATAGTCCCGATTATACGTAACAGAGCAGGATTGTCAATACAATAAGCCGATCAACCATGCCCTAGTTTTATGTGTGTGGACTGCAAAGATACAACATCTTAAAGACCATTTCATAGCGAAAAAAGGATATAACGCATTTGTTACCAGCATAGGGCGTGGTATAATAAAAAATATGTGTAAACGAGATGTTTGCGGAGGACACTTATGAGCGGTGCGTTAGAGGGAACCAGGGTAATAGATCTATCTAGGATGTTACCAGGCCCCTATTGCTCCATGATCCTCGCGGATCACGGGGCCAGGGTAATAGCGATTGAGGATAAGAGGTTTATGGCCGACGATCTTCTGATATCCCCCGTCAACAGGAACAAGGACCATATGAGCTTAAACCTTAAGACAGAGGAGGGCAAAGCAATATTCCTTCGGTTGACGAGCAATACCGATGTCGTAATGGAAGGCTTCAGACCCGGTGTTACCAAAAGACTAGGTATAGATTATGAGGCTTTGAGAAAGGTTAACCCAAAGATCATATACTGTTCTATCACCGGATATGGCCAAGACGGACCATATCGCGACATGGCCGGTCATGATGTCAATTACCTCAGCTTCTCTGGCGTGCTGGATCTCATAGGAGAGAAGGGCGGGCCTCCATGCATCCCCGGAATACAGATAGCAGATCTGGTAGGGGGAGGGATGAATGCGGCGATCGGTATTCTCTTGGCCCTTATTGCGAGGGACAGGACTGGAGAGGGACAATATATTGATATATCCATGACTGACGGTATGCTGGGCCTTCTCCCGATACCGCTGCGCCTTATGCAGAAACACGGCCAGGCGCCATCGAGGTCAGACACCATGCTGTCGCACCGGTATGCATGCTACAACGTGTACGAGACCGCTGATGGCAGGTATGTCTCCATAGGCGCGGTGGAAAACCGATTTTGGATGAATCTCTGTGAACTTCTGGGGGTGCCTGAGTACGGACCGCTGCAGTACGATGAGGATCGCAGGGAGGAGTTGCTAGATTTCCTCCGAAAAACCTTCAAAAAGAAGAGCCTTGATAAGTGGATCGAGGCATTGAAGGACAGGGATGTGTGTTGGGGAAAGGTTCAAAACATTACCGAAGCCTTGCATGATAAGCTTTTCACCGAGAGGGGTATGGTTACCGAGATACAGGATATTAGCGGGATACCCCGTACAGCCCTTGGCATACCTATCAAGCTGAGCAACACGCCGGGCTCCATACGCACTGGGCCAGTTGAGTTTGGAGAGAGCACCAGAAAGATCCTTAAGGAACTCGGCTATAGAAAAGCGGAGATAGAGGCTTTTTTCGAGAAGGGTGCAGTATAGCGAGAAAGGAATATTGCCTGTGGATAAAGTTCTCAAAATTTGTTTGACTTTGCCTCACTCGGGTGATAATCATATTAAATGAATGATCATTCATTTTTTAAATGTATTGATATCAATCGATCAATGAGGAACATAGCTACACGTTATCGGTGATTAGCGGAGATATGGAGGTGATGGCATGAAAAGGGTCATCAAAAGGTGCGGAGTCATTGGAGCTGGTGTGATGGGCGCAACCATTGCTGCCCAAATGGCTAATGTAGGTATCGAGACAATACTCCTCGATATTGTGCTACCTGAACTGACAGATGACGAAAGAAAAAAGGGTATTGCCAAGGAAAGCAAGGAATTCAGGAATAAACTTGCGCAGCAAGGATTAAACATAGCGTTGAAGTCAAGACCAGCATCCTTTTATCTACCAGAAAACGCCAGCCTGATAACTATAGGCAATATGGATGATGACATAACACGGCTGAGAGATGTGGACTTGATCATTGAGGTGGTCGTGGAGAGGCTGGACATCAAAAAGAGCGTCTTTGAAAAGATTGAAGAGGTGTTGGGACCCGGAACCATTATTACCTCCAATACTTCCGGTATATCTGCTCGGGCGATGTGTGAAGGCCGGTCGGAGAATTTTAGAAGGCATTTTGCCGTTACCCACTTCTTTAATCCACCGAGATACATGAACCTCCTTGAGTTGGTCCCTGGCCCCGATACCCTCCCTGAGGTCATTGAGATCCTCGCCGAGACGTGCGAGAAGGTGCTCGGGAAGGGGATTGTATATGCCAAAGATACCCCAAATTTTGTAGCGAACCGCATCGGCACCTATAGCATGCTTTATGTTATCCAGACTATGATCGATCTGGGATTGACCGTTGAAACCGTGGATGATTTGACTGGTCCAACCATAGGACATCCCAAGAGTGCCTCTTTCAGGACCGCGGATCTTGTAGGCCTAGATACCCTTGTTCACGTGGCGGAGAACGTATACGAAGGGGCGCCTGATGATGAGAAGCGGGAGATGTTTGCAGTACCGGAACTGATCACCACAATGATTGAGCACAACCTTCTCGGAGAAAAGACCGGCAGCGGATTCTACAAGAAAGGCAGGGATAGCGAAGGGAGAAAGGAGATCCTCTCGCTGGATTACACCACCATGGAATACAGCCCCCAGCAGAAGGTGAAATTCGCCTCATTGGAAGCGGCAAAAAGCCTTTCTGGGACGGCAAACAAGATAAAGTCCCTTTACTATGCCAATGATGCGGCTGGGCAGTTTACCTTTCGCCAGGTTAATGAAACGATGATTTACTCGGCCAATCGAATTCCTGAAATAGCTGACGATATGGTCAATATCGATAATGCTATGAGATGGGGGTTTGCCTGGAAGATGGGTCCCTTTGAGGTCTGGGATGCTATCGGGGTAAAGAAATCCGTGGCGAAGATGAAGGATGCAGGATACCAGATACCATCCTGGGTTCAGGAGATGCTTGATAGCGGAAAGGAGTCTTTTTACAAAAGGGAAGCTGGCAAGCTCTATTTCTATGACCTGGTCTCAAAGGATTATAAGGAAGCTCCGGTTAAACCGGGGATCATCCTCTTGCCTTCTCTCAAGGATCAGGAAAAGAAGGTAGAGGGCAATAAGGGTGCCAGCTTGATCGACATCGGTGATGGCGTAGCCTGCCTGGAATTCCACACCAAGATGAATGCCATGGGTGATGATATCGTAACCATGATTATGAAGTCAGCTGATATTGTGAGCAGGGATTTCGAAGGCCTCGTGATCGCCAACCATGCCGACAATTTCTCCGTGGGGGCGAATCTGCCGTTGATCCTGTTTACAGCCCAGGAAGAAGAGTGGGATGAGCTGGATTGGATGATAAAGACTTTTCAGGATTCCTTCATGAAGCTCAAGTACCTGGATAAACCCGTGGTGGCAGCGCCGGCCGGCATGGCCTTAGGGGGCGGCTGTGAGATTTGCCTTGCCGCAGATCGGGTGCGCTTTGCCGCTGAGACCTATATGGGACTCGTGGAAGTTGGTGTGGGTTTAATTCCCGCTGGAGGAGGATGCAAGGAGGTGCTTATTCACAACACTGAACACCTCTTCGAGGTCCAGAGGGGAGGGCTTTACCCAAAGCAGATCGAGCTTATGCCCTTTGTGGCGAGGGCCTTTGAAACTATTGCTATGGCCAAGGTATCCGCCTCGGGTCCGGAAGCGATCAAGCTCGGGTACCTCAGACCTACCGACAAGATGACCGTCAATCGGGATTACCTGATCGAGGATGCCAAAAAGACGGTTTTAGCCATGAATATGGAGGGCTATAGGCCGCCTCGGCCCATGGAAGAAATTCGCGTAGCAGGTGAAAACACCTTTGCTATGATAAAGCTTGGTTTATGGAGCATGCATGAGTCAGGATATATCACAGAACATGATGTGACTGTCTCTACCAAAGTGGGATATGTCCTGTGTGGAGGGAGTGTCCTTGAATATACCAAGGTAAGCGAGCAATACCTTCTGGATCTGGAGAGGGAAGCGTTCCTGAGCCTTTGCGGCCATCCCATGACCCAGGCCAGGATTCAGCACATGTTGCAAACGGGCAAGCCGCTTAGGAACTAGTCTATAAAATTTTCTGAAGAAAATTTTATTAAGGGAGGATGGTGTCATGAAAGAGGCCGTGATTGTTGCTGCATGCAGAACGGCGGTGGGGAAGGCCCCTCGAGGCATGTTAAAGGATACTCGTCCCGAATACATGGGAGGCGAAGTATTACGGGAGTTGATACAGAGGGCAGGGGATCTGGATCCTATGCTCATCGATGATGTGATTATCGGGTGTACCTTTCCAGAGGCTACTCAGGGGCTCAATCTGGGTAGAGTACTGGTCATGTCCTTAGGGTGGCCGGATCGCATTCCCGGAATGACGGTCAACCGATTCTGTTCTTCAGGTCTTCAGGCCATCGCTATCGGCGCCGAAAAGATCATGTGCGGTTTTGCTGATGTGGTGGTTGCCGGCGGTGTGGAAAACATGAGCCAGATTCCCATGGGCGGGAGCATGATGTATCCCAATCCCGCGCTCGTTGATATGAGGCCGGGTGCATTTACGGGGATGGGATTGACTGCAGAGAATGTGGCTGAACGGTATCATATCAGCAGGGAAGAGCAGGACGAATTCGGGGCCAGGAGCCAGCAGAAGGCGGAGGCCGCGATCAAGGCAGGAAGGTTTAAGAGCCAGATTGTTCCTTTGAAAATCAAAAAGCAAAAACAATTGCCCAATGGGCACTTTGCCTACGGGGAGGTCGTCTTCGATACCGATGAAGGAATGAGGCCGGGAACGACCAAGGAGAGCATCTCCAAGATCGCTCCTGCATTCAAGGTGAATGGGACGGTAACTGCCGGGAATTCCTCGCAAACAAGCGATGGAGCAGCAGGAGTCGTGGTCATGTCTAAGGAAAAGGCAAGGGAGCTGGGTCTTAAGCCTATGGCCACCTTCCGCTGCCATGTGGCAGAGGGTTGCCCGCCGGAGTATATGGGTGTAGGGCCTTCGGTTGCCATACCCAAGGTGCTGAACATCTCGGGCATGACCCTTGACCAGATGGAGCTGGTTGAACTGAACGAGGCTTTTGCAGCTCAGGCGATTTACTGCATAAGGGAGTTAGGAATCAACGAGGAGATAACCAATGTGAACGGCGGCGCTGTTGCATTAGGTCATCCCCTCGGCTGCACGGGGGCCAAATTGACGACCCAGTTGATCCATGAGATGCAGGATAGGAAGCTCCGATGGGGACTGGTCTCCATGTGCATCGGATTCGGCATGGGAGCTGCTGCAATCTTCGAGATAGAGGACTATTAATCTATGGAGGCATGAAAGAGATGGCAAAGGAAAAACTCTTTAAAGGTGGCGAGTTCTTGATAACGGATGCCTTACCTGAGGAAATATTCACCCCTGAGGATTTCACGAACGAGCATCAATTGATCGCAAAATCGGCAGAGGAATTTGCCGTGGGAGAGGTTGAGTCCAGAAGAGATGAACTGGAAGAGCTGAATCCTGAATTGATTAAGACCCTCATCAGAAAGGCAGGGGAACTGGGATTCCTCTCCACCGACATCCCGGAGATCTATGGGGGATCGGAAATGGATCACATCAGCACGGTTCTGGTTAGCGAGAAAATGACACGAGGTATATCCGGGTTTGATATATCGGTAGGCGTGCAGATGGGTATCGGAAGCCTCCCGATTGTCCTGTTTGGGACCCCAGAGCAGAAGACAAAATATGTGGAAAAACTGTGTACCGGCCAGTTGATCGGCGCTTTTGCCCTCACGGAGCCGGAACATGGCTCTGATGCGCTCACCGCAGAAACCACTGCTGTTCTATCCGATGACGGAAAATACTATATCATGAACGGGCAAAAGCAGTTTATTAGCAACGCAGGTTTTGCCGATGTCTTTCTTACCTATGCCCAGATTGACGGGACGAAATTCACGGCTTTTATTGTGGAGCGCACCTGGGATGGCGTCTCGGTTGACGAGGAAGAGGTAAAGATGGGTGTTCACGGCGCCTCTACTCGCTCGGTCATCTTCAAGGATGTGAAGGTTCCGGTGGAAAATATCATGGGGGAAATCGGCAGGGGTCATGTGGTTGCCCTGAATACTCTCAATATCGGGAGATACAAGCTGGGCCCAGGTACGGTTGGGGGAGCAAAACTTCTTTTAGCCGAGGGCGTCCAATATGCCAAGAAGAGGGTCCAGTTTGGAAGACCGCTCGTTGATTTCGGGCTGATAAAACACAAGATTGCTGAAATTGTTGTTAAAATTTACGTTACCGAAAGCATGGTTTACCGGACTGCAGGTCTCCTCAACCTGACATTAGAAGGAATTGATCCGTTGAATGAGGACGCAGGGAAAAAAACAGGTGAAGCCCTCAGGAAATATGCCTTAGAGTGTTCCATAAATAAGAACTTCGGCTCTGAGATGCTCGATTTTGTAGCAGATGAATGCGTCCAGATCATGGGCGGATACGGCTATATCAAGGACAACAAGGCTGAGGCCGCTTATAGAGATTCGAGAATCAACCGCATCTGGGAGGGAACTAACGAGATCAACAGGCTCTTGATTGTCGACATGCTCATGAGGGCAGCCATGAGGGGGGAACTTCCGCTGCTTGAGGTTATCAAGGGGCTTACACAGGAGCTCATGACCTATAGGCCATCTATGAGCGTGGAGGAGGGCATCCTCCAGGAGGAGAAGAGCATGGTTGCAATGGCAAAGAAAATAGCCCTGCTCGCAGCCGGTGCCGCAACCCAGAAATACATGGACAAACTCCCCAATGAGCAGGAGGTGGTCGCCCTGATGGCCGATATGATCATCGCTATCTTCGCGATGGAGAGCGCCTTGCTGAGGGCGTTGAAAAAGCTTAACAAGGATGGCGAAGACAAGGCCCGAATCCATATCGCTGCGACCAGGGTGTTCATACATGATACATTTCCACAGCTCGATCTCATGGCAAGGCAGGTCCTCACAGCCATTACCGAGGGAGAGGAACTCAGGACTCAGCTGATGGGTCTAAAGAAATTCACTCGCTACACCCCAATCAACACTATTGCGCTTCGAAGGGAGATTGCCGAAAGCGTCATTCCCGTGGCCCGCTATAACCTAACTAAGATATAAAGCGCGTTGTTGTTCATCAGCCAATTGTTGCCATTGCTGTTGTAAAAGGGTTCCTTCAAGTTGGTCCTGATCAAAGACCTTGACACTATTCCTTATAGTATGATAACTATACACTAAAGTTAACAGAAAAAAATTAAAAGGGGGAGGGTCATGGCCAAGGATGATGAGTCCAAAAAAGACTTTACTGAAAGCGAGGACGAGGACCTGCTTGATTTCGACTTCGATGAGGATTTAGTGGGCGAGGAAGAGGATGTCATCGATCTCGTTGATGTGGCTGAGGAGGGCCGTGCACCGGAAGCTGGCGGAGAAAAAATCGAAGGCCTTGAAGAGCTCCTTATAGAGGATGAGGAACAAGAAGGGGACATGGGTGAGCCAACTGAGGATGAAGGTGGTGAGGAAACCGTTCTTATGGAAAAGGGAGAACAAAGTGCTGCCAAAGAGGGAGAAATCGCTCTCGATCTAGAGGAGAATTTGGACCTAGATGCGGGATTCGAAGAACTCGAGGGATTGGAGGAGATGGTCTCAGTGGGTGAGTCTGAGGCTTTGGAAGCAGGGCAGAAAACAGAACTCGATTTGGATGAGGAGATCAGCCTGGACGAGGGCATCGAGGAGTTAGCGACAGAAGGTGAGCAACAAACGGCAGATTTTGCGGAAGAAGAGCACCTACTGGATCTCGAGGAAGAGATCAAGATAGGCGAGGCATTCAAAAAATTGGAGGAGGAACTGGGAGAGGAACCCGAGTTGGGGGGCACAGTGGAGCTCACCGAGGAGCCTGTACCTGAAGCAGCTCCCCTTGCTCAAGAGGCAGTAGTAGAAGAAGCACCCATTAGGGAGGAAGTCCCACAGGAGGTTCCGGTAATCTCAGAGGAAAAGATTGAGGCAGTGCTCACACGGACCGTACGAGAGGTCCTCGAACGAGTGGCCAGGGAGGTAATACCCGAGGTAGCAGAAAGGATTATCAGGGAGGAGATCGATGTTTTAAAAAAGAGCATAGAATCCGAGAACCAATAGTAATCTTTTTAAACTACAAGGGCACAAAGACATAGGGCAGGAATATCATGATATGTCGCTGTGCCCATTTACGTGATTCTTTTCCCGTGTCTTGTGTATCAATTGAGGTCTGAAAAATAGAAGAGGAGTATCCCGTAATGGAAGGGAAAGGCTTGTCCACCGCATACGAACCAGATGAGGTTGAGTCTAAATGGTACGAGTATTGGGAAGGCAACGGCTTATTTCGGGCCAATGCCAAATCGGATAAGCCTGCCTTCTCAATAGTTATTCCCCCACCGAACATCACGGGGAGCCTGCACATGGGCCATGCCCTTAATAATACCCTTCAGGATGTGTTATGTAGATACAAGCGAATGAAGGGGTATAATGTACTATGGCAGCCAGGCACTGACCACGCGGGTATCGCCACGCAAAACGTGGTGGAGAAGGATTTGGCGACAAGGGGAGCCACTCGCCACCAGATTGGTCGAGGCCGATTTATCGAGTTGGTATGGGAATGGCGGGAAAAATATGGGCATATGATTATCAACCAGCTCAAGAGGCTGGGAAGTTCATGTGACTGGAGCCGGGAGAGGTTTACCATGGATGAGGGCCTCTCAAGGGCCGTGAGGGAGGTGTTTGTGCGCCTCTACGAAGAGGGCCTGATCTACAGGGGAGATTACATCATAAACTGGTGTCCCAGGTGCCATACGGCCCTCGCAGACCTCGAGGTGGAGCACGAGGAGATGGACAGCTTTCTCTACTACATTCGCTATCCCTTTGAGGGGCTACAGGGCTTCCTGACGGTTGCCACCACGAGGCCGGAGACAATCCTGGGGGATACGGCAGTAGCGGTAAACCCCCAGGATGAACGCTATAAAGGCCTCTTGGGGCTCTCTGTCCTTCTGCCTATCCTGAATAAGCCTATCCCCGTGATCCATGACAGGTATGTGGATACGGAGTTCGGTACTGGTGCCCTGAAGATAACCCCAGCACATGACATCAATGATTTCGAGATCGGTAACACCCATGGTCTCGAGCGTATACGGGTTATCGATGATGACGGGAATATGAACGAGCTCGCCGGTCCCTATCAGGGAATGGATCGATTTGAGTGCCGGGAGAAGATCCTCGATGACCTGAGGGAGGCTGGTTTGCTTGAGAAGGTGGAGCCTTATCGGAATGCGGTGGGGCATTGCTACCGGTGCAAAACCATGATTGAGCCACTCCTCTCCAAGCAGTGGTTTATCAAGGTAGGCCCTCTGGCCAAAAAGGCCATCGCAGCGGTGAGGGAGGGCAGGACAAGGATCGTGCCCTCTAATTGGGAAGTAGTATATTTTGAGTGGATGAACAACATCAGGGATTGGTGTGTCTCGAGACAGATATGGTGGGGACACCGCATCCCAGCCTGGTATTGCAAGGGATGCGGCGAGGTCATCGTGGCAAAGGAGGAGCCTACCACATGCCCTTTCTGTAAGGGTTCAGATCTTGAGCAGGAAACGGACGTACTCGATACCTGGTTCAGTTCGGCCCTGTGGCCGTTTTCCACCTTGGGATGGCCTGATTCAACTGAGGAGCTACAGACCTTTTATCCCACCTCAGTACTCGTTACCGGATTTGATATCCTCTTTTTCTGGGTGGCGAGAATGATGATGATGGGGATTCACTTTATGGGGGATGTCCCCTTTACTGACGTTTACATCCACGCCCTGGTCAAGGATGAGCAAGGCCAAAAGATGAGCAAGAGCAAAGGGAACATCATTGACCCCCTTGAGGTCTTGGACAAGTTCGGCACCGATGCGTTTCGATTTACCCTCGCGGTGCTGGCTATCCAAGGAAGGGATATACGGCTTTCAGAAGAGAGGATTGCCGGGTACAGGAACTTCATCAACAAGATCTGGAATGCAGCGCGGTTTGCCCTGATGAATCTGGATGATTGCGAACCCCCCGTGATAGACAAGCCCGCGCTAACCTTGGCTGATCGGTGGATTATGACGAGGCTCGCGCGGGTTTCGCAGCAGATAGACGCCGACATGGATGAGTATAAATTCAATGAGGCTGCCAGCACCTGCTATCAATTCGTGTGGCACGAATTCTGTGACTGGTACCTTGAGATGGTAAAGATCGAGCTCTTGAGCGAGGATCAGAGGAGAAGGCAGGTGGCCCAATCCGTGATCCAGATCCTCCTGAGCGGGATAGTGAGGCTGCTCCATCCATTTCTGCCCTTCATCACGGAGGAGATCTGGCACAGACTTCCCCATACCGAGGGGAGCGTCATG
>Ga0307421_1000899_pt1 | contig 18855 bp, 17 predicted proteins | sample SalMarWE160270MG_FD_202163 | JGI IMG/M metagenome (GOLD analysis project Ga0307421, IMG submission 202163) | Salt marsh sediment microbial communities from the Plum Island Ecosystem LTER, Massachusetts, United States - WE1602-70 | ecosystem: Environmental > Aquatic > Marine > Intertidal zone >...
CTTTATTGCCCTCGGCGGCCTGGATGTTCGTCAAGGTCTTGATCCTGTCACAGGAATGATAGAGGGGGTACTCACTATCGACCGCGGAGAAGGACGGGAACCAAGGCCAGAGGAAGAGGCCCCCCCGCTCCTGCCCAATACAGCGCTCATCAACGTATACCCCAACTACGAAGAGGCACCAAGAACTGGTATGCGTCCAGGTATATACCCTGTCAATATAGTTAACGCGTACCAGCCCGATTCCACATTCGTTTCTAAGACAACCATATGTGATGTAGTAGATTGCATTGAATATATAGACGAAGATGACACATACCATCATGATGTCCAGGACGATCATGTACCCAAGCCGGCAAGATCCGTTCCGGTGATGTGCGCCGGAGAATGGGCCAACAACGTAATAATTGATGGAATAAACAGTGTTTCCCCAATGGAATATATTGGAAGGCCTTGGGGGCTTGCCTCTAATTTTTGGGCATTATCAGATAGCAATAGTTTCCTCTACAATCTCCGCATAATGGGCGGGGCCACACCATGGTGGAACGTCATTGACCGAGGTCGCTTTGAAGGCCTTTTTGGTGAAACGGTAGAAATTAATACAGGGATACCTACTCACGAGCAAGTAGATATTGTTGGCTATTATTCCCTCATTGACAAAGCCGATTTATCCAAGGGATATTTCAGAGGTTCTGATTATTATTATCGCGGTTGGATGGGGGAAATCATAGATCAGAAGGTGTTGGCGTTTAATTATATTTCCCGAAATAAGAACAGCGTAGACAGCAACAAAACGTTAACCACTGACGATGCAGGGTTCTTGTTCATGCAGGAAGGCCCTGTATGGACAACGAGCTGCCAGCGCAACCTCTTACCTCCTCTTTCTGATCAAGAAATGTATGCACCGCAAGAAGTATCCTGGGACGTAAGTATTGAAGAAAAGGCCCATGACATGTCTTCCCTTCTTCCCGGGATGAGCTACCCAATGTCCCTTCCTGTCGTGAGCGGAAAGATCTATTCCATAGGTGAGTATGGGGACACATACCAGGATAACAATCTGCGGTTTTCTGTCAGGGGTATTGAGCTGCTTGCTGGGAACCCTGACGTCCCTACAGTATATGTTCCTACAGAGGGCAAGTTCTATCCCGCAGATAGAAAAGTCTCCCCAAATAATAATTACTTTTTCTATATGAACAACGCGTTTGTCATGCCTCCTGACACTACCTATATCCGAGTTAAGATCGGGGTTGATTATGTAGGAAGTGGGGAGGGTGAAGGCTGGGGGTGCCGCATAAGCTACAACGATTTCCATCTTATTTATCCAGGATATTTGCCAGTAGTTGGTTCCCCGGAAATAGAATTCAACAACATGGAGAATAACTCAGTCTGTCAGGGAGAAGATCATGAGTTTTGGATCTCCTACATGTTCCCATCGCTTGATTTTGACCTGGAAAAGATGTTGCTCTCCATCCATTCCATAGAGCAGCGGCCCTGGAATTTTTGGCGCCTGGTAAAAGAGTAAGATTGTTACTTGTTATGCGAAAAACTAGTTTAATTATTAAAATTAACGCAATTTAACGCGGTCACAGAGGGTGGGAGGGAAAAATTGGCTGAAAATTAACGCAATTTGTACACGGTTTAACGCATTTTATCGTTGATTAGGTAGTTGTGTAATGCTACATTGGTAGTAGAAATTGGTTCATCAATTTGAGGATATTGCTCAAGGAGAGAAAAATGTTCAAGAATATATTTGAAGGAACAATTGTAGATGGCAACTCTGGACAGGATGGATTGGAATATGTGGCTTTGGCAGCCATCATTCTAGTTATCCTTGTAGTTGTAGGAAAAATGATAGCTGACAAACTCAGCGAAAAAGGAGCAGAAGCTACCGGCTGGTAAGAAGGAACGAATTCATGGAAAGAGGGATGAAGTTCATGAAAAACGAGAATTTAATTGACACAGCTTTCTTTATCTGGCTCGGAACAATCTGCATCTTATTCATCAACATCGTGGTACAAGCACTCTATCAGAATGCCAGAGCAATACAGATCGCAAAAGATGAGGCATCCAATGAAACATAGAAAAAGCGAGAAAGGGCAGACAGCGCTGGAGTTCATGGTGGTTGCGCCGCTGGTATTTGGAGCGATCTTCTTAATTTTAGGAACAGCCCTGGGGTGGTTCACCCACGCTTTGGGGGCAGCTTTGGCGATTGAAGGGGCTGCGCTTGAAGCGGTTGAACCGGGATCCGGATTTGGCCTTGTGGAAGATAGTATGGTTCCTGGAGATCTGCAGGCTGGATTCAGCGGCACTATAACAGACAACGGTAGAACTGGGAAATTGTTCACAGTCATCGGAACATTCCACCTTCCTTTCAGCCCGCTGGGGTTTGATATGGAGGCCGAGATAAGTTCTGGAGCTGTCGCACCAGTGTGGGAATTTGTTCCTTGAGGAGCTTTCAATGAAACCGACTAAATCGGATCGCTCAGAGAAAGGCCAGGCAGGACTGGAGTTTGTGATCATCATGCCCGTGTTGTTGATGGCTCTATTACTGGTCACGGTTGTTGGTAACCAGCTTTATCAGAAGCTTTCTTCTCAGGCCTTTGTTTATTCTTATTGTATGTGGGATGTCAGTAATATTGGCGTCGCGCATTGGGATACCTCCTTTACCTCAACCGTTGATACCACGAAAAAGACCTGGAGCACGGAAGGTGTTTGGCAAGATTTTCCAACCTTTCCTAAAAATCGGGTTGTCTTAGGAGAATCAGACTTCTTCGTTGAAAAAACCTGTACCGCTTCTGTCACATATGACGAGTGGTGGCGGGTCGGCTTTGGCCACATTTTTTCCTATGACCCAAACTCGGTGGTCGAATCAACAATGACAGTTATTAAGCCTAATTATGTCAATCTGCTCGATAAATATCCGGTCCCGCTTGATTCGCCTTTATTGTTGTGGGGTGGGGAATGATTGTAAAAAAACGATCCCGCGAGAGCGGCCAGGTTGCCTTGATCTTTATCGCCAGCATGGTGATTGTGATCGCCGCCCTGGCTCTGTTAATTGACGGGGGGCGCTGGTTGACGATGCGGAGCCGGGCCAGAATGCTGGCAGATGCTTCAGCTTACTCCGGTGCTACAGCTGTTGACATCCAACGGGCAGGGGAGGGGGATATAGTACTGAGCAATAGTTACATCACAGCAGAGCAAGTTGCCATAAAAGCATTCGATGCAAACAAGGATAGCACCCCAGAGTACATGGATTTTGATCCCCCGTACATTTCTGTACGCGACAACGAGATCTGGGTCACAGTTACTGGCAGGTCAAGGGCGCTCTTTGGCAGCCAATGGGGGTTGAATTATTCAGCAACGGTTACATCCTCGGCCAGGGCCGGCTGGGGGATATCGACGGAGAATTGAGAGGGTATCATGAATAAATCTTTACGTTTTTCAATCCTGGGAATCCTCTTGATAATTTTTGGGGGCTATCTTCCCTCCGCAGCTCATGCCGGCCCGAGCGCTCAGTCTGGAACTGTTGTCTTGTCTCAAATTAAAGATAATCCCTGTAATGGGGGAGGTGAGGTTTCTGCTGGTGGTGGAAGGACTGCCTATTTATGCCTCGGATGGAAGGGAGTTCAGGGAATAATCGATGTTCCCGTAAAAAGCTGGGTAACTTCGCCGGAATATCCCCTGGTAGGGGTTCCTTTTAAGATAGGTATTGGGGTCGTTCCAAATTATCTTCGTACTCAATTTCCCCCCAGTAATATAACTTTCTCCAACGAAATCAGGTTCTTCGGCTACAGAACAGAGATTCGCCTGATTCCAATAAAACCTGCTTCCTGGTTTAATTGGAGTTTCAATGGCACCATTGACTACGAACTCGGCGATTCTCTTTCCTATACAACAATAGATAATCCGGTTGACAAGTTCGGTGCAAACCTGATTGTTCCTTCCTTTTTTACGGATCCGATAATGTCTAGCGCCTCGTTGTTTAGCCATAAGTATTACCCTACTAAATACATCATGGTCGGTGATGTGCGTGTGCCGATCCCATCTGACACAGTGATAATCAACGCCTTTTCCAGTAGCTCCTCATACCAGGCAAAAAATCCCACCACCTACAAAGGCGAGCCAGCTTTCCGACTGGAGGTCACCTCAGAGTACCTGGTCCAGGCCAGAGCAAGCTGGGACTCTTACCAAGAATGGGAAAGGGTATGGGTTGGCGAGAGGACCGAATGCAGGCCGGGGCTAAACAACGCTGGTGTTATGGAGTGTGTGGCAATCGACGGTGGATGGTGGCAGCCAGGCCACTATGTAACTGTAGATATCTACGATTATCAATGGGGGCCTTCCATTCCATGGAACGAAGATAGTGACAGACTGAATTGGGTCGACGTTGATGAAATAGACACCAACAAAGTAGCTTGGCCGGACGGGTCGATCCATGATCACATACCAATACTGATTTACCAAGCACAACCGCTTTTACAAAAGCCCTAAGGATACAACACCACATGAACAAATACAGCATTATTCTGACGATCCTAGTGATCGCCCTCATTACCCCTACGCCAATTTTCGCTGCTGATGGCGGAGATGGAATAGATGATCTATACAGCCAGAGCGCTGATATGGCAAAGGTTATCATTGCTGGGATCTCAATTATTTTCGGTGTCGGGTTCTTGATCAACCTCTCGCGGGCTCAGTTAGCACGCGGCACTGGTGATCACCTTGGCTACTCCCGGGCACTGCAGCAGGGGATTGGTATGGTAATCCTGCTAGCTCTCTCTGCTAACACGGAGCTCATAGCCAAGGGTTTATACGCGATTGGTTCTGGAATTGACGCTGACCCCTCGTCTTCTGCGCTCGTGACTGATATTTGGGAAGAACTGGCAAAGTTCTTTTCTGCAGCGATCCTCGGTGGGGCAGGGGTGTACACCACGGTTTCTGCCATTGGCTCTGGTATGGCCGGCAATCTATCCACCATCGTTGGATCACCATCGGGTCTTTCCAGTACGATCTCTAATGGCATGGTTCTGATCGGGGGCGGGATCCTGACGCTGATGTCGATCCTGATCGCAAACGGTATCATTTCAGCAATATTTTAGAAGTACAGTCGTAACATCCAGGCAGGAGTAGAAGGAGCTAATTATGAACATCAACAAACATGCAAGAATCATCCTCTTGATCATACTGACAGTTTCTCTGGTTTTCCCTTCCACGGCTTTTGCCCGCGGGAATGGCGATGGCGGCGATACTGGAGAAGCGCTGACTGCACTTGAGGACACCTTCAAAGACCTAGGTGTACTGGCCATCAAATTCATGTACACATTGAGCTTCATCGTTGTCCTTGTCGGTGGGGTAAAGAATGGGTTTGCGATCAACCTGGCCCAGCAAATGGGGGTGGCTGGCATGGCTTCCCGCCAAACATGGAACCTGGTCATGGGTATTCTCATGTTCGTACTGTTCCTGGCTACGCTGCCTCTTCTCAACATGGTGATCGACAATGTATCCCACCTGGTCCCGCAGAACATTGATATCCGAACACCTAATTGGTAGGCAAGTACCTTTGTCCTTGCTCAACGGGAAGCAAAATGAAGAAATTTAGATTTCTGAACATACTCGCAATAGCACTATTGACCGCAGGGATGTTGGCTGCTGCTGTTCAAGACGTCAGCGCTTCCCCTGGGCTTGACCCTTATGAACCTCCAGAGGAAACGCCAGCACCGCCAAAGCCTCCTGGTGATGGAGATGGCGAGGGCGACGCCGGGGATGCCGGAGACTCTTCTGATACAAAGAAAGAGGGTGGGGTAGTCACCTGGATCAAGAAAATTGTTTTTGATTCATCAACAATGAAAGATGCGATTGTCACTGCGATCAATTTCATCTTCTACGACGGAACAGTCAGCCTGACAGCTAAGTCAAACCCATTATATGTATTAGGAAATCAGATTTCAGAACTTGTCTTTCGTTCTACAGAATTGGCGGATCTTCGCAAAACATCCTGGATCCAGCTCAGGAAAGTCGCGTTTGCCCTGCTGCCGCTGGCAGCTGCTTTAACAATTTGGGCGTCAATGAAAGAGGGTCTATATTCCGTAACGGGTTATGCAAACACTTATGAAGCTGTCGCTGAGTTCTTTGTTTCCATCGCACTGGCACTAGCCTCTTATTGGTTGATGGAACAATCTATCACGCTGGTCAAGATCTTGTCTACGGCCATCTCTGACTCGATGCAGACGAATATTACAATGGACGTTTGGCAAGGAATGTTGCATAAGAATACCTTCCTTCTTACATCGGGGGCAGGCAATAGTATTATGTCCATGATATTAGGCATTATCTCTTTCTGTGTAGCGTTGGCTTATATTTTTTCTGTCGTTTTTGCATTCCTGGCACGCGAAGTGGTCATCTTATTAACAGTTGCACTGGCGCCCCTTATGATTATTCTGGGAACCATTCGTCCTCTTTCGTGGCTCAGAGCACTATGGGCCAAAGCATTTTTAGTTTTCCTTTTATTGCTCCCTGTCAATGTGTTGGTTATGGGCCTCTCTTTTAAATTGTGGTCGTCTATCGCCAATATAAAGACTCAAGCAGCAGCGACTTTTCTCCAGTTAGCTATTTTGATTGGTGTTTTGAGCGTTCTTGTTGCTTTGAATGGAACTGTGGGCAAGATGGTTTTCGGGGCCGCAGTGGAAGCAACCAAGAAAATTGGTACAGCCGTTATGTCTGCAGGAGCTTTGGCTGGGGGCCTTCTTGTTGGCGCAGGAGGCTTGAGCACTGCTGCTGCTACCACGGGGGGAACTGCTGCGTCTACCGGGGGATCTTTAGCTCCAACAACTGGTAGTGGTGGGGGGCTCGGTGTAACTACAGGTAGTTTATCCGGTGCCGGCTCTGTCACCAAAACAAGTAATTTGTCCTCCTCAATCGGAAATATCCTGGGTTCCTCGAGAAACCCGATAGCCAGATCCGCCGGCCAGGGACTGAGGGCAGGCAGCGCGATCAAGGACCAAAGAATGCGGGATTCTCTATCTTCTCCAAGGCTTCCCTACAAATCCCCGCCCATCGATATCGATGGAAAAAAGGTCCCGGGGTACGACAAAGGCCTTAGTAATGTCACCTCGCAGTTTGAGACAGAACAGCAGCGCAATGCCCTTGGCGGGAAAGAGTACAAAGAGTACGAGGCCATGGCCATACAGGACGCCAACACAGCTGAGGCCAACCTCGCTGCTGTCCAAAACGCAGGAGGTTCAATCCCTGACTATTATCGTGAAACAGGCTATTTACATGTTGGAAGGTCCAACTATTATGATGCTGGGGTTGAATACTTTAGCAGTCACGGCGGTTCTTTTCTTCGCGGCAATAGCGATTTCAAACCTAATGATGTCAGCAGCCGTTTTCCAAACAGTGCGCAGTGGCATGAGCGGGATTTTGCAGTTGGACACCAGATCGTGCAAGCAGAGCAGAACCACCTTAGAGGGGAAGGAAAGGGATTACATGGCACTCCAAGCCTTATGGGTAGAGCTGCTTTAGCAGTATATTCCAGGCGCTTGTCAGGCGCGAGTTCTTATGACGACATTATGCAAAGCGCTGCCCAGAACGGAAATTTGAATAACTGGATCAAGGATTCTCTAGGACAAAAATAAAATGACCGAACAACGGGTACCCCCATATTTTGATCTTGATAACAGTAGTGTTGTATCCCTGGTTGGCGTAGGTATGCGCGAGATCCTCATTGTAGGAAGTGGATTAGTGTTGGGTATTATTGCCGGCGTCGCAATACCCGCGGGTTGGCCAATAAAAATCGCGATCGGCACACTGGCTGCCGGTTTTGGGTACTGGCTGGCTATTGCCAGGGAACCAGGAAGTGGTCGGAAATTTGAAGACATATTCAAAGATATGCTGCGGTTCCGCAGAAGGCCGAGAGTTTATCAAAGAGATTATGTTCCCGGTCCAGAAGAAGGGGATATGTTTTCAGCACAGGATCTATATGAAAGCCAAGTCCCGGATCCTGCTGCTGACTGGGTGGTTGATCAGCTGCCCGACTACGGGACTCTGCCGGCAACTACAGATTGGTTCAAGATCCGGTCTATGCCCCTCACGATAGGGGGAATACTGAACGTTCTTGGCCTGGCTCTTGCGGCCGGAATATTGACCTGGGTATGGTTAGGCGGACTGAAGACATTACTGGCAAGCATTTCAGGCTTTTAGGATTATTTTATGAATAGAGTATTTAGCAGAAACCAGCAGGAGGGTAGGGCGCAGAAGGGAAGTTCTTTTGAAACCCCCTCAGGTGATACACTGGGATTAGTCCCTGTCTCCAGAGTCCTTCCTGACATGGTGATTACAAAGACCGGGGCGTATGTAAAGATGTTTGAGCTTCCCCCTATTCCTCCTGATATGGAGAGAGAGAGCAGCGGAGCTTTTCAGCAGAAGTTTGCAAACATCTTGGCCTGCCTTCCTCCAAGGATCAAATTCCAGTTAACTATACTTCCTGCTCCTATCGATCCTTCTCCGGACCTGGAACATTTTTACCAGCTGCAGCAACATTGGTCCAGCCAGCCGGAGAGCGACCACTTTGGCGCGGGATATCTCAACAATGCAGGCCTCGAGCACGCGGCCAGGTCCTACATGGCGTTGATCACCAACTGGTTTGGCAGCATAACGCCAATCAGTTCTCGAATGATCATTTCAATATCCTACGTGCCTTTTATTCAGCAGAGCAAGGGGCTCTTTGGCCTGGGGCGGACCAGCGGAACCAATGGATCTGCTCTTGAAATGCATGCAGGAAAAGCAAGAGAGCATTTTGCTGAACAGGGAGGCTTGCTGCAGCAAGCATTTATCAACCAGGGCCTGGATCTTATTCCTCTTTCCGGTCCAGAAATGGCTCAGGCTGTCTGGAGAGTGCTTCATCCAACCACAGCGGGGGCACACGAAACAAGCGCTGAAGCAGCCCTCCAGAATATTCTGGAGCAGGGCAGGGGGGGACAAGCTTATTCTTATCCTGATTACCAGGCTTTTTCGCCAGATCTTGCCCCAGTACAGGTTATTGAAACCCTAGCCCCTGATAATGTCCGGGAGGAACCGGAACTCCTATATGTAGACGGGGTCTATCTGCGCGGTTATTCGATCATTGACTATAACCCGGGATCTGTAGTGCATCTGCGCCAGTTGGAAAGTCTGCCTGGAGGGTTCTTTGGGTCGCTTTTCATTGAAATTGAGGATCCCGCTCAAGTTGCGGGGAAGCTTCGCAGCAAGGAAACCTCTCTAAAAGGGCTTTCGCATCTCAGACAGTCCAAAGGCATCATTTCTAATTACACCAAGGACCAGGAAGTCGGAGAAGTAGAAAAAACCCGGGCCATGATGGAGATGGGCCTCGAGAACCCGATTACGATCCGGTTTTATATTATGGTGGCCGCTCCGGATCCACAAGAACTTCAAAACAGATCCCGTATGCTTGAAAACATACTTACCACCCTGGGTGTCAAGTTTTTTGCCACCACGCATAACCAGCTGCCGACATGGAAAACCATCATGCCCCTTACTTATATGGCATTCCAGCAGAGGAAGAGAAACATGACTCCTGGGTCTCTCCAGTCGTTCTTCTGGCATCCAAAAGGACGCCTGTTTGAAGAAAATGGTCGCTACATGGGATTTGACATCAACAGCGGTACTCCTCTCTTCTATGACCCTATTGGACCAGCAAAAGACCGGTCTCCTACGATTCTTTCCATAGGCAAGACCGGGGCAGGGAAGAGCGTTTGGCTGCGCTCGAATATGTTGATCGGTCTGATGAAAGGAAACACTGTCTTTGCTGTTGACCTTGAGGGGGAAATGCGTGAATTTGTAAGGGCATACGGAGGCCGCTACGTCACCATAGGAACTGGAGACAGCGATCGTCTCAACGTGATGGATGTTCACCCAGGAGAAGAGGAGCCACTTGTTGCCGGCATTGAACAGCTGGTTGTTTTTGTTTCCACGGTTTTACAGAGACAGATCACTCACGGCGAGGAATGGAATCTTTTATCTGAGGCTTATGAAGAGGCTGTAAAGGGACGTGCCGGCGGCCTGGATCCCGAAACTTGGTCTCGGATCAATTCTCCTGTACTGCGCGACATAACAGATATCCTGGAACACATGGGAGAGACAGGGCGCTCATTAGCAGCCGGCCTAAAGCCATATGCAACTGGCGTTTACTCTCAATTTTTTGGCTCTCAATCCACTCTAGATATTGTTGATGAGCGGCTGGTAGTGTTTGGCCTGAGCGATGTGCGATCTTCGTCATCTGCTGAGGTCCGGCTGAGCGCTTACCTCTGGCAGGTGATGAGCATCATCTGGTCTGAAACCGTGCGCCGTCACAGGGAAGATCCAAACCATGTAACAGATGTGTTCCTTGATGAGGTCTGGGCTTTGCTTCGCGCCCCCGGTGGTGGAGACGCGATCGAAAACATGGCCAGGCGATATCGTAAACGGAACGGTGTGCTCTGGATGGCAACCCAGGAAGTGGATGAATTCCTGCATTCCCAGGTTGGCCAGAGGATATTGAAGGTTGTGGGCGTTACAGCCCTTATGTCACAGACAGACTATGCTGCAGGTGAGCTTCAGAGGCTCCTGCGTCTGTCAGATCTCATTAGAAATTTACTCGTGGAGCTCCCGACCGGCAAGCTGGTTCTGAAGCTACCTCAGGGCACCAAGATCATCAGGACATTAATACCAGAAGACATTAGCGGAGTTTTGTAGTTTCAGAAGGAGAATTAGCAATGAGGATCATAGCGGGGGAATTTTACGATATCCAGGAATTATGGGTTGTAACCAGGGAGGAAATATGGTTATCGAAACTACCAGCAGAGTAATAACGTTTTTGGATGAGAGCCAGGAGACGGAACGTGAAGCTGTACAGGGCTCATATTCCAGAATGGCAGATAAGGAAAACGTGAAAAGGGATTTGGCCAGGCTCGATCTAGTAGCCCAAGCGCTGGTAAATCGTATCCTTGATATGGTAGAAGCCCGGGAGAATAGCCCTCATTAGGAACGTGCAATGTTCAAAGGCGGCAAGTTATTAATGGGTTGTGTGGTAGGCGCGGTGGCCATTATCGTTGGCTTCACCATTGTTTTCACCGTGTTTGTGGAGATTACTAGGCATCAGATACCTTTCGGAAAGGATAAAGTGGAAGAGTGGATGATGGGCACTCCTCAGCCAGTGGGCAGTGAATTCTCGGATAACGGCTACGTCAATGCCGGCGTTGGTGTCGGTTGGAAAGACTTTACACACCCTGACGATCCATCTGATCCTCAGGGCACCCCTTTTGATTTCAAGGCCAAATTAGGATGTGAGTTTCAAGATCCTAATTATCGCAAACATACCGGCGTTGATTTTCCTGAGCCTATTGGGACACCCGTCTATGCGACCATGGCTGGCCTGGTGGTGTACGCAAGCACAAATGGTCCCTGGGGAAACCTGGTCGTTGTAGAAAACAATGGATACCAGACCTGGTATGCACACTTGAGTAGTTTTGCTGTTAGTAAGGACCAGGTGATCTCGTACGGCCAAACGATCGGAGCTGTTGGGAATAACGGCAATTCCACTGGTCCCCACCTTCATTACGGGGTCAAAAAGAAGTCTGGAGCTGGCGCAGTGTGGATGGATCCTAAAGGATTCTTTAATCGCTCGAATACAAAAGAATGGCCATGTAATTAACTATGAATACTCCTTATTTAGTTTGTCCGGGCAATAACATATTCTCTATGGAGGAAGGCGTCCAGAACGGCATGATCTGTCCGGTTTGTGATGGGATGATGTCTCTTGTAGATACTGATCAGTTAGCACAAGAAGTGCAGCGGAACGATCCCAGGGATATCCAATCTGCACAGATATCACCACCAAGTAAAAATCCAGGCCTCGTGGCTCTTATCACTCTGCCATCCCGGAACGTAGTAGATGCAGAGGGAGTCGCGGACCTGATCCGGAGTTTTCAACTTCCCATCGGTCTGGAGATTTTTGGCCATGGAGACCGCCGTTATTTCTTGATCAGAGGAACCAGATCTGTTCTGGAATTTACGGCCAGCCGGCTGGAATCTGTCTACCCAAAAATGATCGTCCGGATTACCGAGGAAGATCCTGTTGCTGCATTACTCCACAGGAGTGACATCAGGGCCGTGGAGCTCCCATTCTGTCTCCAGAAACCTGAATGGCTGCCTGTCAAAACCTGGCAGACTTTCACCAACGGAAGAGATCCTGTGGTGAGCCTTTTATCTGCGTTTTCTGGGCTTGGTGAAGACGAAGGTATATGGTTCCAGCTTTATCTCCACGGCGGCGGTTCGCCTGAGTGGGAGACCCAGGTACAAAGACGCCTGAAGGTAGAAACTCAGCGGGGATATTTAGTAGACGAAAGCGCCACTATGGTGAGTTCGCCTGTTCAGGTACGCCAACCCGATAATATCAATTTCGGGGTTGTTGCCTCTGTAGTTGTCGGGCTGTTGGGGCTGGGATCAGCACTGTACCAATACACCTTCGGTAGCCAAATCCTGGCTTCAATTCTTGCGATCGTATCGGTGATTGGCTCTCTTTTCATTCTCAAATGGCTGGGAGTTCCCAGGGAAGACGAATGGGACCAAACAGATCTGCAACTGGTACGGGAAAAGATGGTTGATAGTCATAAATTAGTCAGGGTTTCCTTGAGGGCTGCCGCTATCAGCCAGGACGATAAGCGCGCCTTGCTAATACTGCAGCAGTTTACTGCCATGCTGGACCAGTACAGCATAAGCGGAGGGAACTCTTTTACTGCCTTCCATTATTCCAGGCCCTTCAACATAGCTCTGGTACCTGGATCGGGTTACGAGCAAGAACCGCTTCCTCGTGTCTGGCTCAGCCCAAGCGAGATCTCCGGTGTCTGGCATCCACCGCTGATTGATAAAAGGACCAGCTTGGACACCTTTCCCGTGAACTCAATTGCGTATCGCGCTCCATCGCCAGACGACACCCATGGCCTGGCGCCAATTGGCTCAGCCCGGCAGCCGGGCGGGGGAGAGTTCGAGGTGAGTCTCAACTCACAAGCGTTGCGGCGAGGAATCACCATGGTTGGTAAGCCTGGTATGGGTAAATCTATCCTGATGGAGCATATCATCAAGATAAGTGCTGAAGAAGATCCGGAACAGCCAGCTGTTATTGTTATAGATCCTCATGGAGACCTTGCTGAAAGGCTTTTGGGCGTCCTTTCTCCGGATGTTGTAAGGGATAGAGTCTACTATCTTGATGTGGCCGCAAAAGATTACATCATGACCTATAACCCCCTGGACCCCACCCAGAAAGGGCTTGATCCTCAAGCTATTGCCCAGATCTTCATGGACATTGGCCAGGCTTTATTTGGTAAGTACTGGGGACCCAGGATGCAGATCCCCTATAAGCGGACCATCTTGACTGTGGCCATGGCCAATAAAAAACGTGGCCCTGGGAAAATGTTTGGACCTAACTTGATCACGCCTTTCTTGATGGCAGATAATGAGTTATGGGCAGAATTCATCAAGCAAGAGATCGGCGAAGACGAGGATATGACCGAAGTTCTGAATATGTACTACCAGGGTCAGTTGGCAAACATCAACCGCCATCTGAAACAACAGGTCATCATGCCGGTCCTTTCCAAGTCTGATCGTTTTGCAGAAGAGCCGGCCAACAGTCTATACAATGCTCCCAAATCTGATCTTGATCTCTGGGAAGTGATCGAGAACCGCAAGATCTTGATCATAAACACCCGATCCGGGATTATCGGTGAGGATATGGCTGCCTTCACTGGCGCCCTCTTCATCAATGCTGTTGTGAAGATTGTTATGCAGCAGGTCGCCAACCGCTCAAGGGATCGGATCCCGATCACATTTGTAGTTGATGAAATGCAGACAATAGCAGGCGTACAGTGGGATACTCTCCTGGGGCAGATGAGAAAGCATGGATTCAATCTGGTCATCGGAACTCAGTCCCTGGCCAGTATCCGAGAAAACTTAGGTGCCAACATGCCAGGTATTATCCTGGGTGGTTCCCATACTTTGTTCTCTTTCCGTATCAACGGTGAGGATGCGGAAAAATTATCTTCCGAAGAGTTCCGGACCGACGAGGGCGGCGTGGATCCTACCACTCTTACTCAACTTCCTCCTTATCATGTGTGGGCGTCTATGGTTGGAGATAACGGGAAGAAGATCCCGGCTTTCTCAATGCGGGTAAAGCCTCCTTGCCAGGTGGATGACAACCAGGTTCAGGAAGCCCTGGACGCACGTGCTCATTACAGCACCCCGTTTAGCACTGCGTCTAAACAAGGCCTTGCTTCTCTGACTTATATCAGAGATCATTTTGGGAAGCTAATGAGTGAGGGCGGAGGGAAACCTACAGCTCCTTCTGTTAAGTCTTCTAAATCTCATGCCTCCAGCCCTCCTAGTAAGTCTGTCGGCCAGATCCAATCAGAAGGCGAGACATTCATGTCAGCTTTATTAGACAACGACGATGTCAACGATAACAAGGAAATATACATACAAGAAGAGCTGCGTCTGGGTATTTCAGAGAACCTCGCTGTTAAGAAACTTTCTACCAGGTTAAACCAGGTAGGCAAAAAGGGCATTACGTCAGAAGACGCATTTCTCTTTGACTATTCCGATGAAAACGAGGAGGATGGGGATGAATAGTCGTTCATCTGAAGATAACCTCCTCCTTGAGTTTTTGTATAGATACCCCTGGTCTAGCCGGCAGATATTGATTGCTGTTTTTGGTCCATATTTTGAGAATCTTGTAAGAAGGAACCAGGTCCGCGTTGAACATGTGCCAGGAGTAGGGGAATGCTGGGGAGTAAAGCAGGAAAAATTAAGCTCTATTCCCGGTGTTCGACGCCGCGAGATGGCCAAGGACCACATAATCAAGGTTCTGGGAAAAGACGCTCTATGGGTAGGGGGGTCACCTGGTCCGTGGGGATCCGATCTGCTGTTTTGCCGGCAGCGTGAAAACCGCTGGACTCGTGTTTGGGTTGATATGGGGGAGATCAGCGTTGAAGCTTCGCCTTTTGTAAATACGGATCCAGCGCTGCTGTCCCAAAACGTTGATACTCTGATCCTTTCAACATCCTACGGCAGGGCCGCTATGATCAACGTCCAGCTGCTTGCCCTGAAGAAATCAGCTCGGTGTCGAGTATCTATCTTCTGCTCTCCCGAGGGCAAACCTTTCCCCGCTGAGCGATCCTATCATAACCCGGTAGAGCAGGGAGGGCGAAACCCTCTAAGCCTGCAAGATTTTGAAGAGGCTTTATCTAAATCAAACGAAAAAAGGCTCGAAAATGTCCGAAGCGATCAAAATATTGGCAAACTTTTCCTGGAGCTTGCGCGGCCAGATTTCAAGATCCTCAACTATGTTGGTAACAACCCGATATTTTTAGCTTCTGATATCGCCTTCCTTCTTTCTTCTTCTGCCACAGGCTCTCCCGCTCTGGCAGATCGCGGAAAAATATTGAACAGTGTGTCAGGGCGCCTTGATTTCCTGGAGGAGAAAGGTCTGATAGAATCCGCGCCTTCTCCACCTCCAGGAATAAAGCTGTCCTCGAAGGGATTGGAGGTCCTGGCCAAATACTGGGGAGTTGACAGAGAAAGCCTGCGCCGCTTTCATGCTTGGCCCCAAAAGAAAACAAAAGACGGGGACACTACATTTTCTGAAAAGCCTTTATCTTTAATCAAGTCCCACACCCAGCTTGTTCAGCGCTTTGCCTTTGGTCTTGTTGACAGTTCTTTACGCGTTCACCAGGAACATGGCGGCGCTGATGTTTTCCTTGAGGCGATTGTGGGCAAGAGGATATCTTATAAAGATCTTTCAAGCGGTGAGTTCTCCTGGGTGATCCCTGACGCAGTGATGAATATTTCGTTCTGGTACAAGATCTGGCAAAACGGGCATGTTTATGAACCCAAGATCATCTACTCCTCGTCAGATTTACTGGTGGAGATCGACCGTTCTTCTATTCCATATTCGCGGCTATCAACCAGGTGTGAGAAATATGGTCGGATTTGGAGATCTCTATCCGGAAGCCCGGTTCAGATCTGGGTTATTGACGGATCTCCATGGCGGGAAAAAGAGCTTTTAGAGATGCTGGCTGATCACGGCATTGATGGCTGGACGGTATTGATCGATAGGCTGCTCCTCGATAAAAACGATCCCTGGTGGAATCGCCATTCCCACAAACCAGGCGTGCTCCCATATGAAAAACATGGCGGCATGGCCCCACTTCGCAAGATATGGAGAAACACGCAAGACTACAAATACCATGAATTTTTGGGCCAATCTCCCTGGAATAAGGAAATGTCCCAAACAAAGAAGCCCGTATCAGTGCCCAGAAGCTATTAATTGGTGGAAAAGGGGTAGAAATATGCTAATTTTAAGGAAGCTTTTTATGAAGTATGTAATAATAGATATCAACTAAATATATAACCCCCTTGGGAACTTAGATATTAAACACGAAAGCCCCCGGGGGGGCTCACAAAGTGAGAGTTGGCGCTCTCGCTGGTCTTTGCTTAGTTAAAATATTAGCAGAGTTTGTCCAGCGTGTCAAGAGCTTCCGCCAACCTCACGAAATGGTTAGCGGAATTTATTTTTAATGAGGTTCGGTTTAGGTGAGCAGTAGCAAACAAAGCAGCATCACATCGATCAAAGACCTGAATGGCAAAGGTTTCTGGGACGCATTACTCAAGGACCTTTATTCGGCGTCTCTGGGCGTCCCTGAGGACTGGACTCAGGAAACATCAGCCCAGTGGAGCTCTGACCAACAAATCTTGATCGTTACAGTTCCCGCTTCTGCTGATGATGACTGGATCAACAGGAGACTCCTGCCTATCGCTAATATCCTCTTCCAAGAAAAGCATGATAAGAAGAGGCTTGTTATTCAGAAGAAAGGGGAGGGGGCTCCTGACGAGCTGCTGGTCAAGGTCCACAGTGATGCATATGAACATGTTGTGTGCCCACGCAGAATGATCCCGGTTCCTTTCTATCTTCTCCATCATTGGTTGCCGGTTTTGGGAGCTGCTCCTTTTTGGGTGGTAATCGCACTTATTCAACAGTCCTTCGTAAATACAGTAAATAAGGAAAAAGAGAACAGTGTTCAAAAACGAATCTCTACCAGGGAGCTTTCCTACTGGGCGCCTCTTTCTTACAGACAAATATCCAGATACTTAAACAAGGAGGATTTTTCTGGTTGGTTCTACATAAAAGAAAAAGAGGGGTACCAGGACGTTCCCCCTGAATACAAAGTTTGGAGCCAGCTTCCTATCGCTCCCCATCACCTGGCGTGGGTCGACAATTATTTCAGAGACTCCAAGAAGGGGGAGCCAGCCGTATCATTGCTCGAGTCTCTTTTGGACAAGACCGGCGATATTCGGCGAGTAAAGTTCGGCGATATTGATATCCCTGAGTCTTTCGCTTCTAAGAGGATATCTCTCCTTGACATTGTATTGGGGCATTATCCCGGAGAGCAGGACCCGCTCGTTTATGATCTTGTGACCCAGTTAGAACACCAGGTCATTCGTCCTAATTTGTTCCTCTCAATCCCTCATTATTTCTTTGAAAATTATGGCGGTGTTTTGAATCCAAACGAGGCAGCTCTTATCTGGTATCTACGGTCTTTGTACAAAGATGACGATAGTGATTCTTTCTCGTTTAGCGGTTATTCTCAACTTTGCTCATCTCTTGGATGTTCCTCAATGACAGTAAGGCGGCTACTGGCATCATGCGCTCCTGCTGACGATGAGCCGGTTTCCTCTTCGTGGAATTATTCTTTTGTTGATGACCCTGTTCTTCGCAACTGGCTTTCTGTGCTACATATTTCTCACAACAACAATGGGTCGGCCGATAAATATACTATAGGAGTCCGTGCTACTGAGCCTATTCACCAGGATGATAATGATATTTACTCCCAGATGGTTGAAGATCTTCTTTCTATTGCTCGTGATAAAGACGAGAACCCCCAACCTTCTCAAAATGTCCCACCAGATGAAGAAGGCACTGACTCCCAACCTTCACAAAATGTCACACCAAAAGAAGAGGTTTCAGATCCCCAACCTTCACAAAGTGTCCCACCAGATGAAGAAGATATAGAATTCCAACCTTCTCAAAATGTCACACAACCTTTACAAAAAGGCACACCACCTTCTCATAATGACACGCTACCATCACAAAACATCACACCAAACCTTAACAATACGTCACACTTAAAAAGCTCTTATAAAGGTTCTTTAAATGCTTCTTTAAATGATTCTTTAATACCACCACTACCTTCTACTGCTGATCAAGCTGCACCAAACCGGTCTAAAGTGGTAGGAGTAAGAGAAATCAATTTAGATAAACTCTTGGGTTTTGAAAGTTACAAACACAACGAAAAGAAAAACCTGGCCGATATCATTACCAAGGATCAGGAGCTCTTCCTGGCCTGGATCATACGCAACCACATCACCGCTGCAGATTTTCCAGCCAGATTGGCCGTGAAAAATATCCAGGAAGGAAATGAAACGGAAGTCCAATATCTGGAGATTGCTAAACTGGGGTGGGGGATAGTAGCGAAAATGGTACGGGTAAGTGAGAATGATATGGATCTGTGGAAGATGGGCATCTTTGACTATATTGAAGGACGTGAATATTTAGCTGAGACATTCAGGAAACTATCGAAGCCGGCCGGAAAAGTAATAAAAAAGCTGAAAGAAACAGAGTTCATTCTGCTGGTTGAGAATGTGTTATTGGATGAAGAGGAATAAGGACATTTATGGGTAAAACAATTCAGGTGCTTGTTGATGGAAGAATGGTAGCCGATGAGGTCATCTTTGCAGACACGCCGCAGCTCAGAAAGAAAGGAGTTTTGGGGAAGA
>Ga0307421_1000900_pt1 | contig 18836 bp, 19 predicted proteins | sample SalMarWE160270MG_FD_202163 | JGI IMG/M metagenome (GOLD analysis project Ga0307421, IMG submission 202163) | Salt marsh sediment microbial communities from the Plum Island Ecosystem LTER, Massachusetts, United States - WE1602-70 | ecosystem: Environmental > Aquatic > Marine > Intertidal zone >...
AGGCGGGCGGGAACCAGTCGGCCTCAAAGTTGCTGAGAGGGTGCCAGAGGATCCAGCCGAGACCCCGCTCGTCCGCCTGGTCGATCTGGGCTTGGATCTCCGTCGGCCCATACTCGATGAAGTCGCAGGGCCACTTTTCGGTGCTGTGCGCCTGCAGCAGGGGCCGGAGTTGCGCGCTCCCGGCCATGCGGGGCAGCGCCGCGCCAAGGGCCTGATCGACAACTTCGCCGGGGTATTGCCACGGGCAGGTGTAGCCGAGCCATCCCGACCAGTAGTGATCCGGATAGACCATGGGGAGAATGGCATCAACGGCGTAGGAGAGCTCTTCGACTTTCTGGCCGAGACCCTGGTCATCGGGCACCGAAAGCACGATGGCATAGATGTCGGCGGAAACCGCACAGCCGGCTTCGTGAAGCCGGGTGCGTGCCTCTCTCAGGAAGCTGGCAATGGTGTCGACCCGCTCCACTTGGTACTGAGCCGTGTAATCGATGTCGAGGTCGTATTGAAGGTCGGAGAGGTCTGGCTCCGACGGGAAACGGACGTAGTCGAAGTTGATCTCGTCGAAGCCGAGTTCGCAGGCTTCGAGTGCAAGAGTTATCGGGTATTCCCAGGACTCCTGGTCGGTGGGATCCAGCCAGGTGTTGCCATCGGCGCCTTTCCACAGCTCGCCGGTTTCGGCATTGATGATGGCGTGTTCAGGATGCGCCACGGGCCAGAAGCTGTCCTGGAACGTGGCGATGCGGGCGATGGTGTAGAAGTCCCGCTCTTGGGCCATCTCCAGTGCTGCCTCGACGTCGTAGCCGTAGAGATTGGCGGCCCCTATGTCTATTGCTTCCTGCACCTGTGTGTCGTACATGATGGCGCCCCACTCGTCTTTGACGTCGAACAGGAGGGCGTTGATGGCGGTGCCGTCGGCCATGTCGAGAAGGGCATCAAGCCGGTTCAGGTCCTCGGCGACTTGGTAGTAGACGCGCAATCCGTGCACCATAAACGGGTCCATGGTGATGTCGAGGCGCCCGGCGGAGCCATCCCACTCTGCGGTGGTCGTCTCCCAGACGATCTTGCTCACCTCAACGGTTCCGGGAGCGGCCGCGGTGATCTCGAAGGTCCCGAGTTCGCTGGTTGCGGTCTCCGTGTCCCCAAGACGTACCGTTGCCTCGCTGATGGCGCTCCCGTCTGGATCGACGACCCGTCCGGTGAGGATCACCGGCTCGAGTTGAAGGTAGAGCACGACGTTGTCGGGGACGGTCTCCACCAGGAATGTCCCGGAATGGTACCCGGGAGCGGTGACGACGATTTCGCCCGGGGGATCAATGTCGACCGTGGCGAAGCCGCTCTCGTCGGTAGAGCCCTCGCCAAGTTCACTCTGGATCAGGGCACCGGCGACGGGGCCGCCATCGAGGCCGAGAACACCAAAATCTGCTCCGAGATTGGGATTGAGCCGCCGGTACAGAACCCAGACCGCAATAACGAGAAGGGCGACCGCGCCGGCAACCAGGAGGGCAGAGGAAAGTATGCCGCTGCTGCGGCGACGCGGCTGCCGCCCGTAGCCTCCTCTGACTCCGTCAAAGATTCCGAGGTCGCTCCTCGACCGCTTCATCTAGAACTCCTGGTCATCAATCCGGTCCACCGGCCGGAGCGTATAGATTAGGCCGGCCGGGGCGCTGGACGCCCCCGCAGTCTGCCTGCACGCGGCGGGCTGTCGAACCTGCCCCCAAGCGTAGAGTCACCTCATCATGATTGACGCTCTAGAGGTCTACGAAGCGTGGCGCACGGCGGGCAAAGAGGTTGCCTGTGCGACCGTGGTGTCGGCATCGGGCTCCGCCCCGCGCCGTGAAGGGGCGCGGTTCCTCGTCTCGTCGGCTGGTGACACCTGGGGCTCGGTGAGTGGGGGTTGTGTGGAAAGCGATGTGGTGCTGCACGCCGGCGCGGTGCTGCGTAGCGGCAAGCCGCGTCTCGTCACCTACGAGATCCAGGATGATGACGCTTTTGAGGTAGGGCTCGCTTGCGGCGGCACCATCCAGGTGTTTGTGGAGCGATGGTGAGAACGCTGCACGCGGCGCGCCGGCTCCTGGAACAAGGCCGGCGGGCTGCGCTGGCCACGGTCATTGACGGCCCTGGGACCGGGCAGCGTGCGCTGTTCGGCGATGAGGGTCTGGTCGAAGGGGGGCTTCCCGAGGCCGTTTCCGCCCTGGTAGCGGCCGACGCGGTGGAGATGCTGCAAAGACGCAGCCGCACCCTCACCTACGGCGACAGCCGGGTATTCATTGAGATCCTGACGCCCCCGCCGCGCCTTGTCGTTGTGGGAGCGGGCCATGGCGGTGAGTCCCTCGCCGCTCTTGCCGCCCTGGTTGGATTTGAGGTGGTGATCTGTGACCCCAGGGCGGCGCTGGCCACCGCGGATAAATTCCCGGAGGATACCGAGATCGTCGTGGGCTGGCCCCACGAGGAACTCGATCGGCTGGGACTCGATGGACGGACCTCAGTGGTGATCCTGAGCCACGATGACAGAGTGGAAGGACCTCTGCTGCCTTTGCTCCTCGATTCTCCCGTGCCGTACATCGGTGTGATGGGGAGCCGCCGTACCCACGCCGCCCGGCTTGACCGATTGCGCGGCGTGGGGCGTACCGATCATGATCTGGCGCGTATTCGCGGCCCGGTAGGACTCGACATCGGCGCGGAGACGCCCGAGGAGATGGCTGTGGCCGTTCTCGCCGAGGTGATCCTGGCCCGCTCGGGGGCGGGCACCGGCCTGTCGCTGCAGGGTGTGGACACGCCCATCCACAAAAGAGGCCCGGAGACGGATTCCTGAGGTCGTTGGCGGCCCTGGGGCCGGGTGCCGCCTCGCTCAGGCCTTGTAGCGGTTGTGAAAGACCAGCTCCTCCAGGGGGCGCCGTCCGGAGAAGCCGTGGGCACGGGCGCTGCGGCGCTGCTCGGCCTCGGCGGCGGCATTCGGATAGCCGAAAGCGATAGCCCAGCGGCAGGAGTGACCGGCGGGAAGGCCGAGTACTTCGGCAGCTCGTTCGACGTCGTGGAGGGTGATCGGGCACGAGCCGATGCCGCGTGCGGCGGCGGCGAGCATCATGTTCTGCGCCGCTCGCCCCAAATCAAAATCGTTGCCTTCTGGGAGGCGGACGATGGCCACCGCCAGCGCCGCCTCGGAGAACGGTGCGGTGAAGTGCCCGGCGGTGGCCAGGGCTTCGATGGCGTGGCGGTCGTCGATGACGATAAATGCCCATGCTTGGCGGTTCTTTGAACTGCCGGTCCAGCGGCCTGCCTCAAGGACGGCGGTGATTTCCTCGGAGGGGAAAGGCTCGGGGAGGAATCGTCGCACCACACGCAGGCCAAGGACGTGCTGGTAGGCGCCGGGATTAGTTTCGAGGGGCAGCATCAGGATGCTCCGTGGGTTTGGTCATCGATAACGCCGGTGGCCGGTGACCGGCACCGTGGCTGTCACCCTACTCCCGAACGTGCCGACGCCGGATGGACGCCGGCATACAGCCGACGCCGGCTTGGCTAGATCGCGGCGAGACGGACCACCAGGTCGGCGGCGACCGGGGCGGCCACCTCTCCGCCGAACCCGCCGCCCTCGATGATGATGGCGAAGGCGTAATCATCCCAATAGCCGATGAACCATGCATGCGTGTCGCCTTCGGTGCCGTACTCGGCGGTGCCCGTCTTTCCGTGGACCTCCTGGCCGGAAACGGCGGCGGCGGTACCGGTGCCGATGTTCACCACGCGCAGCATCATCGCATCGAGGGTATCGGAGATTCCTTCCCCCAACTCGAACGTCTGGATCGTTTCCGTGCCGGGCAGGATGCGGGGCGATCTCCAGACACCCGATGCGGCGGCGGCGGCCACCGTTGCCTGATGGAGCGGGCTGGCCAGCACCCGGCCCTGGCCAATGGCGGCTGCGGAGCGGTCGGCGGCGTCGGCCGGCACGGGGAAAGACCCGCTGGAGGCGGGAATGGGCAGTGCATAGGTGCTGCCGAATCCGAAATACGCTGCGGCGATGATCAGTTGCTCATCGGTCAGCTCCTCGGCGGCCAGTGTGGCGAATGTTGTGTTGCAGGAGAAGGCAAATGCGTCGCGGAACGAGATCGATCCAAGGTCGACGTCGCCGGCGTTGGTGAAGGTACGGCCGATGACGGTGGTCTCGTTGGGGCACTCGACTGTGGTACCCGGAGTGAGGCCGGCACCGAGGAGAGCCGCCGCGGTGACCACCTTGAACGTGGAACCGGGGGGATAGAGGCCGAGCATGGCTCGATCGAAACCCGAGACCGGCCGGCTCGCCGCGGCCCGGATCTCACCTGAGGCGATGTCGACGACGACGATGGCGGCGGGTTCGTCGATGCCGGTGAGAGCGCCCTCAACGGCCAGCTGCACTTCGGCGTCGAGGGTGACGGTTGTCGCCGACGGCGAGGTACCGGGGAACTCGGCGAGCACCTCGATGGTCTCTCCCAAGGCGTCGACGCGCTGTACCTCTTGGCGCGGGGTGCCGGCAAGTTCTCGTTCTAGGGCCAGCTCCAGTCCGGAGCGGCCGACGACGTCGGTGGCCGTGTACGGCGGACCCAGTTGGTCCAGGATCTCGACCGTGATCGGCCCGGTGGTGCCGAGCACGTGATCGGCAAAAGGATCTCCGGGTGAGGCGCGTTCGGTGGCATCGCGCACCAGCACCCCGGGAATGGCTTCGAGGTCGTCGGCGACGGCCGCGTACTCGTCGGGGGTGAGGCTGCCCACCTGGAGGAACCAATGGGGCTGGATGCCGGGCTGCTCGAGCTGTTCCATGACCCGCTCGGTGGGGATGTCGGCCAGCGTCTCGAGAGCATCGACCAGAGAATTGAGGTCCCCGATCTGGTCGGGGCGTACCCCAATGGCCTTGACCGCAATGTCGGTGGCTATGGAGGTTCCGTTGATATCGAGGATGTCGGCTCGCTCCGGCCATTCGCGGTACATCTGGAGCCTGTCGCCGGGTTCGAGGCTGGGATACAGCACCGACGGCACCCAGTCGACCTGCCAGCGTCCGCCGGCACGCACCATGGGCAGAACACCGTCGAACTCCCAGGTGCCGGTCCCGCCGAGTTCTACGGCGGCATGGAAGGCGATCTCGGCCCCACCGGTGGCCGTGGGGGTAGCCCGAAGGATGTCGAAGGCGACCGAATCGACGGCGAGCCCGGTGCGCCAGTCTTCATGGATGCCGGAGAATCCCACCGGTGGCTCGACAACGTGTTGCGCCGCCCGCTCCCACTCAAAGGCGGCCCAGGCGGCTAGATAGTCGGCGGCTGCAGCGGCGGTGGCGTTTGATTCGGTGGGGTTCAGGGTGGGCGCAGGACCCTCGGTGGTGTCGGCAGCTACAGGGTAGGTGGTGATCGCCAAATCGGGGTCGACTCCGGGGCCGAAAGCGCAGCCGGCGACAAGCAGTGCCAGAGCGACGATCGGCCACCGCCGAGTTCTCATAGCAGGATGGTAGGTCGCTGCTCCCGCAGCGCCTGGTCACCGTGTGGCCAGGATGAAGAGGCGGCGGAAGGGGAACAGCGTGGTGCCGTCGGGCCGGGCCGGATAGGCGGCGCGCAGGCGCCCGGCGTAATCGGCAACAAAGTCTTTGGCCTCGTCGGCGGATAGGACGTCGAGGAAGCGGCGGGCGCTGGTCCCTCGCGTCCATCTAGCCACCGGATCGTCTCCGGACAGAACGTGCACGTAGATGGTTTCCCATATCTCGATGGCTGTCGCCTCTCCGGCGAGGCGGTCGTAATAGGCGGACGGCTCGTCGACCGGCTTCCATCCGGCGAGGTGGCCGACGCGAGCGGCCCAGGGCTCGCTGCGGGCGGTTTGATAGAGGATCTGGTGGGAGGGCTCGGCGGTGTTGCGCGGCATCTGTGTGGCAAACACCCCGCCGGGCCGCACCGTGTGGAGCAGCCGGGGGAAGAGGGTGTCGTGATCGTCGACCCAGTGGTACGCGGCGTTGGAGAAGAGGATGTCGACCGGAGACGCTGGCTCCCACTCGGCGATGTCGCCCTCTTGCCAGGTGATGCCGTCGATCTCCCGGGCGGCGGCCAGCATGTCGGCCGATGAATCGAGCCCGTGTACGTCGGCATCGGGCCAGCGCTCGGCGAGGAGGCGGGTCACGTTTCCGGTGCCACAGCCCAGGTCCCAGATGACGCCCGCATCTGCCGGAGGAATACGTGCAATGAGGTCGAGCGCAGGACGCTGCCGAGGGTCGGCAAAACGCAAGTAGCAGCCGGGATCCCAGTCGGGCATGGCGGTGCAGGGTAGCGCTCGTGATGGGGCCCGCCGGCTGCGGCGGGCCCCATCAATCGTTGGTGAACTGCTACTGCTTGTGAACGAAGGCTCCGACGAGCGCCAGGGCCCCTCCACCGAGGGCCAGATAGGGCCCAACGCTCACGGCATTCTGGAGCGTGTCTCCGAAGGATGCACCGAAGTAGAAGCTCGCCCACCGGGTCAACTGGATCATGAAGACCACGGCGGCGACGATGGCCAGGAGGCCGGTGACTGCTGAGTAGGCGCGCACTTTGGTTGGGACGACGCCGACGACCAGGGCGCCCACGCCGAGCAGCATAGGAAGCCAGCCCAGATCGAACCCCGCACCTGAGTTGTAGTCCCACAGGAATGGGAGCGGGATATCCCAGCTATTCAGACCGACGGGAGCGACCACAGACGCCTGTATCCAGTCGATGAACGTGCTCACGATCAACAGCACGCCGGCGATCAGCGGCAGCGGCCTCAGGGTCAGACCCCCCATGCTCATGGCGCCGCCGGCACCCTTCTTTTTGAGCTGCCGGCCGTCGACCCAGCCGCTCCACCCGTTCTCGGCGGTCACTTTGGCCCAGGCGCCGCGCATCTCGTCCACCCGGAGCTGCACTCGCGCCGCCAGTGTGGTGACCGGCTGCAGCTGCGGATTGGGCTGCTCCCAGGCGCTGAGGCCAGCCGCCGGCACCTCGTGGGTGGCTTTCCACACCGCGGCAGCCGGCCGCAACGGAACGGTCGGCAGCGGCTGCGTTACCGGCTCGGGCTGAACCGCCGGTCGGGCCGCAGCCGGCTGCACGGCACCGGTCAGGGCGGCGAGCCGGCGGGCATCGACCCAGCCGGTCCATCCGTTTTCGCCGGTGACCTTGGCCCAGGCGCCGCGCGTCTCGTCGACACGCAGCTGTACCCGCGCCGCCAGCTCGGCGATGGGTGTCAACTGTGGATCCGGTTTGGCCCAGGCCCGCATCCCTCCGGCGGGTACCTCGTGGGTGGGTACAAATGTGGTGTACGCCTGGTCGATCATCACCTCGCTGGAGGACACAGGGGCCTCGATGATCGGCGCTTCGACGATGGGCGCTTCGACGATGGGCGCTTCGACGATGGGCGTTGCGACGACGGGGACCTCGACGACGGGGGCTGCCGCGCTGGCGGGAGTAATGGTGTCGACGGCTCCTGACAGCTCATTGACCCCAATCAGGAAAGTCTGGCGGTTCAGGCCTTCCAGAAAGATCTCGTACCAGGTCTCCACCTTGAGTTGGCCGGCATCCAGTTCGGCCGAGCCACGCAGCAGTGAGCCCCTCTTGTTGAACAACGAGCGGGCTTGGGCCGCCTCCGCCTCGCCGGCGCCATCGACGGTGAGGGCATGACTGAGTACTAGCTGCGTCTCGGTGACATCCACATCGAGGCGTATCTTCGGGTCACCGGAGACATCGATGGCCGGGCCCCTCGTCTTGAAGGTCTTGAAGGTCAAATTCGGATCGGCACTGCACCACTCGTCGATCCGGTTCAGGACTTCCTCGTTCACGATTCTCCTTCCTCGGCCGGCACGGTGTCCTGCCACCGCGCCGCCGTTGACTCGTGCACGAATCAACGGTAGCGAGAGAGAAGGAGGCAGGTCGTGCCTCGGGCGTGTCGAATCCATCCAGGGGATGGGATTTCGACGGCCGACCCGTCGGTTAGGACGTGGCCTTTGAGGTCTTGGTGGCGAAACGTCCCCGCTCCAGGAGCCTGGAGACCTGGTCCCGCAGAGCGGCGGGCTCGAACGGCTTCGTCATGAAGGCGTCTGCCCCTCGCCGGTCGGCCTCGATGCGGGACTCTTCCTGGGCGTGTGCGGTGAGGATGAGCACCGGCACCTCTCTGGTGTCCAGGTGGCCGCGCAGGTGGTGGAGAACCTCCCAGCCGTCCATGCCGGGGAGTCCGATGTCGAGGATGATGAGACCCGGAGGATTGGAGAGTGCTGCGTCGAGGCCACCGGGCCCGTCGTCGGCAGCTTCCAGGGCTCGGCCGATTTCGCGCAGACACACTGCGACCAGGCGTTGCACGAGCGGTGAGTCCTCGATGATGAGGATGTGTTCGTCGGTGTTCAGTTCACACATCATCGTTCTCTTGTCCTCCGTCCTGCAGGCGACATCGGCCCTACGTGGTCCGAACTTCAGCGGTTTGCGCCGATTTCCCTGGAAATAGTGGGCCTTTAACGGTCTCTTGAGTAAACCGGGCCGGGAAGGCCCCAAACCGTTATCGTGACGGCACCGGCCAGGGGTGAGGAGCATCGTGACGGCGCCGAGACCGGCTTTCACCGTGGGCATAGAGGAGGAGTATCTCCTGGTGGACCGGGAGACTCGCAGCCTGGTGCGGAACCCACCGCAGGAGTTGCTCGATGCCTGCGTTGCGCGATTGGGAGAGCAGGTGACCCCTGAGTTCCTGCGGGCCCAGATCGAGGTGGGCACCAGGGTGTGTCGGGACATTGCCGAGGCTCGTGAGGATCTGAAGACCCTGCGGCGAACCGTCAGCGAGGTCGCTGGCGAGCGCGGCATGGCGGTCATCGCCTCTTCCACACACCCATTCTCCGCGTGGCACGAGCAGCAGGTCACCGATAAGGAGCGCTACAACATCTTTGCTCGCGACCTGCAGGCGGTGGCTCGGCGCCTCGTCATCTGCGGCATGCACGTCCACGTGGGCATCGAGAATCCCGACCTGCGTATCGACCTGCTCAATCAGGCGGCGTATTTTCTGCCTCATCTCTTGGCGCTTTCGACATCTTCGCCGTTTTGGCAAGGTCTCGACACCGGCCTCAAGAGTTACCGCAAGAGTGTCTTCTCGTCCATGCCGCGCACCGGCCTTCCCCATCAGTTCTCCAGCTGGGCGGAGTACCAGCGCCACGTGGACGTGCTGGTGAACACCGGTGTGATCGCCGATGCCAGCATGCTGTGGTGGGACATCCGGCCCAGTGCTCGTTTTCCCACCGTGGAGATGCGGATCACCGACATCTGCACCAATCTCGAGGACGGCCTCACCATTGCTGCTCTGTTCCGGTCGCTTCTGGGCATGCTCTTTGACCTGCGCAGCGTCAATCAGCGCTGGCGAACCTACGCCGACATGCTGGTCTCGGAGAACATCTGGCGGGCCCAGCGCTACGGCATCAGCGGTTCGCTGATCGACTTCGGCAAGATGCAGCTCGTGCCGTTTGCCCAGCTGGCCGAGGAGCTGGTGGCGCTTGTCTGGGACGAAGCCGTCGGCTTCGGGTGCCAAGAGGAGGTGGAGGGCGTACGCCGCATCCTGGAGCAGGGCACCAGCGCCGACCGGCAGCTCGGCGTCTACGCCGCGGCGACGGCCGCCGGCGCCGACCACGACGAGGCTCTGACTGCGGTGGTCGACATGCTCATCGCCGATACCCAGGAAGGCTTGTAGCCGGCATCGCTAGCATCCGGCGGCGACTTCAGGGAGTGTTCTTGTGTTCGAGCATGCCACCGCGGCCGTGGAGGGGGCCTTGGCCGCGGGAGCCGTATATGCCGATGCTCGCGTCGTCGGGTCGCGTCACGAATCCATCGAGGTGCTGAACGCGCGCGTTGAACAGCTGGAACGTTCAGAGAGTTGTGGCGTCGGGGTGCGTGCGCTTTTCGGCTCGTCCTGGGGCTTCTTCGCCACTGCCGACCTAGAGGCCGCCGGAGCCGCCGGAGCCGGCGCCGCAGCCATCGCCCGTGCCTCGGCGACGGTGCCGGGTGAGCCCATGATGCTGGCTGATGTGCCCGTTGTCGAAGATTCCTATGAGACGCCCCATCAGGAGCCGCCCCTTCAGGTTCCAATTTCCGAAAAGGTGGACATGCTCACTGAGGTGAGCCGCATCATGGGCGCCGTCGATGGTGTTGCTCTGGCGCGAGCATCTCTGGGGTTCTGGGACACCAACAAGTGGTTCGTGTCGTCTCAGGGCCATCGTATCCATCAGCACCTGGTCGAATCGGGCGGCGGCTGCGACGCTACCGCCGTCGGCGAGCAGGAGACACAGCGCCGGTCCTACCCGCAGGCCTTCGGCCAGTTCGAGACCGGGGGATACGAGGTGGTGCGGCGCTGGGATTTTCCCGGCAACGCCCAGCGCATCGCCGAGGAAGCTGCTGCGCTGCTACGGGCCGATCGCTGCCCCGAAGACGAACGTTTTCTCGTCCTCGAGAGCAGCCAGCTGGCCCTGCAGGTCCACGAGTCGGTGGGCCACGCCATCGAGCTGGACCGCATCCTCGGCTGGGAGGCCGCTTTTGCCGGGACCTCACATCTGGAGCTGGCTCAGCTTGGCACTCATCGTTACGGGTCTCGGCTGATGAACGTGACCGCCGATGCCACTCTGCCCGGAGCCTTGGGCACGTTCCGCTACGACGATGAGGGCACCCCGGCGCAGAGGGTCGACATAGTGCGCGACGGCATCTGGGTTGGGGTGCTCAGCGGCCGCGATTCTGCGGTGCTTGCCGGGTTGGAGCCGGGAGGCATGGTGCGGGGTGAAGGCTTCAACCGATTGCCCATGGTGCGCATGACCAACGTTGGGCTGCTGCCCGGAGACTCATCGCTCGAGGAGATGATCGCCGAGACCAAGCGGGGCATCTACATGGCCACCAATCGGTCGTGGTCTATCGACGACAAGAGGCTCAACTTTCAGTTTGGGTGTGAGATCGCCTGGGAGATCGAGAACGGCAGGCGGGTGCGGATGCTGCGCAATCCGACGTACACCGGAATCACGCCGCAGTTCTGGGGGCAGCTCGACATGCTCGGCGGAGAGGATGAATTGGTGCACTGGGGTGTGCCCAACTGCGGCAAGGGGCAGCCTATGCAGGTGGCGCACACCGGTCACTCGGCTGCGCCGGGCCGGTTCGGCTCGGTGCGGGTGGGGGTGCGCTGATGAGCAACGAGCTGGGTATCGCCGAGCGACTCCTGGAACTGGTGGGGGAACGCGCCGAGGCTGAGGTGATTGTGGCTTCCGGCCGGGCCGCCCTGACCCGTTTCGCCAACTCCTTCATCCATCAGAACGTTGGTGAGGACTTTGTTGCGGTGACGCTGCGCCTGGCTGCCGGCGGCCGCGTTGCCAGAGGAACCTCGAATCGGATCGACGAAGACGGATTGTCTGCGCTGGTGGAGGACACCATCGAGGCGGCGCGTCTGTCCCCGGTGGACGATCTGTGGCCCGGGCTCACGGAGCCGGCCGAGATTCCGTCGACCGACAACTTCGATGAGGACACGGCGGCGGCGGGCCCGGATGAGCGTTCCGCCATCGTGCAGGCTTTTGTCGCGGCCGGTGAGGGCCTGGGTGCAGCCGGTTTCTGCGACACCGACGTCGTCCATGAGGCGTTTGCCAACAGTCGGGGACAGCGGCTGACCGGCCGATCGACACGAGCGACGCTCGACGGGATTCAACAGACGGGCGAGAGCGCCGGGTCGGCCCATTCGACCTCGGCGCGGCTCGGCGAGCTGGACGGATGGGCTGCCGGGTCGCTCGCCGCCGAGCGGGCGCGGCGTGGCCTTGGAGCCACGGACCTGGATGCCGGCGAGTACCCGGTTGTGCTGGGGCCCGAGGCGGTGGCCACCATCGGCATCTTCCTCGCCTTCTACGGGTTCAATGGAAAGCAGGTCAATGAAGGCCAATCTTTCCTCAGGCTGAACACACAGCAGTTCGACGAGCAGATCGGCCTCTGCGACGACGTCACTGCGCCTGGGGCGCTTGGTGTGCCCTTTGATGCTGAAGGAACCCCGCGCCGCCGCCTCGATCTTGTTGCCAAAGGGGTCACCGTGGGAGTTGTCCACGATCGCCGGACTGCTGCAGAGGCGGGAGCTGCCTCCACGGGGCACGCCGTCGTCGGCGGAGAGTCTTTCGGGCCCGTCGCCTCTGCACTCGTTCTCGCCAACGGTGACAAGAGTGTCGCAGACCTCATCGCCGGGATTGACCGGGGTCTCTATGTGGCCACCTTCAACTACTGCCGCATCCTCGATCCGAAAACTCAGGTGGTCACCGGGCTCACCCGCAATGGAACCTACGTGATCCGTGCTGGTGAGCTTGCCGAAGCGGCCGCCAATCTGCGCTTCACCCAGTCTTTTGTCGAGGCGCTGGGCCCGGGCCGGGTGCTGGGAGTCGCCGACGACGGCCGCTTCGCCGATTGCGAGTTTGGCCCCGGCATGGTGCAGGCGCCCAGCATGCGGTTGGCTTCCTGGAGCTTCACCGGTGGCGCCGGGGGCTGAGCGGGACCCGGCTATTCGTCTTCCGGCCGCCGCCGCCAGCGCTTCAGCCGCGCCCGGTGCTCTTTGCCGCGCCGTCTGCGCCGTCGCGCCGCTGCGGAAGGGCGGGTAGGGAGGCGCCGGCGTGGTCGCCGCAGCGACTCGGTGAGCATCTGGGCCAGACGGCGGCGGGCGAGGCTGCGATTGCGCCACTGCGACCGGGATTCGTCGACAACGACAGTGATCACTCCGTTGTGCGCCCGGCCGGCCAGGCGCTCAAGGAGCCGTCGGCGCACATCTTCGGGCAGCGAATGGCTCCCGGCGATGTCGAGGCTGAGCTCCACTCGGGTAGCCGAGCGGTTGGCGTGCTGCCCCCCGGGGCCGCCTGACGTGTCGAAACGCCAGCGGAGCTCTCCGGGCGGAATGACGAGATTTGGGGCGATTTGGATTCCGTCGTCTGCCGGCACGAGCCCGAGTGTACGGCGAGAACTTGTGTGGAATCGGCGGCAAGGAGGGGGGCCGAAGCGGTAACTTAGGGAGCGGAGACAACGGGAGGATTCTCGTGGACAAACTCAAGGCTTCGCTCAAGAAGGCCTGGGACAAGACCAAGGCAGTCTTCAAGCGGACCAAGGAGAAGGCCGCTCCCAAGGCCGAGAAGGCATGGGACAAGACCAAGGACGTCGCCGGGAAGACCTGGGACAAGACCAAGGAGGTCGCCGGGGAGGTCAAGGAGAAGGTGGAAGACAAGGTCGAAGAGCGGCGGGAGCAGAAGGCCGCCGAAGAATCCGACGACTGAGGCGCCTTGTAGCAGACGTCCGAGGCCCGCGGAAACGCGGGCCTCGAGTTCTGGGGGCTTTTTAGCCGGCGGCGGTATGAGCGGCCACTGTGAACGGTGGGTACTCGTCGGATAGGCCCAGCAGCCAAGCGGCGGCCCGAGCACTCCACTGTGTTGTTCCGGCGATGAAGTCCTGCATCTGGGTGGGGAAACGGCCGGTGAACAGCACGACGAAGTAGGCGGCCCAGGCGACAAAGGTGGCGGCGACCCCGACGAACATGAGGGCGAAGAGGTGGGGAACGACCGCGAGCACCTTGATGAGGAAGATGCCTGCGACGGCCCAGCCTCTGCTGGGGCTGTTGTTGGTGGGTGTCTGCATCTCGATGCCGTAGCCCACCGGGTCGGCGTCGAACGGCGGGTACTCGTCGGTGATGCCGGTCACCCAGCCGGATGTGCGTGTTGTCCAGCGCAGCCACATGCTCAACAGCTTCTGCAGTCCCGAGGGAAGCGAGCCGGCGAAGGCGACGGCGAAATACCCGATGTAGGCGGCGGCGAATACAACGGGTCCAAGCAGCCCAACCAGAACGAAGTGAGGAACGGCCAGCAGCATCTTGAAAGAGAAGATCCCGCAGGCGGCCAGGCCGCGGTGCGGGTTCCGGTTGTACCGGTAGACGATGGTGGCCGGGGTCATCGCTGAGTCCCTCCTTGCTTTCGGGATCGACTCTACGGGTGGTGTCGATCTGCCTGTGGGCCGTTCAGTCCTGGTCGCGCAGGTAGTCCTCAGACTCGTCGGCTAGATCCTGCTCGGCCTGCTCCAGAGCCTCGGGGACGTTGCTGGCTCTCAGGTTGCGCCAGTAGAGGCTGAGGTAGGCGGGCACCAGCACGCCGGCATCTCCGCCCACGTCCTCGATATCGTTCGGCAGCTCGCCTCTCGCCCGGGCCGCCTCTACTTCGTTCATGAGCCACTTGCGGCAGGCCAGCGCCTCGGGGTCGTCGGCGGCGCAGCGGCGTTCGATCTCGGCGATCACGACGCTCCAGCCTTCCCCGGGGCTCAGATCGTCGAAGTGTTTTTCAACCTCATCGGCTATCGCATCTATGAGCTCTTCGGGGCTGCGGTTCGGGATGTCGTCTGTCACCGCTGTGCTTTCTTCCGTCGGGGAACAAACATATCCCACCGGCGAACGCTGGCCAAACGGGCCCGGCCCGGCCCGGCGGGCCCACTCAACGCTCCAGGCAGGCCGCTGACGGCATACGCTGGCTCTGTGTCGGCAGAGGCCGGATGCCCGGTGAAGTTGGGCGCCCAGTCGGATCTTTGTCCCGTGAACGATGCTGCGACGTAGACGATGAGCTTCAAGATCCAGAACACAAAGAGGGAAAAGAGCACCACGATGGCGGCGGGAAGGATCACGGGCAGGACAAGGAGTGAGATGGCGATGGCTCCGAACATCTCACCCCAACCCCCCTCGCTGATCCGCAAGAGCCCTCCTGTGCCCCAGCGCACCGCCGACCACCTGATCCAGCGGCGGAGGAAGTCAACCTTCAGCTCACGCATGGACCGGCGGAAGATGCCGCCGGCATCGGAGAGATGAACGGCTGGCTCCAGCGTCGCTCCGTTCCGGCAGAGGTAATCGTGAAGAACGGCAGCTTTTGTATACCGCCCGTAGCGGGGCACCAGCCACCAAAGAGGCCGGGGCGCCGAGGCGAAATCGTTGGTGGACTTCTCCGACACGGTGATGAGATCGGCTCTTCCCCGGCAGCGGAGCGGGGAGACCCAGCTCCCACTCCTGCTTCAGCTGCCACTTCTCCTTGCTGATGTCCCAGACCACAAGCTCATCGAGGAACGGCACCAATAACTCCCTGGACGCCTGCCGCAACGTACCGCTCGGCACACCATGTTGCCGATCCCTACTCTGATGTTTTCCATGCGGCCCTACCTGAGCCACGAGCATCCCATCCGTTTTGCCCACCGGGGGAGCCGGGTGTTGTGGCCGGAGAACACCATGGTCGCCTTTCAGGGCGCCGTCGACCTGGGCTTGCGCTACATCGAGACCGATCTGCACCTGAGCAGAGACGGCCGTGTTGTCGTGTTCCATGATGACCACCTCGACCGGCTCACCGACGGTGTCGGCAAGGTGTGGGAGTGGGATTGGGAGCACCTGAGGCACCTGGATGCGGCGCATCACTTCGGTGAGCCGCAGGGCTACCCGCTCCGGGGCCAGGACGTCGGCATACCTCTCTTCGAGGAGGTGGTGTTCACTTTCCCCGACTGCCTCTTCAACCTGGATCTCAAGCAGCCGGGCATGGAGCAGGTGACGGCCGAAGAGGTGAGACGGCTTGGTGTTTTCGACCGGGTGCTCATCGGCTCTTTCCATGGTTCTCGCGTCCGGCGCTTCCGCCGTATTACCGAGGGCCGAGTGGCTACCTCGGCCGGGCCGGCGGAGATCGCCGGAGTCCTGGCCGCCTCGCTGCTGGGGAAGGCGCCGGGCCGGGCCGATGCTCTGCAGATACCGCTGCAGGCCGGCGCGTTTCCCATGGTGAGCCGGCATCTGGTCAACGCGGCCCACCGCGCCGGCAAACACGTGCACGTGTGGACGGTGAACGGGGCCGAGGAGATGCACCGTGTGCTCGACCTGGGGGTGGACGGCATCATGACCGATCGTCCCGACCTGCTCAACGAGGTGCTGGCGGAGCGCAGCGAACAATAAAAGGGCGTCTTCTGGGTCTCGTGGCCGGTCTCTAGGTGCACCGGTGGCCGGTGAAGGCCAGAACCGGCTACCGGCTTGAAGCGATCCTTCCGGTGAACGAAGCCGCAATTGGGCCTCTGGGTCTTATTGGACTCCGCGGTGGGGCCTGGTTCGTTGACGTTCATCACTCCGCTCACCCCCAGGCCCGCGGCGGGGGGAATCGGGTTTTGTCCCTTGGCTGCACCGGCCACTACTCCGCGTTGGTGGAACGTTTTGGTGCGGTGGCGGTGGGTGTCGGCGGAGAGAACATCGTCGTGGAGGGGGACGGCGAGACGCGCCTCGAAGCTCTGCGGGAAACTTTTGCGATCCGCGGGACGGACGACGAGGTGGAGGCGATTGGGGCCAGGGTGGCAATACCCTGCCTGGAGTACACCTCGTTCCTGCTGGGCCTGGATCACGTGGCCGATCGCTCCGAGATCGAGGCTGATCTGGCCTTTCTGGATCACGGCAGGCGTGGGGTTCCTGCTCGATGTGTCGTCCATGGAGCGGCCCGGCGGGTGCGCATCGGCGACGAGGTGCGGGTGGGGGCCTAGTGGTGAGGGCAGATGATTGCCGACTGGGCGTCGGTATCGGCCCCGCCTATGGTCCACATTCCTGCTGACGTTGCGGGATAGAGGAATGTGCCGGGGTCAGGACCCGGTGGGAGAACAACGGCCCGGATCTAGCCGGGCCGTTGTTGTTGGCTCCACCCTCTCCTGCGGGCTGCCATGGCTAGACGAGCGCTTTCAGGCCGACCCGGAATGCGTCGGCGGCAGAGGTGTCGAAGGCGACCAGCCGTATCTCCTTCAGGCCCTGGTGCCGGTGCGCCCAGTCGGCACAGGCGGTGGCTATGACGGTTGTGGCCTCTGCAACGGGATATCCAAAGATGCCGGTGGAGATGGCGGGAAGTGCCACCGTCGTGCAGCCTGCGGAGGCGGCGGTGTCTAGGGCGGCCCAGACGGCGGTGCGCAGCAGGCTCTCACTGTCCTGGTCCTGGTCGTAGCAGGGCCCCGCCACGTGTACCACATGACGGGCTGGCATGGCCCCGGCGCCGGTGAGGGCAGCTACCCCCGGAGAAAGGGGGCCGTGATCGGCGATCCAGCGATCGGATTCCTCTTGGATGACCCAGCCTCCGGCACCCACCATTGCCGCGGCCAGACCGCCGGCGTGATCCAGCCAATCGTTGGCGGCGTTGACCACAGCGTCGACCTGCTGGGTGGTGATATCGGCCTGAAGAGCCCGGATAACCGTGGCGCCGATGGTGATCTCGTTCACGGGGGAAAGGTAACTCCGGAGAATACGGAATGCAGAATGCAAAGTTCAGAGTCGTGTTGTACCGACTCTGAACTCTAGACTCTGCGTCTTCGCAGGTGCTCCTACGCCTTTCGCGACCTGCGCAGTAGCACCCATAGCACCACCGCCACCGCCACCGTGGTCAGCGCCGCGCCCGAGATGATCGGAACCGGGCGGGCCAGTCGGTCTCCAACGGTCACCTGGTGCTCGAACTCGAGGATGGGCCAGTCCCGCTCTTCGGCGATCTGGCGCAACTCCTTGTCCGGGTTCACCACATGAGGGTGGCCCACCGCTTCGAGGAGCGGAAGATCAGAGGCCGCGTCCGAGTAGGCAAAGGAATCTTCTAGCCTGATGCCCTCGACGGCGGCCAGGCGGCGCACCTCGGCAGCTTTTGACTCGCCGTAGGCATATAGCTCGATTCCACCGGTGTAACAGTCGTCCTCATCGACCTCGGCTCGGGTGGCGATGACCTCGTCGACCCCGATGTAGTGGGCTAGGGGCCGCACCACCTCTTCAGGACTTGCTGAGACGATGATGACCCGGCGGCCTGCCTTGAGATGGTCGTCGATTAGGAAAAGGGCCTCGGCGAAGACGATGGGGGCGACAACCTCGTCGAGAGCCTCCTCGACGAGCGCCTCCACCTCATCACGTTTCCACCCTCTGGTCAGTGTGAGCACCGCCTTGCGGATGCGTTCAGCGGTGCTGTGGTTGGCACCGAACAGTGAGTAGTAGATCTGGCCCACCGCGGCGCGCAGCATGGTTCGGCGGCCCAGCAGGCCCGCCTTCGCCATGGTTCCGGTGAAGGCGAGAACGGCGGACTTGGCGACCACGGTCTTGTCGAGGTCAAAAAAGGCGGCCTCTGACATCGCCGGGATTGTAGGTGCTGACCCTCTTGAGACCAGGTCTCCGAAGTCGTACCTTGCCGGTGCCGACGATCGAGGTCCCGTGCCGGCTCTGGCCATCTGGACGCCGGAGGACGGACTGCTGGGAGCGCTCGCGCCCCTGGGTCTGGCCGCGGCGGCCGGCGGGCCGGCCCTCGTTGTGGATCTCGATCCCGCCGGTCCCCGCTATCCCGGGCCCGGCTCACTGGCCGACCTCGTCGCCGAAGGTCCTCGCCGCGTCGACCTCCTGCCGCAGCGCCGGGGTGTTGCCGTTCTCCACAACGGCGGGGTCACAGCTACCGAGGCGGCGGCGGTTGTTGAGGCACTGCTGGGTGGGTGGAACCGGCTGGTGCTTCGACTGCCACCGCGCCCCAAACCGGAGACCACCTTCTCCGTGCCGGTGATTCCGGTGCGGCTCCTGGTTCCCGGGGGCCTGTTCAAGATGGGCGGAGGGCCGGGTGTCTACCAGTCGACGCCGGCACGGGTGGCCGTTCCGGAGAACGGCGTGCGCCTGCCGCGGCCATCGGTCACCGCGGTTCGGGCATTGCTGACCGGGCGGCTTCCCGCGCCGACGGATCGCTGGTTGGCGGCCTGGCGGCCGGTTTGGAGGATCCCATGGGAGCGCTAGAGAGGGTGGTGGAGAGGATCGTTGCCTCGTCTGTGCCGTTGCGGCGCGCCGACGTGACCCGGGCTGCGCTTCGCCTCGCGGCA
>Ga0307421_1000904_pt1 | contig 18760 bp, 18 predicted proteins | sample SalMarWE160270MG_FD_202163 | JGI IMG/M metagenome (GOLD analysis project Ga0307421, IMG submission 202163) | Salt marsh sediment microbial communities from the Plum Island Ecosystem LTER, Massachusetts, United States - WE1602-70 | ecosystem: Environmental > Aquatic > Marine > Intertidal zone >...
GCTCTTAAGACAAGACAATGCGGACCTTAGACTCACCAAATACGGATACGAACTGGGACTTTTAAGCGAAGAAAGACAAATGAAGGTTGAGGAAAGAAGAAGAAAAGCAGAAGAAACAAAAAATAGGCTTAAAAAAACAATTATTACTCCTAAAGAAATTCCCGGGCTCAAAAAGCCGGTAAGCGCCTTCAGCCTTGCGAAAAGAGCTGATTTTACCACCGCTGACGTAGAGAAAATATGCGGAATAAAAATTGACAAGGAAATAAGAGAAACAGTAGAAATAAACATTCGTTATGACGGATACACACAGAGAGCCAAAAGAAAAATAAAGGAATTGAAAAAGATGGAAAATATTCGAATCCCACCCGGTACAAATTACGCTGAAATCCAGGGAATATGTTCTGAAAGCATTGAAAAACTGAATCATATTAAACCGGAAACCTTCGGTCAGGCTTCCAGGGTTTCTGGTGTTAAACCTACGGACATGCAAGCTTTAATGTATTACATATGTAGAGTAAAACTCTCCCAAAACTCCAAACAATCTGCAAACAAACAGAGTATAGGAGGATAAATGGTTGTTATCTTCGGAATATTCTTTTTCCTCCTGGGAGCTGTAATGGGAAGCTTTTTTAATGTAATTATATACCGATTACCCAAAAGCATTTCAATAGTGAGACCCCCCTCTCATTGTCCCGGATGCGGAGAAAAAATAGAATGGAAAAATAATATACCTATCTTAAGTTATCTTATCTTAAACGGAAAATGCAGAAATTGCGATTTCGCTATTCCTATCACTTATCTTGTCGTAGAGGCAATAACTGCTTTCCTTTTCCTCTTTTCTTACCTTCGTTTCGGAGTATCCTTTGAACTGTTCACTTTCTTAATTTTTATATCCTTGCTAATACCTATATCATTCATTGATCTGCAAACCACGCTTATTCCCGACTCTATTTCTATCGCGGGAATTATAATCGGCTTAGTCCTTTCGGTATTCCGCGGATTAGCCCTAATATCTATTATAGGTGCCGCTGTTGGAGCTGTTTTAATATTGACAATAATATTAGTAGGTAAAGCTATCTACAAACAGGATGTCATGGGGTATGGAGATATTAAACTTGCTGCTTTAATCGGAGCTTTCGTAGGATGGGCCGGTTTACTATTCACTATAATGATAGGCTCCTTTCTGGGTGCCACCTACGGGTTAATACAGACAAAAAGAGGGAAACTTACAATGAAGTCACAAATACCATTTGGTCCTTATCTGGCAATTGGTGGTATAATCTCGTTTCTTTATAGCGAATGGATAATAGTCCGTTTATTCCTGCCCTAACAAAGATATTCTTCGGTCTTATTTATAAAAATCCAGAAGGACTTGAGTTCGTATTGGATAAAATAATCCAAATAGGAAAAATCGATGTGCAAAGTATCGAGATTCCGTTCGATTTTACCGATTACTACAAAGACGAAATGGGAGCATCCCTAAAAAGGAAATGGATATCGATTGAGAAAATAATCCCGGAAAACGATTTGGTCGGATTAAAACACAAAGCAATAAGCTGGGAAAAAGAACTTATATTTGAAGGCAAAAGAACCGTAAATTGTGATCCGGGCGGAATATGCGATAATAGAGTTGTACTTGTAACAACAAAAAACTTTTCTCATAGGATATACCTTGGTGAAGGAATATTTGGTGAGGTAACCTTAATTTATATAGGAGACAAATTCCAACCCCAGAAATGGACCTATCCCGATTATCAGAGTGACGTTTTTCAAAAATTCGCGAAATCCTGCAAGGAAAAATTTTTGGGAAAGAAACCACAAGATTACACAGATTAACACAAGATTACCCAACATCCCCACATATTTTTTATTGTTTGTTTCTAAAACCTAAACCCGAAAACCTAAGACCTGATTTTAACGCAGAGCACACAGAGAAAAAGAGAAAAACACTGAGAACACAGAGAAAAAATTATATTTATTTTACCCTTCTCAACCCAAAAATTTAGACAGGATTAACAAGATCCACAGGATTTTTTATTTGTTGTTTTAAATTTTTGTTTTGACACACGACTCAAGACACACGATACATGGCTCAAATACTTCCCTTGACAAATTTCACCAAAAAAGTAAATTCAGCCAATGAAGAAACTAATATTCATCCTTATATTATTTATATTACTATGCATATCTAACTGCACCCCGGCAATACAAGCTACTTCTGCGGAAGACGCAAGCAAAATCTACGAACTCGCTATGAAAGCATACGCTGAACAGGATTACAAAGAAGCAAATAAATTGTTTTTAGTCGTAGCAAAAAGCAAACAAAACAAAGAACTCATGGCTAACTCATTATTTTATCTTGGAGAAATCAACAAAGCAACAGGAAATTACGGAAAAGCTCTGATCAGCTATTCTGCTGCAAGTCGTTATGGAATAAAAACATCTGATAATATAAAAGAATTAGCATCACTCGCAGATTTAAGCTCCCTTGAAAAGGCTCTCGATTATGCTCCGGAAAAACTTAAGCCTTTTCTATTATACACGCTCGCAAGAAAATTGCAGAGCGCCGGCAAAGAGAAAGAAAGCACAAAGTATTTTTCGGAAATTGAAATAAAATACCCGAAAAGTGAGTACGCAAGGAAAGCAAAATATATGTCCCAACATAAAGGTAAAAATAAAATAGGAGTGTTACTACCTCTTTCAGGTACCTACAAAAAATCGGGAGAATCAGTCAAAAACGGCATAGAAATTGGCTCAAGAGATAAATTCATACCTTTATATGTCGATACAAGAGAAAATCCTGTGAGAAGTTATAAAGAAGCAGTTAATCTTATACAAGAAGAAAAGGTCTCCGGAATTATCGGACCCCTTTTCTCTCGAAATAGTTTTGCCGTTTCTTGTATCTGCGATTATGCGGGAATACCTTTTATTTCACCTACTGCGACAAAAGAGTTTGTAGACTCCGTCGGACCACGAAGTTTCATAATCAACAGAACCATAGAACAACAAGCAATAGCAATGGCTAATTACGCAATTCTTGAACTGGGTCTTAAAACTTTTTCCATATTGTATCCTTATTCCGACTATGGGGAAACATTAGAAAAGGTTTTCTCTGGAAAAGTAATAGATTTGGGAGGAATGATAATAAACTCTATTTCTTACAAAGAGGGAAAAGGAGACTTCCAGGGAGAATTAAATAGAATAAAAGCCAGTCATCCTGACGCTGTATATATTCCTGCTACTACTTCAGACGTACCCGCCATTGCCAGTCAGATAAAATTCTGCGGCATCAAATCGCAAATTCTTGGAGCAGATGAGTGGAGATCAGAAGAAATATTTAGACAACAAGTTGAAATATCCGCTTTAGAAGGAATTATAATTACTGATAGTCCTTTCAATCCGACAACGGCGTTTTCAGATGAATTTAATTTTATTTTCAGGAAAGAACCAGACAGGTATGCCTGTCTTGGGTATGATGCTGCAACACTGATGGGAATTCTAACCGTGAATCCGGGAGATATAGGAGAATTAAGAAATCTCCAATTAACCGCCGGTTCACTCGGAAGCAAAAATTCATATAAAAACGTTCACATTTATACTATAAATAGAGGAAAATTTAAACTCATAAAATAAAAAACAGGGAGGAACCTTGAAAAGAAAAGACAATAATAAATTTTACTGGGAAAACACAAATTCAATTATTTTCGCAATTGGAATACTTGCCATAATAATAGGTTATATATTCCTTGCACGAGAATCCCTGACATTAGCTCCTATACTTTTAATACTGGGATATGCCGTATTAATACCCATGTCTCTTGTCTATAAAGGCTGGCTAAAGAAAAAAGATAAATAGCGTGTAAAATTGCCACGAAGGCACCAAGACACAAAGTTTTTCAATACTTTTAATTTAATTCTATTTCTTATACCATATATTAGAATATAGAGTTCTCATTTAATAATATAATTTAAAATTTATGGGTCGGGATTTAAACGAACAAAACTATAGTTTTTTTCTCTGTGTTCCTCTGTGTTCTCTGTGGTTAAATTACACTTTTTGAGTTTTAGTGTCTTTAGTTTTTTCCGTGGTTAAAAAATATTTTTTCCTTGGTGTCTTAGAGTCTTAGTGGCTATTCTTTCTCCGAAAATACAATCGCCTGAAATTTCCAGAGTTCAGAAGATTTCCATGCATCAGAAGGTAGTCCGGCTTTATAACACGTATGTTCAAGAAAAGTTTCCTTATCCCAACCCTGCTCAACGGGAACCTGAGGGAGAAGCAGTCCACTCATAAATCCCCTTCTTATCATAAGACCATCTCTTCCTACTTCTATCTCATCCGCGTTGGTAACCTTCTGCATGGGAGTAAGAACGGATATCTCGATTTCAATATCATCTATCTCAGAAGAAACCACAGGAGGAAACCTGGGATCTTGTGTGGCTGCCGCAATAGCCATATCCCTTATTGCCAGATATAACGGCTTCTCCGCTACTATAAGCCCAATACATCCACGAAGAGCTCCATTTTTCTTCTTCAGCGTTACAAAAGCTCCGCATTTTTCCTGGAGAACTTCACTTTCAACTTTGAACTCGGGAGCTTTGTCATTTCTTATATATTCATTTATAGTTTTTCTGGCTATTGTTAACAATCTTTCTTTGTCTTCGGAGGTTAAATCGAAATCAACACCTGATTCGGATTTTTTACTTTTAGCTTTTCCTTTTTTATCTTCCAAGAAAACCCAGGCACCGTAACCTACCACATAACCACTTGTCTCTCCGGTTACATCCCCTGAAGTGGTTCTCTCTAAAAGTTTCCCTTTAGCAATACCAAAATTTTTCATCACCTGCAACAAAACGGCAATAGCAGAACATCCACATGCAGCACACGCTCCGGATTCCCGCATTTCTTTGTCGTACTCCAGCAATCCTTCATAATCAAGCCGCTGTATATATTTATCTACTTTACCAGTAACAGCTTTTGCTTTATTATAGTCATGACCGTGATACAGATCCGATGAAGTAACAATAACCCAATCTTTTCTATTCTTCAATTCATCCGATAAAGCATTGGCAAGCACGGAAAGTGTCGAAGGCTGGTCAGTGTTAAAGACAATAGGGACTATCTTAAAATCTTCAATAACTTTCTGCAGGAAAGGCAGCTGGACCTCAAGAGAATGCTCCTGTGAATGCGCTTCCGGTTCGTTTACTATAAGTTCACTATGAGATTTTAATTTTGAAACAAAATCTTCATCTATACTCACCGTTCCTAGAGGTGTTTCCCATTTTCCCTCATCGTAAATCGAGAAACCTTTAACATAGTAACGATGGGAAGGTCCCAAAAGAATGACAAGTTTTTTATTTTTATCCTTTAATGCCTTATACGCAAAAGCAGCTGTCTGCCCGCTATAAACATAACCGGCATGAGGAGAAATTACTCCAAGAATTTCTCCCTCCACTTCAACATCAACATGGCTTAAATACTGATCGATTGTTGACGAAAGATTCGAGGAATCTGCAGGGTAGAAAGACCCAGCAACGACTGGTTTTCTTACCATTTCCGACCTCCCTTTACAGTTAAAGGAAAAGAGCAATAAAATTATACAAAAGATAAATCTATACATTATATTTTCCAATTTATCGGAGAGGCAGGGATTCGAACCCTGGAAGGAGCTTTTGACCCCTTAACCGATTAGCAATCGGTTGCCTTCGACCACTCGGCCACCTCTCCATCGGAGGGTGAGGGAGTCGAACCCCCATGGGTGTGAACCCGCCGGATTTCAAATCCGGTGCCTTACCATTAGACTAACCCTCCCTTTACAGCAATATTACCGAAGCCATAAGAAAAGTCAAGAGGATATAGTTCGGCAAAACCGACCCTCCCACAAAAAATTATTATCACACAAAGACACAGAGAACGCAGAGCCCCCATCACACCCCACATTAATTATATTTGATAAAACCCCAACCCATAACCTATTTTTTATTCGTGCTATTCGTGTAATTTGTTGTTCCCAATTTTGAGATGGGTTGGGTAATACAAATAAAAAATCTTGTGTTAATCTGTATAATCTGTGGTTAATAAGTGGGGATGAGTGTGGTTAGCGGCTGTGGAATTCTACCACATCCCTTTCGTTTAAAACCTCTTCCGGGCCTACCTGCCTGGGGTTATTATCTCCCCTCCACAATTTCGTATACTTCATTTTGTCTGCAAAATCTTTGTGTATCTGGTAAGCAGCATCCAACACGGTTGCGCCTTTTCGTAAGACAACAGGTTCGGTAAAATCCGCTTCTTTTCCCGGAGGTTTAGTATAAATTCTTATGAGATTAAGGAAATCATAAATATTTTTCTTTAGAGCTTCGACATCGGAACTCAAGTCGAACCCTACAAAATTAAGTCTGTCACCATATTTTTTACGTAAAGGCCCAAGGTCTCGCTTCTCACTTCTTGAAATTATTACAAAACCACTTTTTTTCATTAATTCATCGCCAGTATAATAATCTCTTGACTCAAGGAAAATCAAGCCCTGCTCCAATCTACTTAAAAGCGAATTAAGTTCTTTTTCCGGGTTCGTTTTACTTCCGTCTATCAAACCTACAAGAACATCACTGATTCGACCGAGAGCAAGCAGCCAGGGAGGATGAAAACGCTCATATAGCGGCGGCGTATCTACCAACTGTATTTGTACATTTTCAAACTCAATCATTCCCACATCCGGCTTCTGAGTCGTAAAAGGATAGCTGGCAACCTCAGGACTGGCATTCGTAAGTTTAGCAAGAATTGTGGATTTACCGGAATTTGGAGCCCCCATAAGCACAACCTGAGCTATCCCCATTTTGGGGACATAATTCATATCGAGGCGTCGAGCCTGCGGTTTCTTTTTTACTTCTTTTTTCAGTTTGGAGATCTTACTGTTCAATTCCGCCCGCAAACCATCAGTCCCTTTATGCTTGGGCATTACCGAAAGCATTTCTTTTACGATAGAAATCTTCTCTTCTGAAGTACCGGCGAATTTAAGCCGCCCTTCTATCTTATGGTAAATTTGAGGTAAATTTGCAGGCATAATTTACAAATTAAACGATACAACCTTACAGTTTCTATTCCACCGGTCTAATCCATACCGCCATATCTTTTTCGCTTTTCAAATGAATACCCTGTAATATAAGCTGCCTATTTGTTAGCGCTATTTCTTTATCACTCGAATACTCACCTGTCCAGGTATCATAGTATTTCAAGAGGTATGACGAATATTCCGTTTCCTGTATATTCAATACCAGGTCTTTTTTTTCTTCTTCATTTGGATTTCTCAACCATAAAAATATATCATTGCCAGACTTAAGTCCCATAATTTCCATATCTCCGTCTACACTCATAACGGAAATTTCCTCAAGAACATCTTCATTATTCTTCAACATCAGTGATACAAAATCGGCAGCCGCTTTAAGATGAAAATAATGTTCTTTGTAATAATGCCATTCCCACCACCACGTAAGCGGTAATATCGGTGTAGTAGAAAACATTCCGCGCCATAAACCATCGTGCATCTCACCTTCATACAATTCAGCAGGGAAGTCCTTACCGGGCCCCTTCCATCCCAAAGCAAATTCATTTACCACATTTGGTTTATCAAAGTCTTTAACATATTTTCTAATACTATTGCGAATATCTGTAACATCCCTATCAGGACCATATAAATGATGCCCGGAAAAATCAAGATTTTCAATTTCCCATAAACCTGGCATTTCCCTGTGACTAACGCTTGTTGAAATGAGATGTTTGTAGGGGTCAATCTGCTTTAAGTAATTCGCCATTTCCTTATACCAGCTTACAATCGTTGCCGGTGGAACCTTTTGCCAGTCCATAACATTATCAATCTCATTCCATAATTCCCAGCAGGCAAGATTGGTAGAGTATCCCCACCGCGCAACAATATAGCGTAATCTATTCTTGTATATTTTCTTTGCCCCGGCATTCGCAAAAAAATCTACCGGACTCTCGCAAGGACCACCATTTGCAGCATTGTATGGATTTGTTCTCCACTCGGCATTGGACGCCCATTGATCCACCTCGGATTTAAAAATACCGTGGTAATCAAGTGTCAACATCATATAGATACCTCTTTCTTCGGCTAAACGGAGGACTTCGTCCAATCTTTCCGCAGTTTTTCTATAATATCTGCCAAGACCGGGAGCATCCAGAACATCTTCCTCTTGTCCACATTCAATTTGAGCATTTCCCAGGTAAGGGGAACCTTCAATATTTTCTAAAAATTCAATCCTGAGATAATTAGTTCCCTCCGGAAGCTCATTTATATATACAACAAACATTCGGTGCCATTCCAGAGAGATATCCCAGGATTGGCTGAACTCAATATCAATAGGGCTGTACGTAATATTATCCGGCGAAGAATAACATTTTATCTTTTCTGTAGAAAGATTCTTGTGGTAGAATAGTTTTATCTTGAATCTTCTTATATCCTTAAGGTTGTAAACAATAGTTTCCTTGGTATTGGAATCTATTACAACTCTGTTCGTATCATCTCCGGTAAACTGAGATTTCCCCAAATCGATTCCTAAACCCGATGAATGAGAAAATACCTTATCCCAGTTCTCGAACTCATCAATGATAGACCCATCATAACCCATAACAACTCTCGTCCATTCCAGAGGAAGATTCCAGGTACACATCCATGTTCTAAAGAAATTCGCGTTATTTTTCTCAAGCTCATCAAGATAATCTTCATAAGGATGCTTCCAATCGGACTCGAGCTCCCATCCCACGTTAAGACCAACACCACGGAAGCGTTTACCTGAGTCAAACACTAATGAGTAAAAGGATTTTTTATTTACGCGTAAAAACCCATCATTATCCGAATCTTTTACCGATACGTAGAATTCTTCGGAATCAAACGTACCTTTTTTATTTGCAACCTGAATATGGAACGAGTGCGTTCCTGTCTGCATAGCTGTAAACCTTGCTCCCCACTCTGATTTTCCTGAGGAACCATCCTTATAAAAGCAGGGAAGCGTTATTGCATTACCATCCGGGGGCCTTATAATTGCATCCACTCTTATATCTTCAGGGTTATAAGGATTTTCAAATTGCTGTTTTAAACTAATATCCATGTAAAGTGTTCTGTATTTATCTATACTATTTAAAACAGGTTTTACTGAAATACCGGATGAACCGCTCTTATTACATGAAACGGGCATTATTGCCAATATTACCATCAATCCACATAAAATGCTCGGCTTTAATTTATCCATGAATCCCTCCAGGTTAGGGTATAGGTTTTTTATAATCTATTAAAGGACTACTGTTTGTAATATTTTTCTCTAAGTTATACATTTGATCTGCTGTGTCAAGCATTACAAGTGCGAAAAAACACAAATTTACGTATTTTTTGTATCTTTCTCCTTAAATTCTAAACCGGATTAACTTGCCGTTAAAAAAACCTTCCCCGGAAGTGTTCACATCACCCCTTTTTTCGAGATACAGCTTCCCAATCTACTTTTCCCGTAAACTGCATAACAACAAACAAGGTTACAATACATAAAATCGTTATAGCAAGTCCGGTGAAGCCTTTAAAGAAAAATGTATAAGAAAATAAAACCAGGTATATGAACTGAGAAATCGCAATCTCTACAAAGGCAAATCGATTGCTAACAACTAATCGCATGTAAGTAACAACAAGGATTATTGAAACAGTAGAGCTAATCAGAAATGCTGCATGAATAGTCACGTGGTCAACAAGGTATGCTAAAAGCAGATAAAAACTAAAGAAAGCTGCTCCAATAAAGAAAAAGTTCATCGGATGAACTTTTATACCACGTAATGTTGTGAAAACAAAAAGTAAAAAGAAAAAGAGAAAAAGAGAAATAGGCGCTGAGAAAGTAACCTGGCTAACCCACGGACCGGGATTTAATTTCTTTGGTAAATCCATTCCGATTTTTACTCCAGTAAGCAAATTGGAATATTGCCATTTTAACTCCCATCCCTTTTCGGTTTTGGTCTTTTGTGTTGGAGAAATACTGTTTTGAGGGAAATCTATTTTGTCAAAATCGGTATTCATTGTAAGTAAAAAGTCCTTTACCTGCGTAACGTTGACACCAAAATCATACCACCATTGATCCATACCATGGGAGTCGTATGAAACCTCTAAAGTCTCAGTCTCTCCGGGAGACAGTTTTATGGCATGTACTACCCTCCCGGCTGATATTTCAATTTTTTCCAATTCCTTATCATTAACTATAAGCTTAAAATCATCATAAACTGCACCTGCAGCCGGAAAGTCGAAATTAAAGTAAATATAACGGGATTCTTTAGTATCATTCACTACCTCGTACCACCCCGAAAAATCCACAGCATAGGTAGAATACCATAGTAAACCCTTTTTTCGATGTTCAAGAGATAAAGAAACATCAATCTCGCTTGCCTTCAGGGGGACAGGATGGGCAACAATGTAAGTTTCAAACTCACTCACAGTTTTACCCGATTCGACTCTCTCTATTTCTTTTTTTTCTTTTGTGTTATAGTATATAGAAGGCGCTTTCTGTATCTGCATAGTACCCCACAGCTGACTAACCATACCTTTAAGTTTATAATCTTGCGTATGTGTTCTTTTTAAAATCGTAGAACCAAGAATTAACCAGGCTAATACTGTAAAAACATAAATTAAAAAAATGACAGGAAGTTTTCTCATAATTTTACCCTCCAAAATATAATAATGGTTTTAAACAGCACTTTAGAACTGCTGTTATAGTCCTTCGATTATTCTTCTTTCAATAGCCAATCTAACGCCGACTGTCTATCGCTAATTACTATTACGTTTAGACCGCGATTAGTAGCAACATTTTCGAAAAATTTATTTATACGTACTTCGTCGGCCAGCATGGCAAATCTAATATTACGGGGCAATACATCAGCAGCGTATTCGCCAGCCCTAAAACGGTCAAGTTCAACAAGCTCTCCTGACAGTCCGGTAACATCCACAAGTATTTTAGTAGCGTTATACTTTTCTTGCGCATCTTTTATAGCATCTATGACTTCTTTTAAAGAAGACAGATCAAATGTCCCTTTAAAAATTAGTTCCAAGTAATCTTTATTTTTTTTTACTTCTAATTCCGCGCTCATAATTTATCTTTTATCCCCATATAAAAAAATTCGCTCACCCAAACAACAGGGTAGTTTATTAATCAATAATACGCAATACAATATACGGAACGATATTAAAGAAAAGTATGCCAATCTTGTAAAAAGCCATGCCAGAGTAAATAATAGTATTGAAATTTTCCTTTGGAATATCGTACCATTTCCCGTGAAACCGATAAATCAAATTACGCCCTAACGTAAAAGCGAAAAAACTTATAAATAATAAACCCAGATTAATTACCGCACTCCAGAGTAAAAATTCTTGTAAAGTCTCCATTTAATACCCCCTTTTAATATATATATAGTACTTTAATTCAAGCATTATGTCAAGCAGTTTTTTAACAACAAAAACCACGAAAAAAACATTTAACACAGAGAGCACAGAGAAAAAACAAAAAACACAGAGATCACAGAGATAAAAAAAATATATTTTTGTTTATTTAAAACCCAACCCATAACACTAAATTATTCTCACACAAAGACACAAAGAAAAAAAATTGATTGATTTTAACCACTAAATACACAAAAGACACGAAAAATTTTTGTTGTTTTTGCTAAATCCCAAATCCTAAATCCAAAATCCTAAAGAATTGCCACAGATTTACACAGATAAACACGGAGAAAAAACATTTTACTTGACCACGAAACAAACGAAAGACACTAAATTTTTATTGTGATTTTTTAAAACTCACCTCACCACATCTAAATAGGAACAACAAATCACACAAATAACACGAATAAAGAAAAAAAATGTTTATTTTTACTACTCAACCACTCAACGATTTAACTACTCAACTTAGATTCGAAGAATCTACGTTGAGGAACAACAAAGGACACAAAGAGTACAAAGTTTTATTTTGTTTTTTCTGACCACCAACCACTAACCTCCAACTACAAATTTTCTCTCATCTCAAGTAATCTTTTTTTGCCTAAATATGGTTCAATAAAACGTTTGTAACCTTCCTCAGGGATTTTTTCGATGTCCTTCACATTGGTTTCAACAAAATCTGTTCTGGATTTCAGATTATCACAATCAAAGCTATCACAGTAAGCACAATTGCGGACGCTTTTCTCTATTGCGCACGGACGAACAGGGCATCCCTCATCAGGATGATTCCCTTCGTTCCTACATCCGACACAACTAACCTTTTCCGGCGGTACCCGAAAACCAAAGTATAAAAACCATTTATCACTAATTTCAACTTTATCAGCATCACTCTTAATGTTTTTCTCATAAGCAGGACAGATATCACATAAAAATCCACAATAACCAAGCATTTCTACCATAATTCTCTCCTTACTATTGTTTAACCTAAATATATTTTAAGTCACACCAGTAGTATACACTTTCTATTTAATTCGGTATCCTGGGTGACCCGTTTGCCAAAGCGCGAAACTTAATTCGTCGGCCAAACCTTCAAATGCTTTCGATTTTGTATCTCCAATACCATGCCCCGATTCATAATCCGCCCAGAACAAAATGGGATTATCTGACGCGTTATAAGCCTGCAATCTGGCGGCAAACTTTGCCGGCTGCCAGGCGATAACTCGCGGGTCATTCATTCCGGCTGTTATCAAAGCTGCCGGATATTTTACACCTTTTTCTAAATGGAGATACGAATCCATTTCAATGAGAGCCATACATTCAACAGAATCTTTGACAGTACCAAATTCCGGTACATTAACAGGACCATTCGGTGATTCTTCCGCTCGTAACGTATTTAGACAACCAACCGTTGGTATAGCAGCCGCGAACAAATCGGGACGCTCGGTCATGGCACGGCCGATAAGTATACCACCGGCACTTCCCCCGGTAATTGCAATTCTTTTATTGGAGCTGTATTTTTCCTTAATTAAATACTCGGCACATGCTATTAAATCCTTCCATGTATTCGGTTTGGTGGTTTTAAATCCATCCTTATGCCATTTTTCGCCCAGTTCTCCCCCTCCTCTTACATGAGGAATTACCAAGATGCCACCCTCATGCGTCCAGAGTAAAAAGCTCGAACTAAAAAACGGATTCATTGAATGCCCGTACGCTCCGTAACCAAAAATCAAGACCCGGTTCTTACCGTCTTTTTTCATCCCTTTTTTATATACCAAAGATAAAGGTACCTTTACCCCATCATGAGATGGAACCATAATTTCTTCCACAATCAGATCGGAATATTCCGGGTATTCAGGAAGACAGGAAGAATGTTTTAGTTTAAATTCTTTAGAGTTAGATAAATAACGATAAAAATGATAATCTTTTGTCCAGCCATTAATTGTCACCCAGAAATCATCGTATTTGAAACCCTTTGTAAGTAAGGAAACTCTTCCTGCCGCGAAAGGCAGCTCAATTTCCTTTGCTTTCCTAGAACCATACGGCAAATAAAACAACTTTCCTTCGACACCATTTTTAGCGGTTGTATAATAAAGACCATCTCTGGTTAAACGAAAATCAGCAATGATTTCTTGAGCGGGTTCAGGAACTACTAACAGGGCATTTTCAATGTCAGGATTTTTAAGAGATGTTTTTAAAATTTTAAAATTAGGTGCGTTTTTTGGTGTATAGATAAATAATTCTTCTTCGGTAACCCAAAAATCATAAACTCCGTCTTCGACCTTGAACAACCGTTTCCAGGCAATTTTTTCTTTATACAATTCATCTGCAGGCGCGTAAAAAACATTTAATCGTCTATCAACGGTCGACACAAAACCAAAAATATATTGACAGTCCTTATCGTAAAACACCAGAGGAAAATCTTCTTCTCTGATACCGAGTTCAGGATATTTTGCCCTCGAAAAGATTTCTTTATCCGTGGCAGGGTCGGTACCCACAACATGTAAGTATACCTTGCTGTTTTTTTCCCTATCCATATCATGAACGTCACTGGATTGTAATCGATTGTACAAATAAGCATTTCCATCAGGCAACCAGGAAGGTGATGCAAACCAACATCTGTCAATTTGTTCGGGGAATAACTCTTTCTTTTCAACATCAATAGTTAACAAAACCGAACTTTCCGAACCATTTGGCGCAACTTCAAAAGCAACCCTGGATCCGTCATAAGAAGGGGAAAAGCCGGAGATGACATATTCCTGTGTGGTATCAGGACCGAAAGTCCGAGAATCATAAAGCAGGTATTCGGGGCTTTCCTCGTCATCCCCATCCCGGTAATACAATTTTCCCGTTTCCTCTTCGGGTTTGGTCTTTAGAAAAAAAAAGCGGTCGTTTTCCGTGACATGTGGGCTACTGTATCTTGCCTTCCTTCTTTTATCAAACTCATACATCTTATCGATGAGAAACTGCCGTTTCGGAATACTATTTAATTTAGCCCTCGTGTAATCAGCCTGGGCTTTGAACCACTGTTTTACGTACACATCCTCAAGATCTTCCATATAACGGTAAGGATCGACGATCTTCACACCAAAGTAATCATCTTCAACTGATTCCACTTTCGCTAAAGGGGGTTTTTGTAAAATATCCTTCGCCAGTACTTTTCCAATTAAAAAAACACTCAAACAAAACAAAATTATTTGGGTCTTCACTGTGACCTCCTTAATTTAAAAAATTTTAAACTTAAACTTTTGCACGATTATTTGGTACTTTCCGTATACCAATATCTTTTCCCTTTTAAAAATTCTTCAATTCCTTTTTTCTTGATATTATTAAGATTCTTTATATGTGCATTCCCATGAACAGGAACCAAGAAATTAAGTTTTTCACAAGTCTCGAAATCCTCGCATTCCCAACAACCCTGGTAACCTTTTTTCTGACAGCAGTTTCTCATTTTACAGAAAGGAGGACCTCCACCATCTTTACATCCCTTTTTACAACGAAATTTAACCATAAATCCTAAAACTTGATAACATTTTTTATAATCTTTGAAACCTTTACCAAAGCCAGTCGCGGCAAGAAATTCCGCGAACTTATCATACCTGCATGCTCTAAGTTCTTTTCTAAGGTCTCTTGCTAAGTCGGGAATTTTTCCTGTGTACCCGTGACAATCTCCGCAGTATAATCCACAATACGCAATCAGTTTTCCGTTTTCTTTACTCATTTTCTACTCCTATTAAATCATTCACTTAATTGTAATTAGTATAAGAAAAAAAACAGTTATGTCAAGAAAGGAACCACCCACACCCCCCAATATTTTACCACAGAGAGCACAGAGAAGAAGAAAACGCACCGAGAACACAGAGCCAGGGAGACACAGAGAAAAAAAGGATAATGTTGTTTAAAACCAAACCCACAACACCAAACAATTAGCCACGGATAAACACTGATAAAAAAATATTTACTTTGTTGTTTAAAAACAAAAAAGTATTTAGGGATGGGCAGTTGGGCAATCCCTGCTAATCTGTAGCTAATCTTTTTTCTCAGCGGTTATTATTTAGGGTACAGGATATAAGGTATAGAAAAAAAACAAAAGAAAATAAACGAGGATAGGATATCCGGAAAGCCCTTGACAAAAACATAATGATGTATTACATTGTTATACAAAGAGGAGGGAATATGATTAGTGTAAGATTGCCTAAAGATTTAGAGAAACGACTCCAAAAACTTGCCAAAGCCACTAATACTACCGTGAGTTTCAACATCAGAGAAGCGGTAAGAATGCATATTGAAGAACTTACAGATATTTGCGAGGGATTGCAAAGAGCCGGAGATAAAAACGCAAAATATCTTACCACTGAGGAGCTAAAAGAGAAACTTGGCATATAAAGTACTCTGGGACTCAAGAGTAGAAAAAGATCTTTCCAATTTAGACAAAAAAACAAAAGAAAGAATAATAAATAAAGTAACTACTTACTTAAACAAAAAACCTGAATCCCTGGGCAAAAAATTATCCGGAGAATATTCGCAGTATTACAGATACCAAGAAGGCAGCTGGAGAATAATTTATTCTCTTAACAAACAAGAAAATATTCTTACTGTATATAAAGTTGGGCATAGAAAAGAAGTATATAAAGATTTCGGAAGAAAAATGCTCCCGATGGCATTATTGGTATCTCTGCTGAAAAGTAATCCTTTCGGGTAACTGTTTTATCAAGAAAAAGACTTAAGTTATAATCTTTTTCGTACAAAAATTGACTATTGATAAAAAAATTCATAAAATGAACAAAAAGGCACTTTTATGTGTTATAATAATAGAGAAAACGAAATGAACGATTTAGTAATCAAGAAAGCGAAATCAGGAGATAGAAATTCCCAAGAAATAATTTACAGGGAATTCAAAGACAGAATATACACTCTCGCTCTTTACTATACAAAAAACCCGGCAAACTCATCCGATGTCACACAGGACATATTTATAAAAATATTCAGAGTAATAAATAAATTTAATGGAGGTAATTTTAAAGCATGGATATACAGGGTTTCAATCAATTATCTTTTGAATTACGTAAGCAGGCGAGATACATTTGTAGATTTAAATCAGAATTGTATGGCAACAAGGAATAAAGATATCGAAGAAAAGATAGCGATTGAAAAAACTCTTAAAAAAATGCCGGAGAAATTTTCTTTCCTACTGATATTAAGGGAAAAAGAAGGCTTTAATTATAAAGAACTTTCAAACGTTTTTGGAGTACCAATAGGTACTATTAAATCGAGGCTATATAAAGCCAGTAAAATTTTCAGGAAATATTACGGAGGCAAGGATGAATAAAAAAATAAAAATTCTTCTCTCATCTTATATTGATGGTGAATGCAAACATCCAGAAATAGTTGAAGACATGTTAAAACAAAATAAAGAAGCTAAAGAAATTTACACGGAACTTTTATCGAGTAAAAAGATAAAGTATTTAGAATATAAGGAATGTCCTGTACCATTTGATAAAATTGTTCTAGTTACAAAAAAGGAACCCATTAAACGGCTGCTTGTAACTATAGGAGCCGTAGCAATAGCAATTTTAGTCTTGTTCCCACTGATAAAAAACTCTTATCAAAATCATCAGTCAAAAATTAAAAATTTAACGGAGGTTTTGAAATGAAAAAAATAATTATTTCTTCCGTTTTTGTGAGTATTTTTTTTTCCTTATTCTTGTTTCATTTCTACGCTACTCCACTTAATTTTGCGGCAATCCCAAAATGGGCTGTACCTTTTTCCGCGATCGCCTCTTTTCTGAAGAATTCGCCTAAGTTTCTTATCATAGCAATTTATATTCTCGGTCTTTCCGTATTTTCTTATACAATATATCAGCTGGTAGGAATAATTCAGGGGAAAATGAAAAATTGGTGGAAAACAAGTTATTTTGCATTTGTTATAGCAGTCGTTTTTCTCTATGGCTTTATCTTCTCCCAAAACTTTTATTTCTTCCCCCTCATAAGATTTAAAATCTTGCCAATAAATCACATAATCTTAGGCTGTTTTGTCTTCTCTACGATTCTTCTTTTACCACTAAAGGACTGGAAAAAATATATTATAACCTGCATTATTTTTTTAATATCTTATTTCCTTATTCTGGAAACCTATGGAAACGCACTTTTAGTCAAGAGAAATTTTACACTGTTTTTTGCCCCGGTGTACGTAATATTATTATATCTTCTCGTATATAATTTTATAAAAAACGAAAATTTGTATCCATATCTTGCCATACTTTTGGTGTTTGCTCCTGTAAAAATCAAACAAAAAAACAAATATAGGCCATTTTATACGGATAAAATAACTGTTGCTTATACTATGATTGTTCCTTCGGAAGACTATTATAAAGTGGAAAATTTTGAACGCCCCTTTACCTCAGGTTTAACCTACAAAAACATACTTGAACTCGATTCAATGATTTGTTTCGAAAGGGAGCAATATAATTCTTTTCACTTTTTTTTACTAAAACGACTGAACTTAAATAATGAAAGGATAAGAATGGTTAAAGAAGTACTTAACAATCAAAATTTATATGTTGGAAAAAGACAGAGAGAGAGAATTGAAGAAATCATAAAAAGATGGGAAAGCGGAAAAGAAAGAGGTGTGATAACCGGAAAGATTGCAGGTGAAATACCTGATAAAATCGGGCTTTCGAAATACAAGCATATGAAATTTAGTTGGAATTCTTTCAATCTCTCGGATGCCACTTCACCCGACGATGACGGAGACTTCAACTTCAGATATGTTCCTCCTGGTAAATATGAATTACTTCTCTTCTATAAAAAAAGAGTTCCGAATTACAACGTAAAAATCCCAATAATCGAATCGAATAATGACACGGTTAATCTGGGAAAGATTGAGATAAGATAACACAAGCCAGTAGTAAGAAGCCAGAACTTCCACCCACAACCCCTAAATTTGATACAGATAAACACAGATTTACTCTGATTTTTTTCTTTGTTGTTTTTACTATTTAACGATTCAACAATTCAATTTAGATCCAAAGGATTTACGAAATCATACTTTCTTTCGCAGGACAAAATTCAAAAACGTAAATCGTAAATTATATTGTTTCCAGTAAACGACTTTTTCATCGCAAGTCAAATCGAGAGGAAAAGTCAAAAATAAACCGTATTTCTCAGAAATATTCAGCGCCTCCTCTATTTCTTCTTTAGTAAATATATGTATAGGCACACCATATGCAATTTGTCCTTTAGTATCTATTGGAGTCTCATAATAATCGGTGGAAGTAATTAGAATTCCA